>ENA-UEPI01000599-UEPI01000599.1-human-gut-metagenome-genome-assembly--contig:-NODE-599-length-25202-cov-5.725254_pt1 | contig 25202 bp, 20 predicted proteins | sample MGYA00242899_ERZ507914 | MGnify/ENA primary metagenome ERZ507914 (study PRJEB26167, sample SAMN06115442) | human gut metagenome | host: Homo sapiens | place: China:Chongqing | collected 2015-07-28...
TTTCTGGTTCTCTTTTGGCACGCAAAAGAGAACTTAGCCCAGCGAAAAAGCGCTCTGACCCCGCGCCACCGGCGCGAGAACAAACTTTATCTTCACTTTATTTTATATCACGAGGTATCACAATGGAACTTTTTCTGGATGTACTGAGCGAAACTCTGGTGGACACCGCCAAGATGCTCCCCTTCCTGTTTTTAGCCTATCTCTTTATTGAGTATGTCGAGACCCGCCACGGTGAGCGCATCGAGGCCCTGCTGGCGGGCGGCGGCCGCTGGGGTGCGGTGCCGGGCGCGGTGCTGGGCTGTGTGCCGCAGTGCGGCTTCTCGGCCATTGCCTCCAACTTCTACGCCTCCCGCGTCATCACGCTGGGTACGCTGATGGCCGTCTATCTCGCCACCAGCGACGAGGCTATCCCCCTGCTGGTGTCCATGCCCGCCTACTGGGATAAGCTGATCCTGCTGTTGGTCATCAAAGTCGTGTACGCTGTCTTTGTGGGCTTTCTGCTGGACTTCGTCCTCCGCAAGGCCCTGCCCCGCAGCCTGCGCGGCGGCTACACCGGCCACGCCGACGAGGTGGACTGCCACGAGGAGCACAGCGACGAAGAGGGCCATCCCCAGCCCATCTGGAAGGCCGCGCTCCGCCACACCCTCGAGATCTTTGTCTTTATCTTCGTGTTCAGCCTCGTGTTCGGCCTCATCGTCGAGGGCGTCGGCGAGGATGTCTTCGCCTCGGTGCTGGGCCGGATGGGCTTCTTCCAGCCGGTGGTGGCCGCACTGGTGGGCCTTGTCCCCAACTGTGCCGCCAGCGTCCTGATGACCCAGCTCTACGTCGAGGGCGCACTCCGCTTCTCGAGCCTCGTGGCCGGTCTCTGCACCGGCGCTGGCGTGGGTCTCGCCGTGCTGTGGCGGGTGAATCCCTCCTGGAAGCAGAACCTCTTCATCACCGGCCTGACCTGGGCCTGCGGCGCCGCTGTGGGCGTGGGCATCCAAATCGTGGTGGCCTTCATCGCCTGAGTATTTGCAAAGCACCTGCACCTTTTCTTCGGAGAAGCGTGCAGGTGCTTTTTATTTTGGAGACAAAGCCTCTATTTTGTGATATACTCAGCTTATATACAGATATAAGGAGAACACCATGCAATATAAAATTCTCGCAAGCGATTACGACAACACCCTCGTCCCCTTCGGGGAGAGCCAGCCCCGTCCGGCCATGGTCAAGGCCGTGAAGAAGCTTCAGGCCGCCGGGGGAAAATTCGTGCTCAGCACAGGCCGGGCCTGGTCTGCCATCAACCGGAAAGGCCAGCTGGGCGGCATCCGGTTCGACTATGCCATCACCTGCAACGGTGCCTGCGTCGTGGACATGAACGGCACCATCGCGGCAGAGCACCCCATGACCAGTGAAGAGATGTACGCGCTGGTGGATTTCTGTGAGGACTACAACTACCCCCTGCAATTTGACTTCAAGGATGCATCCTACGCTTACTGCGAGTATGACATCCTCCACAAGTACTACGAGCAGATGAACAGCGTCGGTCTGGACTGCGTGGACGGCGAAGACCAGGACCGCCACCTCATCGATATGCCTCACGCGGCGTTCTGCATCTTCCCCGAGGGGGCGCTGGAGCGGTTCCACGAAAAGTACGGCCACCTCGGCCTTCACTTCGTGCAGGCGGGCGGCCAGCTGCCCGACGGCTCCCACTTCTACGACATCGTGCGGGGCGGGATCGACAAGGGCGCGGGCCTCGCAGACCTCTGCGAAAAGATGGGCCTCTCCCTCGCCGAGGCCGTGGCGGCAGGCGACTCCGCCAACGATGTGGGGATGCTGAAAGCAGCCGGCCTCGGCTGCTGCATGTCCAACGGCACCGACGAAGCCAAAGCCGCCGCCGACCGCGTCATCGGCGATGTGCGGGAAGACGGACTTGCTGCCCTCATTGAAGAGCTGTGGTTCGACGGCCCGAAGGCGGAGCCCTCCGACCGCAGCTTCGGCTCTGCATGGGAGACGATGGAACGATGAGCTTCGCACCCGTTTACTCTGAAAACAGCCGCGCCCTCATCCTCGGCACATGGCCCAGCCCCAAAAGCCGGGAGATGGCCTTCTACTACGGCCACCCGCAGAACCGTTTCTGGCCCATGATGGCGGCCCTCACCGGCGAGCCTGTCCCCGCCCGGGAGGACATTGAGGCCAAAAAGGGCATCATCCTCCGCCACGGCCTCGCCCTGTGGGACACGCTGGAAAGCTGCACCATCACCGGCGCGTCGGACGCCTCTATCCGGGACGTGGTGCCGAACGACATTGCATTTCTTTTGGCAAAAGCGCCCATTGAGGCAGTGTTCTGCAACGGGGCCACGGCCTACCGCATTTATACCAAATATCTGCTGCCGGTCTCCGGCATCCCGGCGGTCAAGCTGCCCAGCACCAGCCCCGCCAACGCCGCCTGCCGCCCCGAAACCCTGCGCGAGGTCTGGGGCGAGGCCCTCAAAGATTATATAACCGTTTCCAACCTGTAAATTATTCATGAAACACTTGCGTTTTGTGGATAAAAGGATTTATTATGGAAGAGTACAAGGGGCGGTGCGCCCCTTCGGGAAAGGAGAAAATGCATGAGCAAGATCATCCGCACCCAAAAGCCCAGCGTCCTGCCGTGGTATGCGGCGGCGCTGGTGTTCGCGGTGCTGTGCGCGGCACTGCCAGCATATAAGCTGTGGGCGCTGCTGCTAGCGCTGGGCGGCGCAGCCGTGATGTTCGGCGCGGCAAAGAAGGTCTGCCCGCCCCGGGTGGTGGAGCATGAAGTGCCTTTCCACACCGGCAGCGGCGATGTGGACGAAATGCTGGCCGACATCCAGCAGAAGCTGGATGCCCTCCACGCGCTGAACGAGGCCCTGCCCGACCCGGAGCTTTCCGCCGCCATGACCCGGATGGAAAAGGCAGGCCGCTCCATCGTGGAGACGGTGGAGGCCAGTCCCGCCAAGGCAAAGCAGGTACGCCGCTTTGCGAACTACTATCTGCCCGACGCGGTGAACGTACTGGAGCAGTACGCAAAGCTGGCCCGTCAGGGCGTGCGGGGCGAAAATGCCGCTTCGATCCGGGCAGAGGTGGAGCGGAACGCGGCTTCCATCGCCACTGCATTCGAAAACCAGCTGGATGCACTGTATGCCGCTGAAAGCATGGACCTCTCGGCGGATCTGACGGTATTGCAGAATATGCTCAAAGGACAAGGCTTAGGCTAAACGCCTGATTTGGAAAGGAAGGAATCTCTCATGGCTGATAATACGTTCAATTTTGACTTAGACACACCCGCTGTCCCCACCCTGACCCTCGACCCGGTGGAAGCACCTGCCGCCGAGGAGAAGCAGCCCGAACCCGCTGCGGCCCCCGAGGCCGAACAGGTCAAGCTCAGCCCCGAGGAGCAGGCGATGGTGGACGCCTTCGCTCAGAAGATCGACATCACCAACAGCCAGCAGGTGCTGCAGTACGGCTCCGCCTGCCAGAAGAAGATCGGTGACTTCTCCGAGGCGGCACTTTCCAAAGTGTCCACCAAAGACCTTGGCGAGGTGGGCGGCATGATCACCGACCTTATCGGGGAGCTGAAGAACTTTGACGCTGCCGAAGAGGAAAAGGGCATCCTCGGCTTCTTCAAGAAAAAGGGCAGCCAGCTCGACAACATGAAGACCAAGTACAGCAAAGCGGAAACGAACGTCGAGACCATCCAGTCCGCCCTCGAAAAGCATCAGGTGCAGCTGCTCAAGGATATTGCGATGCTGGACAAGATGTACGAGCTGAACATGGCCTATTTCAAAGAGCTGAGCATGTATATCCTCGCGGGCAAGAAGAAGCTGGCCGACTTCCGCGCCCACGAGCTGCAGCAGGCGATGGACAAGGCAAAGGCTTCCGGCCTGCCTGAGGACGCACAGGCCGCACGCGATCTGGCCGACCAGTGCGAGCGCTTCGAGAAAAAGCTCTACGACCTCGAGCTGACCCGCACCATCAGCCTGCAGATGGGTCCTCAGATCCGGCTTTTGCAGAACAATAACTCCATGATGGCCGAGAAGATACAGTCCACCATCGTCAACACCATCCCCCTGTGGAAGAACCAGATGGTGCTGGCACTGGGTCTTGCACACAGCCAGCAGGCCATGCAGGCCGAACGTGCCGTCACCGACATGACCAACGAGCTGCTGAAAAAGAACGCCGACGCCCTCAAAATGGGCACCATCGAGACGGCCAAAGAGTCTCAGCGCGGTGTCGTGGACATCGAGACCCTGCAGCAGACCAACAAGAGCCTTATCGAGACGCTGGACGAGCTGAACAAGATCCAGAGCGAGGGCCGCGCAAAGCGTGCCGCCGCCGAGCAGGAGCTCACCCGCATCGAAGACGAGCTGAAACAGAAGATGATGGAGATCCAGAGCTGAAATGGCAAACGCAGATTTTTCCAGACAACAGAATCGACCCACCGGCGGCTTTGACGCTTCCAGCTATCGCGCCGCAGCGCCCGCCGAGGAGGAAGTGCGGCTGACGCCCTTCCAGCAGAAGCTGGCAGGCCTCGAAAAGGCCCTGCCTGCCGCGCTGGGCAAGCAGGCCGTGGCCGTGGCGCTTTGCATCGTGGTGATGCTGGCCTGCTTTTTCGGCTTTGGCGGGGCGAAGCTCCGGGCAAAGTACGACACGGTGAAGAACGGGTTCACCACTGGCGTGGCCGCAGACAGCGGCTATACCCTGAATGAGGAATTGACCACACGGCTCAACACGGCCGCCAACATCATCACCACCGCGTCCAACACACTGGGTGCCGACAGCGCCGAAGTGCAGACGGCACAGGCTGCGCTGGACTCTTTTTCCGCCTGCCTCGGGGCGGTGCAGTCCGATGGCAAGATTCACGCACCGGACTCTCTGAGTGTTTACACCGGCGGCAGGATGCATATGCTCTACCAGTCGAACGAGACGCTTGGCGCAGCCATCAGCCAGCTCTACGCCAAATTGCAGGAGCAGGCCGCAGACCCCATGAAGATGGGCGCAGTGCAGGGGCAGTACAGCCAGTTCAACAGTGCGCAGACCATCATCAGCAACCTGCATTATAACGATGCGGTCCAGAGCTACCAGAAAGACGTCGGCGGCTTCCCGGCCAGCGTGCTGGGCAAGCTGTTCGGCATACAGGAGGTGGAACTTTTCGCATGAAGACGATGAAAACATTCTCCCGCCGCATTGCGGCACTGCTTCTTGTCGTGACCGTCGGCATCACGGCGCTAGCCCCGGCAGCTTCGGCCTCCAGCATCCAGCTGCCCAGCCTGCCGAAAGATCAATGCGTGGTGGACGACGCCGGCGTGCTGAGCGACAGCACTACCTCGGAGCTCGAGACCATCAACGCACAGCTCTCTTCCAGCTGCGACGGCGCACAGATCGGCGTGCTGACCGTGGACTACACCGGCAGCGCCACCACCGAGGACTACGCTGCTGAAGCCTTCAACACCTGGGGCATCGGCAGTTCCAGCAAGAACAACGGCGTACTCATCCTGCTGGTGATGCAGTCGGACCAGTACGCCGACGGCGACCACTATCTGATCTACGGCGACGGCTTCCGCAGCACCCTGCTGGCCGATCAGGCAAGCTCCCTCGTGCAGACCATGGAGGACGATTTCGCCGCCAAGAAGTACGACGCCGCCGTCCTCACCTGCGCCACCAATGTGGCCAATACCATCGCAGAGGTGTACGGGGTCACTCTGAGCGGCGGGACCATCTATTCCGACGGCTCTGACACCCAGACCACCCGGCCCTCCGTCGAGCCTGTCCCGCCCCAGAAGCACTACTCCATCTGGGAAAGCTTTATCGGCGGCATTTTCTCCATGCTTGCTTATATCATCCTGTTCATCGCAGTTTTCTTTATCTTTATCACCCCTCTCGGCCACTCCTTCGGCTGGTTCTGGGGGCCGTTTGGCTGGTTCGGCGCACGGCGTTGGCACAGAGGCCCGCGCCCTCCCCGCGGCCCTTACGATGACTTCGGCCCCGGCGGTGGTTTCTATGGCGGCCCTCGCGGCCCGAGAGGCCCCCGGGGGCCTCGTCCTCCCCGCGGCGGCGGCTTCGGTGGCTTTGGCGGTATGGGCGGCGGCTCCGGTTTTGGCGGAGCCGGGCGCGGCGGCGGCAGCTTTGGCGGCATGGGCGGCGGCAGCAGCCACGGCGGCGGAGCCGGACGCGGACGCTGATATTATGACAAAAGGGAAGCCCCGTCTGACGATGGGGCTTCCCTTTTGTCTATTTGTTATTTGATGCAGCTCGAGCAGGGGCTGTAGCCTGCGGCCACGGCCTCATCATAGCTGGAGAAGAGGATCTGGTTCTTCTCTGCCGGGAGGTTGGCGCAGCTGGGCAGATGGAACTTTTTGCTGTTCACATTGCCGATGTAGGCCTGCTGGGCCGTGCTGGATGCTGCCGGGTCGGTGGGGTTCAGCTCAGCGTCGGTAGCAAAGTGTTCGGTGGCCACCGTGTAGTTCCGGCCGTCACTGGAAATGGTGATCGTCCCCAGCAGGTCGGTGCGGTAGACGCCCACACCGGCGTCCCGCAGGATGCTCAGGGTCTCCTCGTGGGGGTGGCCGTACTTGTTGTTGGCCCCGCAGGAGATGATGCCCATCTCGGGCAGGACAGCGTTCAGGAAGACGTAGCTGGTGGAGGTGCTGGAGCCGTGGTGGCCCACCTGTAAGACATCCACCTTGAGGTTCGCGCCGCTGTTCACGAGGTCGCGCTCGGCGTCGGCCTCCATATCACCAGTAAGCAGGAAGCTCGTCGCGCCGTAGTCGATGCGCAGGACGATGGAAGTATCGTTGGTGTCATCGTACTTCGCCACAGGGCCAAGCATGGTCACAGTGGCGCTGCCCAGCGCCCACTGGGTGCCTGCGGCAGGTACTTCGACCTGTAGGTTCTGCTGCTGGGTGTACTTGACGAAATCCTTGAAGCACTTGGTGGAGGCTTCCGTCACGGGGCTGTAAACGTGGTAGGCCGGGAAATAGGCCAGCGCAGCGGCCAGACCGCCCACATGGTCTTCGTGAGCATGGGAGCAGAAGACATACTCCAGCTGCTCGACCCCCTGACTCTGCAAGTAGGAGACCACCAGACTGCCGTCGTCCACATTGCCGCCGTCGTAGAGCATGAACTGTCCGTCGCACTCCACCAGCACGCTCAGCGCCTGCCCCACGTCGATGAAGTGCATCTGGAAGGCGGCGTCCTGCCCGTCGGAAGGCGTCGTTCCGGTCTGAGAAGCTGCCGGGTTCGGCATGACGTCACCGCTGCCTCCCGGGACGATGGAAGAGGTGTCACAGCCCACAAGGCCCAGCGCAAGGGCTGCGGCCAGCGCCAGCGCAGCGAGGCGGCTCATGAGCGTTTGAGCGGTCACTTTTTCTTTTTTGAAGTTTTCCACGATGTATTCTCTTTCTGTTGATTGCTTTTCGGTTTATGCGAAGGAGCCGAATGGGGCGCAAAACGCGCGCCGGGGCTGGGCTGACGGCCTGCCGGGCTGCGGCCCTCCGGGGCGGTGGAGCGGCTCTGGGGCTTGCCGCCCTTGCCTCTGGGCCGGACGGTGTAGGTGCCGTCGCCGTGGATGGTCACATCGGCGGCCTCGGCTCTGCGGGCCGAACGCTGGACCGCAATGCGGCCCTCGGCGGGAACCAGCAGGGGGATGAGGTCCTCGCGGTGGGTCATTTTCAGCGCCTTGATGACCTTTTCGGCGTTGCGGGGCTCATAATACTGGAGCAGGGCGCGCTGAAGTGCCTTGCCCTCCGCGGTCTTTTCCACAAACACCGGCTTCAAGGTGTAGGGGTCGAGGCCGGTGTAGAACATACAGGTGCTCACGGTGCCGGGCGTGGGATAAAAATCCTGCACCTGCTCGGGGCGCATATGGTTCTTGTAGAGGTATTCGGCCAGATAGACGGCATCCTTGAGGGTGCTGCCCGGGTGGCTGGACATGAGGTACGGCACGAGGTACTGCTTTTTGCCCGCCTTCCTGCTCAGCTCGTAGAACTTATCCTTGAACCTGTTGAAGGTCTCGATGGGCGGCTTGCCCATGTAGGCGAGGGTGTTGGGGGCGCAGTGCTCCGGCGCGACTTTCAGCTGGCCGGAGACGTGGTACTCCACCAGCTCCTTAAAGAAAGTGTCATCGGGGTCGGCCATCAGGTAATCGAAGCGGATGCCGCTGCGGATGAACACCTTCTTGACGCCGGGCAGCTCCCGGACGCGGCGGAGGATTTTCAGGTAATCGCTGTGGTCCACGATCATATGGGAACAGGTGGTGGGGGCGAGGCAGTGCTTGCCGCCGTTGCACATCCCCCGCAGCATCTGCTCGCGGCAGGATGGGAAACGGAAGTTGGCGGTGGGGCCGCCGACGTCGTGGATGTAGCCCTTGAAATCCGGCTCGTGGGTCATCCGCTCTGCTTCGGCCACGATGCTGTCGGCGCTGCGGCTGGTGACGCGTCGGCCCTGATGCAGCTGGATGGCGCAGAAATTGCAGCCGCCGAAGCAGCCGCGGTTCTGGATGATGGAGAACTGCACCTCGCGGATGGCAGGCACACCGCCCATGGCCTCGTAGATGGGGTGGCAGCGGCGGGTGTAAGGCAGGGCGTAGACCTTATCCAACTCCCAGCGGACGAGGGGCTTTGCGGGGATGTTCTGCACGAGGTACCTCTCGCTCTGCTTCTGGACGATGATATTGCCGCTGACGACGTCCTGATTGTCCATCTGGATGCGGCAGGCTTTCGCATAGGCCACCTTATCGGAGGCGACCTTCCTGAAGCCCGCGCACTCCACATACCGCTCGGGCAGGTAGTCGAAGTCGGTCAGGTAGCAGGTGCCGTCCACATCGGTGATGCTCTCCACCGGCTCCCCTGCCGCCAGACGGCGGGCGATCTCCACAGTCTGGTGTTCACCCATGCCGAAGCTGATGATGTCCGCACCGGAGTCCTCGGCGATGCTGGGCAGGACGGTGTCCAGCCAGTAGTCGTAGTGGGCAAAGCGGCGGAGCGATGCTTCCAGACCGCCCAGAATGACGGGCAGGTCGGGGTATGCCTGCTTGGCAAGTCTGGTGTAGACGGTGGCGCTGCGGTCGGGCCGTGCGCCGCCCTTGCCGCCGGGGGAATACTCGTCCTCCGCGCGGGGGATCTTTGCGACGGAATAGTGACTCACCATGCTGTCCACATTGCCGCCGCCGATGAAGAAGCCGTACTTCGGCTTTCCGAACCGCTTGAAGTCCTCGCAGTCGGTATAGCGGGGCTGAGCCAGCACGCCCACCTTGTAGCCCTCGGCTTCCAGCAGGCGGCTGATGATGGCGGTGCCAAAGCTGGGGTGGTCCACATAGGCGTCGCCGCCCACCACCACGAAGTCCAGCTGGTCCCACCCCCGGGCCTCCATGTCGGCCCGGCTGATGGGGAGAAATTCGGTGTAATGTTCCATAGTTATCCTTTTTCTTTCATTATGCCTGCCCTATACAGCAGGACTCTATCGCTTCCGAAATCAAAAATTCTATTCATCCAGCGTGAGCCTGTCCGGTACGCCAGTGGCTTCCCTGGTAGGGGAGCCAGCAAAGCCGTCCGGCTTTGACTGAGAGGTTATTCATCCGGCTGATTCATCTGCATTTCCAGCCACTGCTGGCGGCTGATGAGGACAGCGCGGGGCTTTGCGCCCTCGTAGGGGCCGATAATGCCCTTTTCTTCCATCTCGTCCATGATGCGGGCGGCGCGGGCATAACCCAGCTTGCAGCGGCGCTGCAGCAGGCTGGTGGACGCCTGGCCGGCGTCGATGACCACCTCCACGGCCTGCTTGAGCATCGGGTCACTGCCGCCCTCCTCGTCGGAGTCGGCAGAACTGCTGCCCTTCTTGCCGTCCTGGATGGCGTGTTTTTCCATCGCCTCTATCATGGCCTCGTCGTACTGGACGGTGGCGCTCTTCTTGATGAAGTCCAGCACACGGCTGATCTCCTCATCCCGCACAAAGGTACCCTGGATACGGGTGGGCTTGGGTGCGCCCACGGGCATGAAGAGCATATCGCCCATGCCCAGCAGCTTTTCGGCACCGGCACCGTCGAGGATGGTGCGGCTGTCCACCTGACTGGACACGGCGAAAGCGATGCGGCTGGGGATGTTGGCCTTGATGAGGCCGGTGATGACGTCCACGCTGGGGCGCTGGGTCGCCACGATGAGGTGCATACCGGCGGCGCGGGCCTTCTGGGCGATGCGGCAGATGGAGTCCTCGACATCCTTGCCGACGACCATCATCAGATCGGCCAGCTCGTCGATGATGATGGCGATATAGGGCATCTTCTCGAGGTTCGGGTCCGTTGCAGCCAGCTTATTGAAGGACTTGATGTCGCGGACGTTGTTCTCCGCGAAGAGGTGGTAGCGGCGCTCCATCTCCTGCACTGCGCCGCCCAGTGCGCCGGCCGCCTTGCGGGGCTCGGTGACGACGGGCATCAGCAGGTGGGGGATGCCGTTGTACTCAGCCAGCTCGACGACCTTGGGGTCGATGAGCAGGAGCTTGACGTCCTCGGGGCTGGAGCGGAACAGCAGGCTCATGATGATGCTGTTGACGCAGACCGATTTACCGCTGCCGGTGCTGCCCGCGATGAGCAGATGGGGCATCTTGCACAGGTCGGCCACCTGGGCCACGCCGGCGATATCCTTGCCCAGCGCAATGCCCATCGGCGAGGTCATCCGCAAAAAGCTCTGGCTCTCGAAGACGCTGCGGATGTAGACCGGCGTTTTCTTATGGTTCGGCACCTCGATGCCCACGGCAGGCTTGCCGGGGATGGGAGCCTCCATGCGGACATCGGCCACCGCCAGGTTCAGGGCGATGTCGTCCGCCAGCGAAGTGATGCGGCTTATCTTGACGCCCGCCATGGGCTGGACTTCATACCGGGTGACCGACGGGCCGCGGGAAATATCCAGCACACGGGTGCGGACGCCGAAGCTTTCCAGCGTGTCCACCAGCTTCTGGGCGTTGGCTTTCAGCTCGTCTTCTGCGCCGGAGTCGCTTTCCTCCGGGGCGCGCTCGAACAGCTCGATGGACGGGTACTGATACTGGAAGCTCTCCTCCGTCTCCGCCTCTTCGGCGGGGGCGTTCGCGGCCTGCTCCTCGGAGACAGCTGGCTTTTCCATGGCGGCTGCCACCAGCGTGTTGAGGTCTTTTTCCTCCACCGGGTCGCTGGTGATGCTGATCCAGCCGTCCTCATCCGGCTCAGAGCGGAACGCCACAGCATTCTCGGCGCTGACCGGCTGCGGGGCCGGTTCCGGAGTCGGGGTCAGATCATAGAGCGGGATGCCGAAGGAGAGCGGCGGCTCAGGCGCGGGCTGCTGTTCCGGCTCTTCTGCCGGGGCGGCGGGCGTAACGGTGGGCGTCACCGTCGGCTCGGGCTGGGCTGTGAAGAAGTCCTCGGCGGCGGTATCCACAGCGTCCGGGACGATGGGCGTCACGGTGGCGCGGATGGGCGCACGGCGGAGCGGGTCCATGCCGAAGGTGCCGCCGGGGCCGAGGATGATGGGCTCGATGGGCTCACTGCCGCCCTCGGTGACGGTGGTATGGTCAGGGCCTAAATCAATATCAAAGGGCGCACGAGGCCGGGGCTTTTCCACCTGTACGGGGGCAGGCTCGGGCTGAGGCGGGGTCTGCGCTTCCGGTGCGGGCGCAGGGGCAGGCTCTGCCTGTTCGCCGCCCTGCATCACCTGATGGCCCCAGTGGAAGACGCCAGCCAGCCAGCCGGGAGGCTGGATATGGAAGGCGGGCGTAGCAGGCTCTTCGCCGCCGCAGCAGTCCTCGCCCACTTCGTCTTCCGGCAGGTCGTCGTCATAGGCCTCGTATTCCTCCGCCTCGGCCTCCTCGGCGGCGCGTTCTGCCAGACGCTCGGCCCGGCGGGCGGCATTCTGCTCGTGGACGGCAAGGCCCTTTTCGTGGACGCTGCCGCCCACATTGCAGAGCCACTGCCAGCACTCGGCGGGCGTAACGTCGAAAATGTACAGGCTGGCGCAGGCCGCCAGCGCCGCCATGACCAGATTGGCGGCGGGTCTGCCGCAGAGCAGCAGGAGCGTCCCGCCCAGCACAGCGCCCAGCGCACCGCCCGAGAGCCATGCGCTCATCCCATTCTGATAACAGGCGGCGGTCATCTGCGCGGCGGTCTGGTCGGTGGGGATGTCGGAAAAGACGATGACCGTGCCGCTGGCGAAGATGAGCCCCAGCGCCAGCTTTGCGATGTGGGGCAGCAGGTCTTCGCCCCGGGTGTAGAGGATGGCCAGATAGCACAGCGCTGCGCCCAGCACGAAGCTTCCGCAGCCGAACACGCCGAACAGGACATCGTGCATCGTTCGCCAGGCCGAACTGCCCGGCACGAAAGCCAGCGCCATGAGCACCAGCCCCGCAAACAGGGTGATGAGCCCCGCGGGCATCCGGTCCTGTGTCCGGTTCTTGCGGCGCGAGGCTGTGCTGCGCCCGGAGGTCTTGCGTTTTCTCTTTGCCATGTTTCCTAAAACCCGTTCCTTATTTTATATCATGAAGCAGGGCGCGCTCAGGGCGGCTCTGTCGGTGACGATGGAAGAATTCCGATACGACTCGATTCTTTCATTGTACCACGGGAAAAGTCAAATGGCAATTTATTTCCCCTCGATTTCTCGGTAGAGCCATGCCAGCGCGTCCGACAGCCCGCCCAGCTCGTCGATGAGCCTTTCCCGCACGGCTTTTCGTCCATCCAGCACGGTGCCGACGTCCATGACCAGCTCGCCCGTGCGCATCATCAGCTCGGTATACCGCTTCTCCGAGATGCCGCTGTGGGACGCCACGAAGCCGGTGATCCGCTCCTGCATCTGCTCGAACCAGCGCATGGTCTGCGGCACGCCCAATATCATGCCGGAATGGCGGACGGGGTGGACCGTCATGGTGGCGGTAGGCACGATGAAGCTCCGCTGGGCGCTGACGGCCAGCGGGATGCCGATGGAGTGGCCCCCGCCCAGCACCACCGCCGCACTGGGCTTGGAGATGCTGGCGATGAGCTCTGCCAGCGCAAGCCCCGCCTCCACATCCCCGCCCACGGTGTTGAGCAGGACCAGCAGGCCCTCGATGGCGGGGTCCTCCTGCACGGCCACCAGTTGGGGGATGACGTGCTCATACTTGGTGGTCTTCTGTCCCTGGGGCGCTTCCACATGGCCCTCCACCTGCCCGATGACAGTCAGGCAGTGGATGGCGTGAGCTCCCCGGGTGCGGTAAACGCTGCCCATATCCTCGATCTGCTCTTTTTCCAGCCGCTGCTGCTCCACGGGGACGTTCTTCTCTTCCTGTGACATTCTGCGCATCCTCCTTTTTGCTTCATTTCAGCTTGTCCGGCATTCCTGCCGGTTATACTTCGGCAAAGATTTCTTTTCTTTCTCAAAAAAATGTGCCAAATGGTTTGACATTCTGTCTTCGCGCTGTATACTTTATACTAGAGATAAGATTGTCAAATATGTATCATTATTGTACAAGAAAGTACAAATCTTTTGCCGGAGCGCCCTGCCGCTGCGCACCTCCCCCCGGCAATGCTGCGGATAAAAAGAAAGGAGCCCCCCCCCTATGAACACTCCCGGCAAAGCTTCTCTGCCCGTCATCAAGCGCCTGCCCAAATACTATCGCTACCTGCGCACCCTGAAGAACGACGGCATCACCAGCATCTCATCCCGTGAGCTGGCCGCCCAGATGGGTACCACTGCCTCCCAGGTGCGGCAGGACTTCAACTGCATCGGCGACGTGAATGGCCGTCAGGGCATCGGCTACTCGGTAGAAAACCTGCTGAGCATCCTTGAGCATCTGCTCTTTGGCAACGGCGACCTTCTGCCCACCATCCTTATTGGATGCGGCCGTCTGGGCAAGGCTGTGAGCCGCTTCATCACCACCGACACCAACGGCTACAAGCTCATCGCCGCCTTCGACAATGCCCCCGACGAGGTGGGCAAAGAGATCAACGGCATCCAGATTTTACACATTGATGAGCTGGAAGCTTTCTGCGCCGAGCACCACCCCGAGGTGGCTGTGCTCTGTCTGCCCCGCAGCGGCGCAGAGGAGATCAGCGGCCGCCTGGTGGCTCTGGGCATCCAGGGCTTCTGGAACTTCTCCCACTACGATCTGTCTGTCTCCTACCCCGACGTGGTGGTGGAGAACGTCCACCTCGGCGACAGCCTGATGAGCCTGGGCTACCGGCTGCGCAATCAGGACTGAGCAGATACGATCGATAATACAGGCCCTCTCCGTCAGGCTTTGGCTGAGAGAGTCCTTTCATGAGGAGACTTTTTCGATATGGCAAAGCTTTATTTCCGTTACGGCGCAATGAACAGCGGCAAGAGCACCGCGCTGATGCAGGTGGCCCACAACTACGAGGAGCAGGGGATGCGGGTGCTCATCCTCAAGCCGAGGGTGGACACCAAGGGCAGCGGCGACCTCGTGAGCCGTCTGGGCGTCCGCCGCCCTGCCGATCTGCTGGTGCCGCCGGACATGGACCTGGTGGAGGCCGTCCGAGCCGCCAGCAGCGAGGGCCGGCCTCTGGCCTGTGTGCTCTGTGACGAGAGCCAGTTCCTCACCGCAGAGCAGGCTGAGCAGCTGTTCATGGTGACGGTAGAGCTGAACATCCCCGTCATCTGCTACGGCCTGCGCTCCGACTTCTCCCTCAAGGGCTTCCCCGGCTCCACCCGGCTTCTGGAGCTGGCCCACACCATCGAGGAGATGAAGACCATCTGCACCTGCGGCCGCAAGGCCACCTGCAACTGCCGCAAGGTCAACGGCCGCTTCGTCTTTGAGGGCGAACAGGTAGCCATCGACCTTGAGAACGACGTCCAGTACGTCAGCATGTGTCCCCAGTGCTATTTCCGGGAGCGCAGCGCCTTCTACGCCGCCCGCCGGTGACTCTTTTTCCTGATCTTATGCCGCCCGCGCGCCGGGCGGCATTTTTGTATCTTTTCTGCATCCGTGATATATCAGTCGGGGCCTGATTCGCGCGTTTTTTGCACTATTGATATATCAGCTCAGGGTCGGAACTTTCTGTTATCGTCGCTTTTGATGTATACAACGTTCTTTCAACAAATTCTGCCTCGGCTACAAAATTCTTGCAATTCAGGCCAATCTTCTCCTGTTGCATCCCAGTTTTCTATGCAAATCGTTGAAGTATACAAGTTGCACAGTTTTTCGGTCCAAGTTTATTCATTCTGGCAATGACGTCAAAAGCGGGCAAAAAATAAGCGCAATATTTGTACGTTTTCTGCCGCTATCACTACAATTTGCATCTTTCTTTTTTTTCTTGCTTTTGGTATCATATTTGTATACAACGGATGCTTTGCAGAGGCGTCCATGCAAGAAGATGTTTTCTACATAGGAGGAGAACGAAAATGAGCAAGGCAATTTCTCGTCGTGACTTTCTGAAGGTCTCTGGCGCTGTGGGTGCTGCCGGCCTGCTGGCCGCCTGCGGCGGCTCCAGCAACGCTGGTTCTACCGCCACTTCCACCGCTGCTTCTTCCGCCGCAGCTTCCGTGGCCGGTCTGTCTTCCGACCCCGTCACCCTGACCATGAGCTGGTGGGGCGGCGAGTCCCGTCACAACGCTTACCAGGAGGCCATCAAGGCTTTCTCTGCTGAGCACAGCACCATCACCGTCAACCCCACCTTCGCTGCATGGTCCGGCTGGGAGGACACCATGTCCACCAAGTTTGCAGGCGGCGTCGCTGAGGATGTCTGCCAGATCAACTGGAACTGGCTGTACAACTACTCCAAGAACGGCCAGACCTTCATCGACCTGAACAGCGTCTCCGAGTACCTCGACCTGACTCAGTGGGATGAGGCCAAGCTGGCTGCCTGCAACGTTGCAAACTCTCAGCAGTGCGTACCCGTGTCTATGACCGGCCGTATCTTCTACTGGAACAAGACCACCTTCGACAAGGCCGGCATCTCCTTCCCCACCACTCTGGACGAGCTGATGGCTGCCGGCAAGACCTTCCAGGAGAAGCTGGGCGATGACTACTATCCCCTGCACCTGGGCGCATACGACCGTATGATCCTGATGGTGTTCTACCTCGAGAGCAAGTATGGCAAGGATTGGGCAGACCCCGCCACCTCCACCCTGAACTACGATGCCGACCAGATCGCTGAGGGCATCGACTTCATCAAGAGCCTGGTCGAGGGCCACGTCATCATGAGCCTGCCCACCTACTACGGCTCCAACGGCGACAACGCCGCTCACCAGTCCACCGAGTGGATCACCGGCAAGCTGGCCGGCTGCTTCGAGTGGGACTCCTCCGCTACCAAGTACGCTGACGCTCTGGACGAGGAGAACAAGGCTGGCTTCACCGTGGGCGAGGAGATCAAGTTCGGCGATTACAACGGCGGCTTCTCCAAGGTCTCCATGGGTCTGGCCATCACCAAGACCTGCGAGCATCCCGCAGAGGCAGCTACCCTCATCAACTTCCTGCTGAACGAGGAGAAGGGCGCTTCCATCATGGGTTCTGAGTGCGGCATCCCCGCCTCCAAGGCTGGTCTGGCTGCTGCTCAGAGCGCCGGCAAGATCAAAGAGCTGGTGGCTGAGGCCAACGGCAAGGTCATGGCCTTCGTTTCCAACCAGCTCGACCCCCTGTTCGAGTCCAACGACCTGAAGGCTACCGGCACCGGCGTCTATCAGGAAGTGTTCGACACTCTGGATTACGACAATGTTTCCGGCGCTGACCTGGTCGATACCCTGCTGGACGGCATGGAGTCTGTCGGCTACACCGTCTGATTTCCGCCTCATGGACTTTTTGCGGCCCGCACACGCGCGGTGTTGACACGGGCCGCCCCGCATAAAGGAGTCTTGCAAGGGGCATCCCTTCCACCTACGGACGGATGCCCCTTTTTTGCAAGACGGTGATGACATTTTTTTGACAAAAATGTGTCCAAACTATTGTGCGGCGCACAAGACATATCCTTATAAAAGGAGGACCCCTGGATGAAAGAAAGCAAAGCGCCCTCTCTCGGGCGTACCCCGGCCCAGAAGTTTTTTGACAAATGGCAGGGCCTGTTCTACCTGATCCCCTGGATCATCGGCTTCGTCGTCTTCAAGGCCATTCCGTTCGGCCAGTCTCTGTACTACAGCTTTACGGATATGGACTTCTTCAACGGCATCCATCAGTATGGCATCATGAACTATGTGGACGCCTTCACCACTCCCAAGATCACCAAGGCGCTCATCACCACCTTCAAGTACAGCTTCATCACTGTGCCTCTGAAGCTGGTCTTCGCACTGTTCATCGCCTACATCCTGAACTTCAAGATCGCCTGCGTGAACGTGTTCCGCACTGTCTACTACATCCCCTCCATCCTCGGCGGCTCTGTTGCTATCGCCGTGCTGTGGAAGGCCGTGTTCCGTGATGACGGTCTGGTCAACACCCTCATCCGTATGCTGACCTTTGGCCACTTCCAGGGTCCCTCCTGGCTGAGCGACCCCAGCTACGCACTGTGGATCATCTGCTTCCTGCGTATCTGGCAGTTCGGCTCCGCCATGGTGCTGTTCCTCGCCGCTCTGAAGGGCGTGCCGGCCGACCTGTACGAGGCCGCCACCATCGACGGCGCAGGCAAGTGGCGTCAGTTCTTCTCCATCACCGTCCCGATGATCACCCCCATCATCTTCTACAACCTGGTCACTCAGATCTGCCAGGCTTTCCAGGAGTTCAATGGCCCGTTCATCATCACCAACGGCGGTCCCCGCGGTTCCACCACCCTCATCTCCATTCTGGTCTACAACTACGCATTCAAGTCCAACCAGATGGGCATGGCTTCCGCACTGGCATGGATCATGTTCGTCATCGTCTGCATCCTGACGATCATCGCCTTCACCAGCCAGAAGAAGTGGGTCTACTACTCGGATGAAAGGTAAGGTGTGACAGTATGGGAATGAAAGCTTCTAACGCCATCGCGACGTTTTTCAAGTACCTCGTCCTGATCCTGGTGGGCCTCATCATGATCTATCCCCTGCTGTGGATGATCAGCGCCACCTTTAAGGACAACAGCGAGATCTTTGCAGGCATCGGCCTGTGGATCAAGAACCCCACTCTGGAGGGCTACAAGAACGCGCTGAACAACTTCGGCGGTTCCATCAACATCCTGCAGGCCATGCTGAACACTTACAGCTACGTCCTGCCCAAGGTCATCTGCACCGTGGTCTCCTCCTGCATTGCAGCTTACGGCTTTGGCCGCTTCGACTTCCCGGGCCGGAAGCTCCTGTTCAGCATCATGCTGGCCACCCTGTTCCTGCCTCAGGTCGTCCTGAACGTGCCTCAGTTCCTGCTGTACACCAAGTTCGGCTGGGTCAACAGCCCGTTCTATCTGGCCATCTGGGTCCACTGCGCATTCGCAACTGAGACCTACTTCGTCTACCAGCTGGTGCAGTTCATGCGCAACGTCCCCCGCGACCTGGACGAGGCTGCCGCCATCGACGGCTGCTCCTCCTTCCAGACCCTGTACAAGGTCATCGTCCCGATGCTGATGCCCGCTCTGGTGTCCTGCGCACTGTTCCAGTTCATGTGGAGCTGCAACGACTTCATGGGCCCCCTGCTTTACGTCCAGACCCCTGCAAAGTACCCCATGTCCCTGTTCGTCAAGCTGTCCATGGACGGTGATACGGGCTTTGCCTGGAACCGCATTCTGGCCCTGTCCCTGATCTCTATCCTGCCGCAGCTCATCGTGTTCTTCTGCGCACAGGATCAGTTCGTCGAAGGTATCTCCGCCGGTGCTGTCAAGGGCTGAGCTGAAGCCCCCGCCGCTCGGATCATCCCGACAAACATGAATGCCCCCTGTGCCTCTTCCCGTAGAGAGGACGCAGGGGGCATTTTTTGCGGAGGTATCAACCTCTCAGTCTCGCTATCGCTCGACAGCTCCCCTACCGAGGGGAGCCTCTGGCGAAGAGGTGAAGCTTTATGAAATGCCAAGGCCTCTCCTCGATAGGAGAGGTGGCACGCCGTCAGGCGTGACGGAGAGGTTTATTTCCTACTTTTTCTATATTGCAGCGGCCCGACGCCCATCGTCTCCCGGAAGACGCGGCGGAAGTGGGCCGCAGAGGCGAAACCGGTCTGCTCGGCCACGCTGCCGATGCTCAGCTCTGTCGTTTCCAGAAGCTTCTGTGCCGCCTCGATGCGGCGGGCGTTGATGTAGTCCACGATGGACTGCCCCGTCACCCGCCGGAACAGCCGGCTCAGATAGTAGGGCGAGATGTAGAACCGCGCCGCCACCTCGGTGAGGGAAAGCTTCTGCTGGTAGTTTGCCGCAAGGTAGGCGCAGATCTGCTCCACCGTCTCGTTGCGGGGGCGGGCGTCGGCGGCGCTCTGCGCCCGGTGCTCCTGCTCCACATAGTGGAGCGTCAGTGCCAGATACAGCCCGCCGGGATACTCCGGCTCGCCCATGGCGCCCCGCATCATCTCCAGCAGCGTCCGCAGACGACTGGCCCACTGGACGCTGCCGTAAAGGGCCATCTGGCTGCCCGGTGCAAAAAGGCGGAGGAAATCTTCGCCGGTGGCGTTCTTCATCTCGTGGAGGGCCGCCTGTGGGAAACTGCATCCCAGCATTTCCGGCTGGGTGTGGCCTGCCTGCGATACCGCCCACGCCCCCGGCCCCAGCAGCAGTGCGCAGCCGGGGCTGACCAGAAGTGACGTATCCCCGCACTGGACCGTGCAGCTGCCGCCCGAAAACAGAACGATATGGCACATCTCGGCAGGCAGCTCGAGCCGCCCGCCGGCCAGCCTGAGCGCTCCCGCCGTGATCTTCGCGTTGAGTTTTTCCCGTTCGGCGCGCATCCGCCCTTCCCCCTTCTTGCTATGCCTGCCCCGCCGGGGCAGTGCTCTGATCTTCTTATCCTCAGTGTACCATGCCCGCCCTCTGCGGGCAAGCCGCAAATCTACGCAAATAACTCAGGAGGCTGTAAAAATGAATCTGTCTCTCATCCGTTCCATGACCCGCAGCGCCGTCTTCGAGCTGGAAAACGGCAAGTGCTTCCGCCCGGAGCACCCCTTCGCCGTGGCTCTGAACGGCAAGACCATTTACGAAAGCTGCAACACCAACGTGTTCTCCCTCTTCTCTCTGACTCCGTCCACCGCCTACACCGTGGAGGTAGACACCGAGGGTGAGCACCTGAAACTGGATTTCACCACCGAGGCCGAGAGCTTCTTTGTGGACGCGTCCCGCTACGGCCTCGTCGCCGACGGCGAGACCGACAACACCGGCAGGCTGCAGGCTGCTCTTTCCACCTGCCCCAGGGGCGGCACGGTATATGTCCCCGCTGGCCGCTACCGCACCGCCAGCCTCTTCATGAAGAGCTGCACCACCCTCTACCTCGAGAAGGGCGCTGTGCTGCTGGGCGACAACGACCGCACCCACTACCCCATCCTGCCCGGCGTCATCCCCAGCGAGAACGAAGTGGACGAATACTACCTCACCGGCTGGGAGGGCAACCCGCTGAACAGCTTTGCGGGCCTGCTGAACATCACCCAGGTGCATGACGTCGTCGTCACCGGTGAAGGCACACTGGACTGCGACGCCCAGAACGGCGACTGGTGGGTCAACCCCAAGGTCAAGCGCATCGCATGGCGTCCCCGCGCCGTGGCGATGGTGGACAGCGAGAACGTCTGCCTCCACGGCATCACCGTGCAGAACAGCTACTCCTGGACCATCCACCCCATCTTCGTCAAACACCTCGACCTGCTGAACTTCAACATCAACAACCCCTACAACGCCCCCAACACCGACGGCATCGACCCCGAGAGCTGCGAGTATACCCGCATCATCGGCGTGAACATCCACGTCGGCGACGACTGCATCGCCATGAAGGCCAGCAAGGTCTTCCTCGGCATGAAGCTCAGGAAGAGCTGCGAGCACACCGTCATCCGCAACTGCCTGCTGGACAAGGGTCACGGCGGCATCGTCATCGGCAGCGAGATGAGCGGCGGCGTCAAGGACATGGTGGTCACCCAGTGCCTCATGGACCACACCGACCGCGGCCTCCGCGTCAAGACCCGCCGCGGCCGCGGCAACACCGCCGTCATCGACGGTCTGGTGTTCCGCAACGTGGAGATGCGGGGCGTCAAGGCTCCCTTCGTCATCAATATGTTCTACTTCTGCGACCCGGACGGCCACGGCCCCTATGTCCAGTGCCGCGAGGCTCTGCCCGTGGACGAGTACACCCCGAAGCTCGGCACCCTGACCATGGAAGACATCGTGGCCACCGACGCACAGTTTGCGGGCTGCTACTTCGACGGCCTGCCCGAGCAGCCCATCGAGGGCGTCTCCATGAAGAACGTCACCATCACCTTCGACCCCAACGCCAAGGAGGGTCAGGCTGCCATGGCCGACAACCGCCCGCTGGTCAAGAAGCTGGCCATCTACGCCGAAAACGTCAAGAACATCGAGCTGCACAACGTCAGGATCGAGGGCTACGAGGGCGAGCGCCTGCGCTTTGCCAACGTCGGCCATTTTGAGGAGGACTAAGCCATGACTCATGAAGAGATTTTGTCCATGCTGGGCGATTATGTGGACTACCTCATCGCCAATTCCAGCGCCGAGGCACCCATGTGGAACATCGAGAAGGTCCGCAGCGGCAAGCCCAACAAGTGGAACTACATCGACGGCTGCATGATCACCGCCTGCCTGAGCCTGTACAAGACCACCGGCGACGAGAAGTATCTGAAATTTTCCAGGGATTTCATCGACTGGTTCGTGCAGGAAGACGGCTCCATCAAGACCTACGACCCAAAGGAGTACAACCTCGACAACGTGAATCAGGGCAAAAACCTGTTCATCCTCTACGACATCTTCGGCGACGAGAAGTACCGCAAGGCCATCGACACCATCCGCAGCCAGCTGCTCACCCAGCCCCGCACCAGGGAGGGCAACTTCTGGCACAAGGACATTTATCCGTGGCAGGTCTGGCTGGACGGCACCTACATGGCCCAGCCCTTCTATATGGAGTACGAGACCCGTTACAACAAGATGCAGGGCTGCATCGACAGCTACAAACAGTTCATGAACATCAAGAAGCACATGCGGGACGAGAAGACCGGCCTGTACTACCACGGCTATGACGAGAGCCGCCAGATGTACTGGGCCGACCCCGTCACCGGCTGCAGCCCCAACTTCTGGCTGCGGGCCATGGGCTGGTTCATGGTGGCGATGGTGGACGTGCTGGAGCGGATGGACGAGCAGCTCTACAACGAGTACCGCGGCATCATGGCGATGTTCAAGCAGACCATTGAGGACGTCCACAAGTTCCAGGACGAGGAGACCGGCATGTTCTGGCAGGTGATGGACCACCCCGGCGTCGAGGGCAACTACCTCGAGACCAGCGGCACGGCCCTCTTCGCCTACGCCGTGCTCAAGGGCGTGCGTCTCGGCTACCTGCCCAAGCGGATGGCCGCATGGGCCGAGAAAGCCTTCTACGGCACCTGTGACAAGTATCTGAGCAAGAACCCGGACGGCAGCCTGCAGCTGGGTGGCATCTGCCTCGTGGCCGGCCTCGGCGGCAAGGACCACCGCGACGGCTCGCTGGCTTACTATTTCAGTGAGCCGGTGGTCTGCAACGACGCAAAGGGCGTCGGCCCGCTGGTGCTGGCCTACACCGAGATGATCGCACGGAAGTGACCTCTCCCCTATAGCAGAAGACCTCCGCCGCCTTTCAGGGCTGCGGAGGTCTTTTTTACATTGGAATTTATTGTTTCTGTTCAGGGCCAAAGAAATGCAGGACCCTCAGCGGAGCCTCCGCATCCAGTGTAAATCTTCCCGTTCCAGCGGGGACAAAGAGCTGGTCGGTCTTTTTCAGAGGCAGGCTGCGGCCGTTTGCGCTCAGGGTCCCTGCGCCTTCCAGCACATAGATGCCGCTGCCGCGCGGCGGGCAGTCCACCGTCAGGGTGTCGGAGACGTTTGCTTCGTCCAGACGGAAGAGCGGCGTATTGCGATAGCCCACCAGCGTCGTGATGCTTCCGCCCGCCGTTTTCAGCACCGTTTCCGGTTCGATGAACCATCGGTCGTGGATCTCCTCGCGGCTGTGCGGCTCATAGTGGAAGCATTCGAACATCGTTTCAAAGCCAAGCCCCTGATGGCACATACTGTCGGCCACGGCAAAGCCGCTGGGCGTCGTGCGCTCCACCCGGATCGTATAATCCGTCGGCTCCTGGATCTCCACGAGGAAGCAGCCCGCGCCGATGGCGTGGGGCATACCGCCCTCGATCAGGATGGTGTCGCCCGGATGCACCGGGTATTTCTGCATTCCGGCCAGCATCCCGGGAATATCCTGTGCGTGGAACAGCGCCTCCCACCGCGCGCGGGTCATGTCCGGCTGGAAGCCGTAGTAGATGCAGGGCTCTTCGCCGTTCACGGGGTGGCCGCTGAGGATGTGCCAGCACTCGGTCTTGCCGTACTGGCTCCGGAACAGCCGCAGGGCCGTCGGCCTGTCGGGATGCACCTGCAAGGTCAGACGCTCGGCGCTGTCGATGAGCTTGGTCAGCACGCCGAGGGTGGGCTGCGCCGCGCCCTTGCCGAGATAGCCCTCCGTATCGCTTTCCAGCACCGATCTCAGGGTGACGTCGGTGCCGCGCAGGTGGCTCATGCCCTCTTCGGGGAATCGCTCCCGTCCGGCGTTGCGGGCGGCGACGGTGGAAAGGATCCACTCTTCGGGGAAATGCCCGTCCTCGCCGTTGGAGTCACCGTGCAGGGCGTCCAGCATCCGGCCTCCCAGATAGGTGCGCCACGCCCGGGGGGTGTCCAGCAGGAAAGGGAAATCTGTTGTCGGTTTCATAAAGTCCTCCATAAAAGGCACAGAGCCTGCCTTTCCAAGGCAGGAAAGACAGGCTCTGCTTTATTATTATAGATAGAAGAATCGGAGAGATGTGGAACGCTTGATTTAAGCGCCGTACACGAGGTTCGGCAGGAAGAGCACCGCCTGCGGGAAGAATATCATGAACAGGATGACACCCACGATCGCGAGGTAGAAGGGCCAGCCTTTCTTGAAGGTCTCCTCAATGGGACACTCCATGATGTCAGACACAGCATACAGCGCGGTGCCGACAGGGGGAGTCATGACGCCGAAGGTGACGGTGGTCATCATGATCATGCCGAACACGACTTCGTTGACGCCGATGCTGCGCATGACGGGCAGCAGGATGGGGGTCAGGATCAGGGCGATAACGGTGGTCTCCATGAACATACCGCAGATCAGCAGGAAGACGACGACCAGCAGCAGCAGGATGGCGCTGTTGCTGGTGATGCCCAGCAGAGCGTTTGCAATGGTGACAGTGATGTTATCGAACACGATGCCGTAGCCGAACACGCCGGAGAACGCCAGAATGATGGTGATGACGGTGATGTCCTTCACGCTGTCGCGCAGGGTCTGCAGCAGGCTCTCCCAAGTCAGCTCGTGGTAGAACACGGTGCCGACCAGCAGGGCGTATGCGCAGGCAAAGGAGCCGGACTCGGTGGGGCTCATGATGCCGAAGCGGATCAGGACGATCAGCAGGACAGGGAACAGAATGGCCCAGATACTATCCAGCAGAGCCTTCAGGATCTCAGACAGCGGAGCCGGATGGTCATGCTCGGGCTTGTAGCCGAAGCGGCGGGCGCTCCAGGTGACGGCCAGCATCAGCAGCACGCACATCAGGATGCCGGGGACCCAGCCGGCCATGAACAGGCGGCCAATGGACACCTCGCCGACGGTGCCGTAGATGATCAGGCCCATGCTCGGCGGAATGGTGGCGACGATCAGGCCGGACAGGCCGTTGATGGCGGCAGACCAGCCGCGGTCGTAGCCCAGACGGGTCATCTCAGGTCCGAGGATGCGGCACTCCATCGAAGCATCTGCAACCGCAGAACCGGAGACGCCGCCCATCAGGGTGGACATCAGGCAGGAGACCTGACCGATGTTGCCGTACATAACCATCCAACCACATCTGATTTTACAAGAGGGTCTATGAATATTTACGATATTGCACGGGAAGCCGGAGTCTCGATCGCCACCGTCTCCCGCGTGCTCAACCACAAAGATACCGTCCGCGCCGACACCCGCGCCAAGGTGGAAAAGGTGCTCAAACGCTGCAACTACGCTCCCAGTGCCATTGCACAGGGCATGGTCAGCAAGAGCCTGCACACGGTGGCCGTGCTCACGGTGGACATCCGGGATCCCCACTATGCCCGCACAGCCTATACCATCGAGCGCGAGTTTGGTGTTCCGGTGGTCGAG
>ENA-UEPI01000604-UEPI01000604.1-human-gut-metagenome-genome-assembly--contig:-NODE-604-length-25049-cov-6.103956_pt1 | contig 25049 bp, 34 predicted proteins | sample MGYA00242899_ERZ507914 | MGnify/ENA primary metagenome ERZ507914 (study PRJEB26167, sample SAMN06115442) | human gut metagenome | host: Homo sapiens | place: China:Chongqing | collected 2015-07-28...
ACAATGAAATCCGAAACGCTAACCATCCAGCAACTTTTCCAAAATCAACGACAATATCGTGTTCCATTCTATCAACGTGCCTACGTATGGACGCAACAAAACCAATGGTCAGCTTTGCTGGAGGATATCTTCGAAAAAGCACATAGCCGACTTTTGGGAACAAAACCAACTCCCCATTTCCTTGGCGCGGTGGTGCTGGAACCTCAACTCAAAAACAGCTTGTTAGGTGTAGATACCATACATATTATTGACGGCCAGCAACGTTTAACCACTCTTCAATATATTCTGGCATCCATTCGATTATCATTGCGTGCTACAGGCCTTTCTGATTTGGAAGGGTTAGTATTGACTTGCTTGAAAAATACAAACGAAGCAACTATGCGAAATAAAAAGGTAGAATGCTTCAAACTGTGGCCAACTTTTCGAGACCAAACTCATTTTATTCAAAGTTTTAATGTTGAAAACATTGACGATCTCCGTGATGTATTTTCTGATAGCTTCACGCAACATGGTACGTTACGTAAACATTTCAACCACCCGCCGTCACTAGAGGCATTATGGTTTTTTACTGAAGCCTTTATAAAATGGATTAAAATAGAAAAGTACTCACCACATGAAAATGCTGTAGCACTAATTGAGGCTGTCTTGACGGATCTGAAACTGGTAAGCATATTTCTCGAAGCTGAAGATGATGCCCAAATAATTTTTGAAACATTAAATGGCCGAGGGGCGGAACTTCATGCCACGGATCTTATTCGCAACTACATCTTTATGTGCGCTGAGCATGAAAATATTAATGCTATTGAATTATATGAAAATGAGTGGAAGAGCTTTGAAGATACATACTGGTCGGAAAGGCAACGCCGTGGACGTATTAATAAACCACGCATGGAGTGGCTAGTGCATGCGACATTGCAATCAGAAAGGCAACGTGAAATTGATCTGTCTCGTCTTTACAATGAGTATCGTGATTATGTAAGTAAGGACTTGCCTTCACAACGAGCTGATCTGCAAGTAAAGCGCCTCAAACAATATGCATCACAATATAAAGAATTGGTTGGTGGTTTTGGCACAACCCCCATCTCACACTTTGGACATCGCATCGCAGCCTATGATGTGACGACACTTTATCCGCTTGCTTTGTTCATTTCGATAGCTAACATCGCCGATGGTGAGAAAGCAGCCATGTATAATGATCTTGTCTCCTACGTAGTACGAAGAGCCGTATGTGGCCTGACGCCAAAGAATTACAACAATGTATTTATGAATGTATTGCGGCACTTGTCTAAAACGGAAATTTCCAGTGTTGAGTTACGTAATATCCTCAATAGCTTAAATGGCGAAGCCTCACGTTGGCCTGGTGACTCAGAGTTTCTCAATGCTTGCATCAATGCTCCACTTTATCCTGGCAGGCTCGACGCACCGAAAATGCGCTCAATGTTAACGGAACTTGAAAGAGAACTTTGTCGCCAAGTGAAGACAGAGAAGCCTGATGTTCCAAATCTTTCCAATCTCGATATCGATCATCTTATGCCTCAAAGTTGGTATTCCTGTTGGCCTCTCGAAAATGGTCATATGGTGACAAATTCAGATGCAACGGTATTGAACCAAATTGTTCTGTCTGGAACAGATCTTACCCCTGAACAGCTACTGGTAAGGAAACGGCAACAAGCGATAGCTACGTTGGGAAATCTAACTTTGCTTAACCTTAGCGTAAACCGTTCTGTTCAGAATGCTGTATTTCTGAAAAAACGTGATGCTCTCATCGTCCACACCAATCTACGACTGAACATACCACTTATACTTAAGGATAAATGGGATGAAGGTGAAATCCTGGAGCGGGGTAAAAAGTTGGGGGAAATTGCATTGAAAGTATGGCCAAAACACGATTAATGCAATTAATAAAATGATTATAGCGGCCTTACATTAGTAAGGCCACAACTCACTATTAAATCCTTTAATTTGCATCAAGAACAGCAGTGTCAGCCCTAGGCTCTCGGACTTTGTACCGCTTATCTTGTCTTCAAAAATCAGCTCGCATCCTGCACAGTTCAGCGCATTACGTTGTAGATCTGTGTTCTGGTCATTTGTTGACACGCGTACATAGCCAATAAGCATGGTAGATCTCCCTGACAAAAGCAGGAATGATGCCATTTGCTCGTTATTTCTGCATTTTCATAAATGTTGGTTTAAGAGCAAGCGGGCAGTACACCGATAATTTGTTATTTACAGGTCCTGATGGTCTTAAGATTCAGGTGTTTCGCCGGACGCTCGCAAATTTGACTACTGTCGGTGTAGTAAATTCTGTGCCAGTGACTTTCCCTGTCCCGTTCCCTGTTAATTGCTGGGGCGTTTTTTCTACCAAATTAACATGGGTTCAGATAACTAACTCATGCGAGTGGGTAAGCAATACAGGATTTACCGCTCAGGTCATGATGAATATTGCTGTAAATACAAACACCTCAGACGCTATGTTTTTAGCTATAGGATATTAATATGAATCGTTTTGTGTTCAGTCCATCTGAGTCCCGTTTTTATGCCATCGAGTGGCAGGCTGATTATGTTGATAATAATTGTTGGCCGCATGATGCCATTAACGTTAGTGACAGCATTTATTATGAGTTTTCCGGCACTCCCCCTACAGGTAAGCAACTTATAACTTTAAATAACATGCCATCATGGGGTGATATTCCTCCACCTACACGAGAAGAATTAATTGTCACCGCTGATGTCGAGAAGCAAAAAAGAATAGATTTAGCCAATGATTACATGAACGGTAAGCAATGGCCTGGTAAAGCAGCTATTGGTCGTCTGAAAGGTGAGGAACTGGCACAATATAATTTGTGGCTGGATTATCTGGACGCACTGGAGCTGGTCGATACCGCCAGTGCGCCAGATATTGAATGGCCTACGCCTCCGGCAGTTCAGGCCAGATGACATCCGGCGCGGTGCTGGTATCTGTTGCCGTCACCGCGTCAATGTAATCCAGCACGGCGTTAAGTCGGGTGTTTTCTGTCTGCGTCAGCTTCCGCCCGGCCTGTAATTTCAGTTGAATCAGACTGATAGAAGCCATTGCAGCATCAATCAGCGACTGGCGCTGTGCTTCTGCCGCTTCTACTGCGGCGCTATGCTGTGCCTCAGTATCGGTCACCCATTTCTCACCATCCCATTTATCGTATGGCGTTAACGGTGCGAGAGTGGTTGTTTTTTCGGGATAGTCGCCTAGTGCTGTGATTTCTTTGGCATCTCCCGTTTCGGTGTTATAGACAATTTCACCGCGATGGTCTGGCACATATTCCCATGAGTTAAAATCTGCTGAGCGGCAGATAGCATAACCAGCTTTATGTGTAACTGGCGCATCTAAACAGGAATATGCAGGGATACCGACACCAATGGCAAGATATTCATTTGATGTGGAAATATATTCCCGAGTTTCACCATCATAGTTATAGACGGTAATATTCACCGCCTTCGTGGCAATAAGCTCGCTATTTAATACGGCGTTATCCATTATGCAGCCCTCACGATATAGTTAAATGCAATATTTCGTGGACGGGTTTCACTCCCGCCGGGGAGCTGAAAAGCGTTGATAATCCCACCGCTTGCCTGACTTATTCCATCCGTGTACAACCCGCCACCGGCACTGTCGCTGAGTGCAAATGTTTTTGATGGTGAACTGTTTGAAGCTGGCCCCCAGTATTTTAATGCGAGCTTTCTGACTTCATCACTCTGAATACTCAATAAAGCACGCCCTGTATCAATGCCGCGCCCATCATCCCAGCCACGAATAAACTCACCACGTAAATCAGGCAATTTATTTGTCGGGTAAGCCTTTGCCAGTTCCGGGTATTCTTCAGCAGAAAAAGCCGCACCGTTGCATTTCAGCCAGCCTGTTGGCGGAGTGGCTGAGGGCCACGGAACAGGTACGCCAACAGGCAATGCTGAGCCTTCTCCTAAACCAAGGTTTTCGAGAGCCGTTTTCACCGTGCCATCCGATTTGATATCGCCAAACGGATTCTTGCGGCTTAACAGCAGCGCACGAAGCGCGGTAAGCAGCTGGTCGTGCCGCGCCTTCTCCAGACTGGCACCGGATGCCTCCACCACGCTGCAGAGTTCTTCCTGCAACATATCAAAGTAGTCATCATCCAGATCGGTGGCAGGCGTGCCGGTCTGGGGGTTACCACGGGTAAAACCGTTCTTACCCGCGCCGAACTTATCCTTCTGCGCGGTTTTCGTGTCTATACGATGCATGGATTACTCCGGATATTTAAAAATTACGTAGGTATGCGACGGGCAGAGTTTGTTAAGCACGCACTCGACAACGGTGTCCCCCCAGATACGCAGTGCGGAATCACAGGGATCGCCACATGTCATCCAGGTGGTGTTGGTGGCGGCTGGCATGTTGACCTGCCAGTAATACCGCCATTCCGGCGCATTCACCGCGTCAGTACAGGCCGATGAGCAGGTGAACGTGCTTTTGTCGTATCGCGTGATGGCGGCATCTGGTCTGCCCAGGGCAGCAAGCTGTGCAAGATAAAAATCCTCGTTGATGCCACCCGCCAGGTTAACCTTCGCATCCAGCCGTTGCTGACGCTGGCGAAGGGTCTGTGTCCCTGCGGGAATACATTCATCCGGCAGGCCGCACAGACGCTCCCAGCGATTTATCAGTTCGGTGGTGGTGCGCGGATCCAGCTCCCGCATCAGGGCATCCGCACGCTGATGAACACGAGTTAATGACGGTGCCGCACCGGCAATCGCCGGATCGCTGGCTGACCACGCCGGACCGGGCGGCAGCAGTGCCGACAACAGACGGATGTAATCATCGTTTGTCACGTCCATGAAATCGTCCCCAGAACCGCCAGTTCATTTTTTGCAATGGAGATATTGTCCGCCGGTGCAAGCAATTGATGGCTGTATTCCCCGTTCGCACCGGAAATCGCCTCACTGATACGCGATACCTTCAGTTCTCCCTGCGGATAACCATCACGCAGCAGGAACGAACGCAACTCGGCGGTGATGGCAGCCCGTATTTCTGGTGTGTCCGGCGTCACGCGGATATGAAAATCCACCGTATGTGCCACCGGCCTGAATACATACAAATCAGAGCCTGCCACCGGGGCCAGTGGCCCGATATGTTGTCTTGCTGCCGTTTCCGTTGATTCTTCCGGAATGGGATTAATCAGGTCACTGCTGGCAATCATCACACCGACAGTCCCCGTTCCCATCCAGTGTCGGTATGTCCATGCGCGGGTAATGCCAGGTACTTCTTTAGCCCAGACGACATAGTCCCCGTCAGCCCCGCCCTGCGGCGTCCAGTAATACCGCTCAATGACGCGGGCGCGCCACGTTTCCAGCTCTTCAGTATCAAATCCGCCTGTCAGGGTGTCAGCCACACCGGAAGACGGCAGACCATTCACCGGCGTGACCAGGATTAATGCCGTACCGTCGTCAGCGTTACCGACCGCACCTGCACTTGAGCAGGCGATCGGCACACGCAGGACACCACCGGAGCTGATTGCATCGTCAGTTGTCGTGTACTGCACCAGGTCATTGCGCTGAATAACACTCCCGGCAGTCACCTTCAGGCCATCGCTGACACCTTCCCAGCGCATATACCCGCTGGCAACCGTGGCTCCCTTGCGCGGACACCGTTTCATCGCAGCATGTCGCGCCAGCCAGGACTCATCGCACAGGTCAGGCAGCATATTCATTGCCAGATAATCGATGTAACCGTAGACCGTATGCAGCGCCGCCGCATACACCTTTGCCCGCACGTCTTCATCCATGCGCCGGAGCGTGTCGCTGACGTCCAGCCTGGCGAATAAATCGTTACGGAGCATACTGATATTTTCTGCCAGCGTCGGGCGCTGAAATTCACTGTCCGCCATGCGTTATCGCACTCCACAGATCATCAAAAGAAATCACTACTGGTCCATCACGACGCCAGAGGATGATACTGTTACCCAGCTCATTAATCCCGGTGCGGCGGATATCCAGATCAATACGGGACACCACGCCGTCATCAATCATCCATTGCAGGCATTCGCGGATATATCCCCTTACCGTCTGCACCAGCTGATTGGTCAGTTTGCTGCGCTGAAGCAGCCACAGTCGGGAGCCGTAACGGTCATTCTGTACCGCAGGCCAGGTATCCCCCCACCATCCCATTGGGACGTCGGCATAGTCATCAGGCTCCGCCCGCCGCCAGGTGAACAGGGAAATCACCACGGCGCGGGTCAGCGGATCCAGCGGTGCGCTGGCGCAGGTGCGTTTACCGTTCACCGTCAGCCACAGTTCCATCATGCCTCCATCGCTTTATCAGGTTTATCGGTGTTACTGCCCTGACCGTTCTCTCTGTGACGATGCCCGTTATAGGCAAGCCGCATCGCTGACATGGTGGTGCCGCCGGAGTCGCACAGGTCTTTCACCTGTCCGGTCACTTCCAGATCCATTTCAAAACGTGCTTCAGGTGCATTGCGAAACGTGATCGTTTTACCTGCACCGTCCACCACGATCCCCTCCCGGGTCAGCGTCACGGACTGCCCCTGATCGTCATAGACAGCCACCTCACCCGTCTGCAGCCCTTTCAGGCGGTAGCGCCGGTCCGACACCGTAACAACCACCGCATGAGAACGGTCGCCATCCGGAAACAACACCACCGCTTCCGCACCGCTGTTTGCCCTTGCGGTAAAACCGTAGGGTTCAAGATGTTCAATCCCGGCTTTGGGTTCACCGGCAATCAGGGACACATCCACGGTCTGACATTTCGTGGCGGCACTGATGCTTTTCACCACGGCCCGCCCAATCAGGCCGAGGAGTTGTCGCTGCATGGCTTCAATCGTCCTCATCAGAACGGGTCCTCCTGTACTCTGGCTTTTTTCTTTTTCCGCGCGCCGGGGTCTTCGGGTTCAGGCAGATAAGCATCAGGCGGGCCGACACGGATTTCCGTCAGGGTGCCATTCTGGTCCTGAGTAAACGTGACTTCCGAGACAAGCAGTTCGGTATTGTCAAAACCACAGACCGGATCGAAGACAATCACCCGCTGGTTGGGCTGCCACAGCGTACCGTTACCCTGTCGCCAGCCCTGCACCACATAGGTGGTTTCATCCGTCCGCGCCGCCCGTTGCCGGGCTTCAAAGTCAGCACGCGCAATACAGCCTGCCCCCGTGGCCTGCCCTGTCTGCCTGATATACATCGGACGGTAACGGGCAATAAATGCGTCCTCTGTGCGGGCCCGCAGCGCGGTGGTGGTGGCCTCACCGAAATCATCGTCGTTTCCGGCACGCTGCCCCGCCACCTGGTAAACAGAAAACCGCTCCCGGATACTCTTCTCCGTATCGCAGGAAAGGATGTTTTCCCCAAGTACCAGTGCAGTATGTGCCCGCGTTGAGCCAATACCACCAATCACCAGCCTGCCGTGCGGGTCGTCGTAAGCCAGTGCCTGCTGCTGACCGAGTATTTTGTTGATTACCTCAATCACCGTTTCACCGTGATCAGGCTGAACATCAGGAATAACACCCGACGGCGCACCGCTGTTCACCACCTCAATGCCGAAAGGCGCAGCAAGCGCCTGCGCAATCTGTACCAGCGATCGTCCGTTAAACTGTGTCGGTTCGGCTGCACAGTCAATCAGGTCAGCCGTCAGACTACGTCCGGCAATACCGGTGCTGACCGAACGGGCATCGTAACGAACGGGCGTCGCCTCCACCCAGCCGGTGATCACCAGCTCATCACCAATCAGCACTTCCACTTTTGAACCGTTTTTAATGCGCGGCTGAAGCGTGGTAATACCCTCATATCCCGGCCACTGGCGGGTGATCTCCACACTGAAATCCCGCGCCAGTCGTTCAATACCGGCACCGATGCGCACCGATGTCCAGCCATTCCACTCCCGGCCATTTACCCGTAGCGTGACGTTATCGTTCATTGCACTGGCACCTTCAGAGGGATCACCGGCACAAAGCCGGGATGCGTAATGGCATTACGCCGGATAATGTCCGCGTCACGCGCCGCGTTATCAAACCAGGTCGCCGCCAGCACCAGCGCGGGTAAAACCTCATCTGGCGTGCGCTGAATGATCCGAGCAGACTGTTCAAGGCGCGTGTTGATATCCGCATTCAGATCTGCTTTCACCCGGCGCAGCGCCAGAAACAGCGCATCACTGGTTGTACGGGACAACTCCTTATCAATTGCCGTATTCAGTGTGTCGCGAATGTCAGTCAGTTCTTCCCACGTCGGCAGGTCAACCGTGTTTTTCACCGCCGGTGCATTGTTCAGTGCCGGATGCGTGACGGAAGGCCAGCCAGTGCTCTGCGCAGGTGTTGTTGCCTGCCCCACTGCGGCATTCTGCATCACCGCGGAAGTTGTTGGCGCAGGCAATCGGGTGACGGCATACGCCGCTTCGCTGATTGCAGTCGTACGAAGGGTGCTGGCAACCACGTTACGCTGCTGCGTAGCCGTGGCGGTGGTTTTACTGTCCGTTTTCCAGACGCCGCGCGGTTGCAGATCGCTGCCGAGGCTGACACCGGAAAGCGTTTTGATCATGGTGACCAGGTCGCTGGCGTTACCATAAAGGCGTTTCCCGGTACGCCACATTTTCTGCACCTGCTCAACGAAATTTTTGCCTGACGATGGTGGCGGCAGAAGTACCGAGATATCCCCCTGCAACAGCCTGGCCGCATCCGATACGGCAGAATCCACCACTTTCATCGCATCAGAAACATACCCAAGCATTGTGCTGACATTACCAACGACGTCGTTCTGCACAAAATCCGCCACGCCATCGATACTGAAACCGCTGAAGCTGTCACTGATGCAGTCATCCAGTGCAGAACAGGATGACATCAGCGTCTGCGCCGTCGCCGCACCTGATGTGGGGTAAGAGAGCTCTCCTGCTTCGACAAACTTCAGGTCAAAGCGGACAATACGTCCTTCACTTTTCGATGTGCTGACCCGAACTTCCCCGTCACCACAGACTTTCAGTTCACCGTATGTCGGATGGACAAGCGTGCCGGGACCGGGTTTATTCAGCGCGTCAATCAGGCGATCGCGCTGGTCAAAGCAGTCATCTCCCACCACATAAGCCGTGATGGACGGGCGGAAAGTGACTTTTCCCAGATCTTCGGTATAGGGTTTGTCGCGGTTCGGGTATTCGTGCGTTTCCACACGACGACCGGTTCCCGCACTTTCTTCTTCAACCTTAAACGGCACACCGCGAAATGACGCGTCCTGAAGTCTGTCTTTCCACGTCATATAAACTCCGTACATAAAAAATCCCACCGGAGTGGGACTCATTAACAGATTAATTTTTCATTACCTGCCAAAGCGCGTATAGCCAACATCATGGCTGACATCAAAACCGCTGGATCGCGTTTCCATAACCCGCATACCCGGAGGCGAATTCACAAAAGAGACCTTGATCTCACCATCAACTTTTGGCGCAGAAGCTTTGTTAATCATGAAGGGGTTCGGGCCTGTGACATCGGAGGCGTTGTTTGACTGAGCCGGATCTACCGCCGGATAAGGTGTGTATCCCCGCGCCGGTATTCCCGTCCCATAAGCATCATAAGCACCCGCGCCCCACTGCGCAGAGTTAATGGCATCGACCGTGTCACCGGAACTGTCGGTAAACCACTCAATAATTGGCTTCAGCTTGTCCCACATATCCTGAAACCACTTAACAACCGGTCCCCAGTTATTGATCACCATCCCCAGCGGCGACCAGGCAAAAACCTTCTTAAGAAGTTCCCAGCCAGTCTCAAAATAAGGACCAATGGTTTCCCAGAGTTTCTTAAAATAAGGTCCGACAACATCCCAGTTAGTGATAATTAATCCCGCAGCCAGGGCTATCGCCGTCGCAATCATGCCAATCGGCGTCATCGACATGATCCTGCTGACAATACTGATGGCACTGCCCACGCCCATCAATCCCAGTTTCAGAATCGCAAGACCGGCAGCAAGCCCGACGACGCCGCGAATAACCCGGGGATTTTCATCCGCAAACTTCGTGAATTTCTCCCCCAACTCCCCCAGCCATTGCGTGATATTTTTAGCGTCACCAGAAAATGCACCGCCAATAGCCGCAAGGCCGTTAGTTGCGGTCCCTGTCATTGCCTCCCACAGGTTGGACAGCGTACCAAGCTGTGCCTGAACACGTTTATTCAGGCTGGCCTGTTTATTCATCTTCTGCTGGATCTGATCGTAGCCATCCTTTCCTTTATCGATTAGTGCATTGACCACCTGAAGGGTTTCGGCATCATCACCAAATATTGCCTTAAGTACACCTGTTCGCTTAACGTCGGTCAGTTTTCGCAGCTTTGCCAGTTGCCTGAACATGTTATCAAGACCGCCAAAACTTCCTTTGCCGTCAGTAAAATCGAGCTGTACCCCGAGTTTCTGGCGGGCCATGACTTTATTGACGTCCCTGATTTTCTTAACACTTAATCCGGACTGGATAACTTTTCGCAGGGCATTACCTGCCGACTCCCCGTTCATCCCCATCTGATCCATCATGACGCTGATGGGGGCAAGGCTCTGTGCAGCCTGAAGACCGTCCTTGTTCACCATCTTCAGAACAGAACTGGTTTTAGTGAAGAAGGACAACATGTTGGTATCGTCAACGCCCAGATAAAACGCCTTCTGGATAGTGTCGAACAGCCCCATCATGTCTTCTGACGCCGTTCCGGTAGCATCCTGCATCTTTGCAGCAAACTCAGCAGCCGCTTCCGGTGTTTTTTTCAGTTGTACCGCAAGATAAGCTGTCGCTTTACCCACACCACCAAGAATGTTTTCTGCCGGGATCCCCTGACGCACCAGCATCTGCATCATGTTCTGGAAATCAGCCGTTGTACCGGGTAGCTGGTTACCCAGGCCAATAGCCAGTTTATTGATGTCCTGAAAGCTCTTTCCAACCTCGCCGTTCGCATCCATCATGGCGACTTTCAGCCCGGTGGCGGCGTTTTCCTGATCGGCATAAGATTTCAGGGAAAGCGTCAGACCCGCTGCCAGTCCGCCACCAAGCGCCAGCCCACCCTGTGACGCTTCTTCCGCCTGGCGTTTAAATCCCCGGATTTTCTTTTGCATTTTCGACAGCGCGGGAGAAAGTCTGTCGACACCGGTGATCAACGCCTTAAGCTCAAATTCAGCCATGTGTGCGTTTCTCCTGCTCTATCCTGTTTGCCTGACTGACCAGCAAGGGAATTTCACTGATCGGCATATTCAGCAATTCGAAGGGATTAATGCGCCAGTAACTGGCGCAGTCAAAGAAGCGATCAGTGAGGTATTCAGCCGTCAGGCCTGGAGGAAAAAACCGGCCACAAGCCACGCCGCTGCATTCAGGTCTGCCGGAGACATCTGGTCGACAGAGCTTTGCGGCACTTTCGCCAGCCGCACAATGTATTTCGACACCACATGCGCCAGAAGTCTGACGGACTCATCCTGATTCATCTGGTAGGGATACCCCAGCTCGCGGACATCTTTCCCGGTGGGCTCATCAAACTCCAGTACGGAGAGTGTCTCGCCATGAGCAGTGATCGGTTTCTTTAACTCAAGCTCTTTCATTACTGGTAATCCCCTTCTTCACCGTGGAACTCAAGATCAACCGTGCCTTCTTCGGCATTATGGTTCGCTTCGCCATGCAGCCAGGCAGACGACAGTACATAGACCTGACCGTTCGCCAGCTCGGCAGTGATGGTCATCTCATCAGACGAGGTGATTTTGCTCACCGGAAAATTCTTCGGCACCTTGAAGGTCCCTTTGACATAAGGTGCACGGTGAGTTTCCTTGCGGTCCACTGAACCATCCAGACCGATGATGTCATCGTTAACCGTTTTGTTCATAGGCACCTCAATGCCGCCGGTCAGCGATAGCTGCTGACCGTCAATTTTGAAATAACAGGTTCCCCCGATACGGGCCATTATGCGGACTCCTCTGAATACTGAAGACGGAACTGGTTAACCACGGCAAAAACACGCAACTGGTTAACATAGTCAGGCGGGAACAGCGTGTTCAGGCGGTTCGGATCGCTGGCATCACGCTCCACAACCAGGTACTGCTTAAACAGTTCGTAGTTTTCCACGATCCCCGCACGCTCAAGCTGACGGTAGGTTGCCAGCAGTTCCCCTTTGATTACCGCCGGGGTGACAATCGCCTGACCGGGACCAAAGCGGGTACCGTCGCTGGCAAGCTTGTGACGCCCGTACTTACTGGTAATGACGGATTTCAGTTTGCGCAGTACATACGCGCTGGTATGCAGCGTCTCGCTGTCGAGGTAGCTGTTATCCGCAACCCCGTAAGCATTTTTCCTGTACGTGGTGACATCACGCTGAATGCGCAGCCCCCCGCTTTCGACATACGCCGTTGCCACGCCATGAGACAGCAGGGTCTGCTGCTCGGTCATCGTGAACCGTTTCCCCTTCGGCGCAGGCAACATACCCACCAGCTCACCGGTCTGCGTGGGACGTGCCGGATCGTTGCGAATAAACACCGCTGCGCGGGCGGTACGGCTTGCCGCCAGTTCGTCGGCAGGCGTCTGGGTCTCTTTTTCGTACCCCGCCAGGGTAATGTGCTGCTGGTTAAACTGGTCACCTGCGGTCACCAGTTCTGACAGCGTGCCGATCTTTGCCGTATACACATGACCATACAGCTGACGCGCATAGCTCCAGCGACCGCTGGTATCGTTCATCTCGGTCACCAGCGTGTTAACGGAGGCCGTGTCGTTGAACGGCAGGCCGATATAATCAAACGGCTCATCCGCCATTGCAGCCACCGCGCCGGTGAGAACCGGAGCGCCCGTTCCGGCGGTCCCCGTCGCCACGGCAATCTGTACGCCCGCTGGCAGCACTTCGCCCCCACCAAAGCCGTAGTAATTGAGGCTGACAGGAATTTCATTCCCGCAAAGCCCCTTATGACGCGCGGTCAGCGTGACCACGCCTGCCGAAGATGAAACTGTAAACGGCAGAGTCGGAACGGCATTGATGGCATCTTTGATACTGCTGGCAATCGTCGTGACGTTATCGCCGTTGGTCACCGGTGCCTGCACGCGGGTACGTCCCACATAAACATTCACCGTGCCGGTTTCGGTTGCCGCCCCGGTCACCGTCAGCGTAACCGTTGCCGCCGCGCCTGTGGCTTCCGGAACGGCAATCACATACAGCTCGCCAAACGGGTCAGTCTGGCGATAAGCCTCGACCATACGCGCCAGCTGACTTCCCGCACCACAAATCTGGCGTGCATAGTCTGCCGACGGCATCAGCACCAGACTGTTGGCAACAATCTCTGCACCGTTATTGGCATGACCAATCAGCAGCGATGCTCCGCTGTCCTGTGCAGTATTCGCCGCCGAGTTATCCATTTCCGCATAAAACAGCGGAACCAGCGTATTCGACGGAATGGTGTTAAAGCTTATCGTCATCGGTGTTCACCTTTTTATTCACGCGCCGGATATCACCCGCGGCTTCACGGCGCAGCCAGTAGTTGTTCTCGTCAACATTTCGCCCTTCGGCGGGCAAAAGGTCGCCGCGGGCAGGGTCAGGCACTGACCGCCCTTTAACAGGTTTCACAAACATGAGGATCCTCAGGAAGGAAGGGTTATTTCGGTGTGATGTTCGATATCGCCGTCAGGCCCGTTACCGGGCTCGAGATAATCAACATCAATCGCCAGCGTTTGCAGTTCATCCAGACTGTTCAGATCATCCTGCTGGCGGGTATCGTCTTCAGTCAGCTCGCTGATGACCGAAAAATCGAACTGATAAATCAGCTCATGACGATTCAGATCCAGCAGCGTGCCGCCGTCATAGGTAATCGGGTTACCGCACGCTTCCGGGTTCCAGCCCAGCAGGGCCTTAAAGAGCATCTGCCGGACATCGTCCACCACATCATATGAGGCAAACTGACCGCGCTCATCACGCCCGTTACTCAGTATGACAACCACGGAGAAGCCCTCTTTCAGCTCCTGCCAGTAGTCGGTCTGGCTTTTGTTTTCTCCCGGAGAGTCATCACCCGGTACCACATACGCCGCCGGGAGTCTCAGCTTTCCGACCTCCGGCAGATTTTTGAACTGTGCCGCGCCTGCCACCCGGTTTTCAAAATACGGGCAGCGGGCACGCAGCGCAGCAATAACAGGCGTCAGTTTCATCTGTGTCGTCGCTCCGGCTTCAGTGATTTACGCAATTCCCGCGCCAGAAAATAGCGTGTCCAGCTGCGGTTCTTTTCAAGCGTTTCCACCATGAAGTTATTACGTGGAGCCAGTCGCCAGCCGCTGCCACCGGATGCGCCACGATGATGGCTGCGACGACGTTTTGCTCCTCCCCGGACACCAAAAAACAGAAACGCCGGATAGAAGTCACCAGAGATCATCCGGTTCCCCTTCCCGTTGCGCTGGTTAGGGGCAATGCGTGTCATAAAACCGGCTCGCTTTTTACTGGCTCTCGGCACCATATAACCAATCGAACGAGCCAGGCGTCCGGTCTGATAACCGGGGTTTTCACCCGGTGCCGACCGCGCACGGCGCATCACCAGCCGACGGGCATCACGCATATGACGCTGCCCAATCGTGACAAACGCCCGCCGGACACGGGCGCGGTTAAAGCGCATCTCGGCGGGCTGCTGAACATCAACGTGAAAAAAGGGAGTCGCCATTGCTGCCTCCGTGACTCTGCCTACATTCGCCCAGCTCCGTACACTCCAGCAGCAGAAAGCGCCGCGCCCCGTTCAGATCACGCTGACGTTTCACCCGGTACACACTGTCATCACAGACCACCTCATAATCAGCGGTGATCCCCCGGCGGTAACGAATGGTGATGTAATGGGTGATGGCGTCCCCGGTCTGCGCGGTTTTCTGCCAGGTGGTGGCACTGGTCTGGATAACCTTCGCCCATGTCCGGAACGTAACCGGGTATTGAGGCTCCACGCCAAAGTTATCCGCGGGCATATCCACCCGCTGGCGGATCAGGACGCGTTTATTCAGTTCACCGGGGTCCGGCAGAATGTAGGTTGCGCTGGTCTGCGCCTGACGAATTTTCATTGCGGAAAGTACCTGTACGGGCCGACAAGCCAGCCAAAACTCTGCGGCATGTCGAGTTTCTCCACTTCCGTAACCGACGAGCGGTTTTCGTAAAAATGGCTGATAAGCATCAGCATCCCCAGACGAATATCATCCGGCAGGTGCAGCCCGTCCGGATCGCTGTCCGGAATGGTTTCATCCGGTGCATAGAGCTTCCGGTTCAGATACGTTTCCGTCCGCTTTTGTGCCGCACAGGCCAGCAGTTGCAGATGGCGGTCATCAGCATCGAAATCCTCATCCAGCCGGAGTTGGGCTTTAATCTCTTCCATTGTCAGAAGCATACTCAGCCCTCTTTACTGGTCGTGGCTTTTTTCTCTTTTGTCGCTTTACTGCTTTTTGCACTGGTTCCGCGCTCTGCTAACCCGGCCTGAAGTGCAATCTCCTGCACCCGGGCAGGAAGCGCCCCGTCGTCATACTCACCGGCCCGAATGACCTCAACACGCATACCGTCCGGTGACCATTTCAGATCTTGTTTCAGGATCATGATTCTTCACCCGTCAGAACAGGGGGCGCGGTTCCGCGCCCCTGAATGATTACGCCGCTGCAATCTTCAGCAGTTTGATGGCCTGCGAATCGACCAGCATCCCGCCGGTGCGCTTGGTGGTATAAAAACCGACAAACGGTTTATTGGTGTACGGATCACGCAGAATGCGGGTGCCGATACGGTCAACGATGGTGTAACCCCGTTTGAAGTTACCAAATGCAATGGCTTTCGCATCAGCGGCGATATCCGGCATCTGTTCGTTTTCAGCGATACCGTAACCCGCCAGAGAGGACGGCTGCCCCAGTTCCAGCCCCGGACGCCACAGATAGTTACCCTCGCTGTCTTTCAGCAGACGGATGGCAAACAGGCTGTTGTTGTTCATCATGAACTTCGCGCCAGTGCGGTGTGCCTTACGTAGCGTGTAAATCAGTTTGATAATGGCGTCTGCGGTCACCGTCGTCGCTTCACCGGATACAATATGCTGAAGTTTGCCGAACGCCCGGGCCTTGTCGGTTTCATCAGTGGATTCATACGCCAGGAACCCTTTCGGCTTCTTGGTGCCATCGCCTGAGGTAAAGGCAATTTCTTCCTGTTCGGCAAATTCGGTTGCCAGCTCGCTGTTGATCCAGGCCTCTACGTTGAAGAAGGCATCGTCCAGCATTTTCTGGGTAGCCTGCGGGTTGCCGTAGATTTCCCCCATGAGAGGTTCAATCAGCTCCAGTCTGGAGGTGGCAGTCTGGGATCGCGTATCCGTTTCCCCCACCCATCCGGAAGCCGTACCGCCCAGATTCACCAGTTTTTTGTAGTCGGAACCGCCAACGGTGATCACCGTGGCTTCCTGACGCATCACCACTTCATCTTTCAGCAGGTTAAGAATGTTGCGATCCAGTTCTTCCGGCACGGCGTAGCCACCGTCTTCATCGGTACCCACCTGCAATGCCTTACGCTCCAGATCGCGCAGACCGTCTTCACGGCCTTTACGCAGGAAGCCCACAAACGCCTCTTTATGCTCGGTGGCCAGTTTATTTTGCGCTCCACCAGCTGGACGTTTCAGCTCAAGCAGCTCTTTTTCAAGGTCGCTTTTGAGATTTTCCAGCTCGCTGAGTTTCCCGTTCAGGGTTTCCACCTGCCCGGCAAGCTTGCCTTTTTCCTGCTCAATCGCATCCACGCGCTTGTCGTTCTTTGCTTTGAAGTCGTCAAACTTCTGCTGCAGCTCCTGCGCGACCTGTTCGACATCTTTAATATCAACCGCCATCGTATTTCTCCTGATTAGAAGTTCAGATTTTTCAGTGCATTCAGTGCAGAGCCCACATCCTCAGCGTCGCGCAGGGACAGTGCGCCATAGCCCCCGGCCATGAATGCTTTGGCCTGGGTACGGGAGAGTCCGACATCACGCAGGACTCTTTCGATTTTTTTCTGTTCGGGGATTTCCCCGCGGGCCAGTGCGTTCTTGACGTCGCTGATCCGCGCCTCGTCGTTAGACGGGAACGTCACCAGGCTGACTTCCCAGAGGTCGATTTCTTTCAGCAGAAAGGCTTCTTTGCTCCGGTCGTATTCCCAGTCTTTCAGGACGTACCCAATAGAAAGGCCGGTTAACGAACCGGCCTTCATGTGTGCATGTGCGCGTTTTGCGAGGGGATCATCATCAATAAGCAACCGTCCCCTGACGTAAAGCCCGACATCGTCTTCCTTCATTTCGGTGTAAACACCGATGGGTTCATCCATGCGGTGCTGCCAGAGCAGCGCAGGTAACGCTTTTCTGTCACTCCACGCCCGCAGGGAAGCAGCAAATGCCCCGGACATCACCACATCATCGTGGCTGTCCTTTACACCAAAGACGGAGCCATACCCTTCAAACTCACCGGAGTCACTGACAGATTTCAGACTCAGCGGTACATCAAGACGTTGTTTCGTCTGCATTGGCGTTATCCTTCTGCTTACCGGCTTTACTGCCATCGGAGGGTTTCGTGGTCATGTTCATCGGTGTGAGATAGACATCACCACCGGGACGCGGATTCATATCTTCCAGGTCGCGGCAGTCATTGGGAGAGTAAATTCCCCAGTTGATCCCGGTGGCGTAGGCTTCAAAACGGGACTTCATATCCCCGCGCAGTAACGCCCCGGCGTTAAATTTGGCGTAATAAACGCCCTGCTTACTTTTTCGTACCAGTCCGGTGTTGATCCGCTGTTCGATGCGGGTCAGATACGGCACCAGTGAATAGTTGATAAATCCCAGCCCCAGCTCTTCGATATTGTTGAAGGTGGCGCGATCGGTGTTCTGCACCATATGCAACGGCACCCGGAACAGACGACAGATTTCTTCAAGCTGAAACTTGCGGGTTTCCAGGAACTGGCTGTCCTCGGCGTTCAGCGCCATCGACTTCCAGTCCAGCCCCATCTCAAGGATCATCGGGCGGTGAGCATTGCCAAGCCCGGTGTGACGCTCCTCAAAATCTTTCTTCAGGCGCTCGTAAGCCTGATCTGACAGCGTCTGCTCTGTACGCAACACACCCGACGTCACCGCGCCATTGCTGAACAGTCTGGCCCCGTGCTCTTCGGTCGCTGCCGCCAGCGATATTGCCTCGCGGGCATAGGCGATGGGATTCAGCCCCACCAGTCCGTCCAGCGTCAGCGTGCGCACATGCCAGATATCCTCCTGGCTCAGTACATCCGTGGAGCCATCCGGGAATGTGACCTGATAGACCGGCTCCCAGCTACTGTTAAGCTTCGGTACCACACAGCCGGGATCGACGGGCAGCAGTTCAGCCACTTCGCCAAATGCTTTCACTTTGTAGGCGTAAAAGTTTCCCCGCAGGCACAGACAGGTGACCACCAGCTCCCAGAACTCCTGCGGCGTCATATAGCCATTGGGATGCGTGGAGATCAGCTTATGCAGACGTTCGCCAGCGGCTCTCTGCTTCAGACTGCCGTTCAGGTGATACAGGTTGCAGGGCAACATCCCGACCGACTCCGCCAGCACCCTGACACAGGAAAAAACCGCCGTCAGTCGCATGGCCCGCTGGCTGCTGATCTGCTTTCCGGTATAGGTGTCGTAGGACAACCCGATAGCATCCGCCAGCTCTGCTGGCGTGGTCACTGGTGCGACACTTTTTCGTTGAAATAATCCCGAAAAGAACACTATTTACCTCCGCCGACAGACGACTGTGTACGGTCGAGATATCGCGCCACCAGCCACGACCAGAACAGACACAACGCCCCGGCAACAACAAACCCCGCCGGGGGATAAATCAGCCAGGCACCATACGCCAGCAAAAGCGCCCCCAGCACGCCCACCAGAGGCGCGAGAATCAGCATGATCATAATTACCTCAGTTAAAGCGAGCGGATCCCATAGGACTCAATGTGGTCAGACAGCGTGTCTTCTTTCTCGTACAGCATGGCTCTGCCAACCGCCATAATCAGCGCAACTGCACCATCGATTTTGTTTTCCGCCTGCTCTTTGACGGGCTTCACCACATCATCGTTACCCGGAATGGTTTTGCCGACCACGTTGCCGATACACCAGGTCATGATGGGATTGCCATCATGATGAAAGCGCCCCGATTCAATTGCCGCTTCCAGCTCTTTCATCGGGTCGGACATGTTGGTGTAGTTCTGAATGATAGTGATGGGGTTCAGGTCTTCATCAGCAAGGTCATGTGACAACCCGGTCGCCCCGAAGGGGTCGATGGGTGACTCACTGACCGGGCTGATTTTGTTCGCCGCTTTGGCCTCCTCGAGGATGTAGCGATAATCCACCTCCGCACCATCGGTAACGGTCAGAACGCCCATTTCCACCCATTTCTGAAAGCGTTCGGCTGTCCGTCGATCTTCATTTTTCTCGACGCTGTACACCGTGTCATACGGTACCCAGAAACGCGGGGCCACACTGTAGTAATGCGTTTTACCGTCAATCTCGCGGGTATAAAGTCGCGCCATGCTGTTCATATCCAGCTTACGCGCCAGGTCAAAGGCCAGAATGCACGGCTGCCCCTCGAACTGCTCAAGGGTCAGTGATTTATCCTCGCAGCTCTGCCAGCTCACCAGATTGAAATACGCCGAACGCGCCGACACCCAGATATTGAGGTGTTTTGTTTTAAAGACGTTTGCCAGACGGGCGTTATTTTTCGCACGCTGCTGCTGACTTAACAAAAATTCGCGATAAACCGACACGCCAATATTCGGGTTAGCTTTTTCCAGCACCTGCGGGTCGGTCCAGTCATCGCCTTCGTCAACGGTATAGATGAGCCCGAACAGTTCATCGTTGGGTACCGAGCCGTTGAGCATCTCGATAACTTCCCGTCGCTTGTCGTAGCACGGCCCCTCAATGTTGTACCCGGCAGTAGTAATGGCCCACATCAGTGGCTGACGTCGCGCCCCCATCCCGGTAAGCATCGTGGTGTAAAGCGCATCGGTGGCGTGCTCGTGATATTCATCCACCACCGCACAGTGGGGTGATGAACCATCACCAGGGTTACCGATCAGCGGTTCAAAACGCGCGCCATCCTCCGGACGGTTCATGTTTGAGGCGTTAACCTCAATCCCGAACGCTTCCGTCAGCATGGGTGTGCGTTTACACATCAGTCGTGCCGGACGAAAGACTTCCCATGCCTGTTTCTCCGTCGTGGCACCGGAATACACTTCCGCGCCGAACTCGTTATCACAGGCAAAACAATACAGGGCAACACCGGCAGAGATTGCCGATTTGCCGTTCTTACGGGGGATTTCGGTATACACCTCCCGGAAGCGGCGCAGCCGGGAGCCTTTATTGACCCAGCCAAACGCGCAGCAGATCACAAAGAGCTGCCACGGCTCCAGCGTGATGGGCATCCGTTTGAATGCCCACTCACCCTTGGTGTGCGGCAACAGCTGAATAAATTTCGCGGCCCGTTCAGCCAGGTCCTTGTCGAAGCGGTAACGAAACGACTTACTTTTTTCCGCCATCAGGTCATCAAGATGGCGCTGGCAGGCCTGAATCACAAACTGGCAGGCCACAATCTTTCCGCGCACGACATCACGGGCATACTGATTGGCTGCATTTACGTTGGGGTAAGATTTCCGGCTCATGATTCGATAATTTTCAGAAACGGGTTAGTGGCTTTCTTCTGCCCCGCCAGGCCAATCAGACGCTGGCGGCTGCTGGGGTCGAGTCCGAGCATTGCCCCCGTGCTGCTCATCTCGGACTCCTGTTCTTTCTTGGCGGTCAGCTCCGGATTTTTGACCATACCGCCCATTGCACCGGTGATGGTGTTGCCCTGGCTGGCAATATTTTTCACGGCACGTCGCCAGAACTCATAGGCCACACACCACCGCTCAAGCACCGCGAGGTCAGTCACGCACAGCAAGCCCTGACCGCAAAGTTCTTTAGTTGTCAATTGCCACATGATCGTGGCGAGAGGGAGATCTTCTTCAGCGAACCACTCCGGTGGCTCAACACCTTTGATGGGCGTAAAAACAGGTTCATCTTTATTCAGGGCTCGCTTGCCGGGGTTTCCGGCCAGCGCCTTGCGCGCCGTTGGCTTGGGGCGACGCCCGGAACGCCCCGCCGTTCCAGCCATATGCGGCACTCCTGGTTAAATTTCATTTTTCGCGGGTATAAAAAAACGATGGGGCGGGCAGTCCGGAAGACGTCAGGTCACAGAGATTTGACCCGCCCCTCCCCTCAGACAGTTGAGAATTATTATCACTTTAACCGTTCACGGGCCGTCTTCGCCTTATGACACGGCCAGCACAGGCTCTGCAGATTACTGTCGGCATCAGTGCCACCATGCGCTTTAGGGATGATATGGTCAACGGTTTTCGCCTCACGCACCACACCAGCACGCAGACATAACTGACACAGGCCTTTGTCACGCTTCAGGACACGCGCGCGGATACTGTCCCACTTCGAACCGTAGCCGCGCTGATGACGGGACTGGCCTGGCTTGTATTGCTTCCAGCCTTCGCTTTTGTGGCTTTCGCAATAGCCTGACGGGTCAGTCGTGGTATGGTGGCAGCCGCGAACACGGCAGGCTCTAGGTATCAGTGCTGGCATAAAATACTCTCTTTAATCTGATAGACATATTTGACAAAAGAGATTCATTTTTCTCTTTCACTCTTTCCTTTATGAGAAAAATCTGATAACAAGGTTCTAATAAAAGTAACTAAACACAGGTTATAACATGAGTGAAAAGAAAACCGTTGCTTATCGCATTGAGGGATGCGAAAACATCAAAATGATTGGAAACAAATCATTTGGTGCTGATGTTGGTTATGAAATTATTGATTCAGCTAATACTTTTCTTTCCAACAATATTCATTACTCAGCAGAAACAGTTCGGCTTATAAAAGAAGCTGAAATCGCCATACAAAATAACTTAAGTGAAATTAACGATAAGCTGGGTGCAGAGAAGCTACAAGAAATATACGACATTTTAAATGATATCAAGTTTAATCAGTCATCAACACCTCTACAACTGATGGAGCGATTTTACTCAGCTGGTGCAAACACATTAACTTTATGGCCTATTATTCAGAGTCTCCTAAATAGTCTTTAATATTACAAATCCACTTTGGTTTGAGCATAAATTATAAAGATGTCTAGTAATAGGCATCTTCAATTTAAATTAAAATCTTCATCTAGCATTGTTTATACTGCGGATAGCCTTTTTATCTCTATTGCACTGCCCTAATGCAGATAACAAACTTGCATTCAGGTCTAGGCTAGCACCATATGTCAGTGGACTAGGTATAATTGGAATCGGTGTTTCAGAAGTTAGGGTGGTTGACAGTGGTGCTACTGGGGTGCTCACGTAAACTGTCCGCGTACTTCCGCAACCGGTCAGTAGCGGCAGCAGGCACAGGACGTGAAGCGCAATCATCATTCGCAACAGCCACTTTGATATCTTCCTGGGTTCTCTGTGACTCCAGTGCGATTTGTTGTTTTGCATGCTGGCTAGCCTCCAGTGCTGTATTTACGATTTGTATTGATTGCAGGACGTTATTGGTAATGGCAGTTGCCGATTCAGCATTTCGTACAGCCTCATCAGCACGCTCCTTTTCGTGCTGATATTTGCTGTAGTAATGCCCGGCAGACCAGATGAAGGAACCAATGACGGTAACAAAGAAGGCAACAATAACCAGCTTATATCTCAGCTTCATTTACTACCCCACCAGCCTCTTTAAATCGGGCAATCAGGTCGCCGATTTTATGTTCATACTGACCGTAACCTGCACCTGGTAACGACGCCCAGATATTGCTGCAACGGTCGATTGCCTGACGAATATTGCCGCGGTCAATCATCGGTAAAGCGCCACGCTCTTTAATCTGTTGCAATGCCACAGCGTCCTGGCTTTTCGGAGAGAAGTCTTTCAGGCCAAGCTGCTTACGGTATGCATCCCACCAACGCGAAAGAAGCTGGTAACGTCCGGCGGCTGTTGATTTGAGTTTGGGGTTTAGCGTGACAAGTTTGCGAGGGTGATCGGAGTAATCAGTGAACAGTTTGCCACCAACAATAACATCATAACCGTGATTACGTGTCGGTTGTCGCCCGTTATCCGTTCCTTCTGACCAAGCCACCATATCAAGGAAAGCTTTACGCTGGGAATTTAGTACCTGCATAAATTACTCCTTAGAGCCACCAAATTTGTTACCGATTACTCGCATTGCAGCCCCACGAATAGCATCGACACCGATCAGCCCCACTCCACCACCAATGGCAACAGATAGTGATTTAGGCCATCCGACATACTCAAGAGCGGATGCAAAAGTCAGCGTCAGAGCGCCACAGAGTAGAATTTCGAGTGTTTTTCGCTTCCAGCCACCACCACCGCCAAAATAGGCAATACGTAAACCAGCCATAACAATCGACATAATCACTGCGCCCAGCGGTGTGTCTCCACGCCACCAGCTCTGAAACAATTCAAGTAAGTCAGGCCAGGAATGAGGATCGTTATGCATTTTCATGGTCTCTCACCTCCGATAGTTCGGATGGCGCTTAATGATGAAAGGTGTATCAGGTTTCTCGGGCTGTATTTATCACCAAAGCACGTAGCGGATGATTCCCGTGAGCCTGAAATGAAAAAAGCCCCGCTTAATTGCGAGGCCTTATGTTTCATTAAATTGTCTTTTTTGACCTATATCTCATACTTCCCTGACATTTAACGGTAAATGTTTAGCGTCAGCGTTTTCTGGCTATGACTTTACACAGGAGTAGAAATGTTTACAGCTAAAGACGATGCCTACATCTTAAAACGTGATGGCAGCAGATGCGGCCCGTATAAGGCCAAGTTTGCAGGTGATACAATTATCGTAAACGACCAAATGGCCGACATCGATGACGGGGATACTGTTGTTCGACTCCTTCCAAACGGTAAGGAAGAACATAAAGAAATTTATAAAGCTAATTTTTACGACACTAGCATTGGCGGTTTTGGCCCACACTTCCAACTCAAGGTTGGCCCCAAAAAGATACAACCAACTATTTCTTCTCAGCAAATCAACATTCACGGAGGGAATGTACAGATTGGAGATCATAACCGTCAGGAGATTACCAATAGCATCGAGACGCTGAATAACTTAATAAATAGCTCTCAGGGTACGCCACAGCAGAAAGAAGAAGCAAAGGGGCTGCTAAGAAAGTTAGCAGAACATCCTTTACTTACTGCTATTGCCGGTGGCGCTATAGGTCTGCTCTAGATATGCAAAAACCCGCACAATGGCGGGTTTTTATTTGTTCTGTTGCATCAGTTCGCTTTAACGCTCTGAGCTTAACATAATTCAAGCACTTTCCGCGCAACTATTCAAGCGGAATCTGTCGCCATTTGTGCCAAATGCATCACACATTGGCTTGTATAGCATCGATTCTGCTACATTTAGCCAAACATCAATCCGGCTTTCACAGGTTCGCAAACACCATTCAGGATGCTTTTTATTTAGGTCTCTTGCCATTGCCTTTTTGCTAAGGCGTTTGATATAACGATCTTCAATAAGAGCGTATAAATTCTTATGTCCTGACTGCACAAGGACATCGCTGAGTACAGCGTTGATGGTCAGCGCTTCCTCATCGGTACAGAACGCCAGACCGCTTTTATTCTGCCCTTCCTGAATCTCTTTGAAAAACGCTTCCAGCTCTGGTTTGCTGATACCCGCTTTTTTCATCCGGCGTAGCGCTTCTTTAATTGCCGTTTTGGTAATTTTTCCAGATGCCAGTAGCTGGTTAAACATGTTCCCACCACTACCACCGCCGATATAAGACCAGCGTCCCCACATGCGGAGCTTACCCTGAACCCAGATACTTTCCAGAGTACGAAGACGAACCATTTCACCCGTTTTGCCAATTTCAGAAGGATTAATCATTTAGAGTTCTCCACTTACGCCAGTACGCCTGTTGCCAGCGCACGATCGATAAAACGAAACATCAGCTCCAGTTGAAAGCCATACTTCTCTTCAAATGCCACGGTATCCGCGTGCAGCTCGTCGTGATGCTTTCTGCACAAAGGCAACACAAAAAGGTCATGCGCTTTT
>ENA-UEPI01000613-UEPI01000613.1-human-gut-metagenome-genome-assembly--contig:-NODE-613-length-24612-cov-12.917017_pt1 | contig 24612 bp, 13 predicted proteins | sample MGYA00242899_ERZ507914 | MGnify/ENA primary metagenome ERZ507914 (study PRJEB26167, sample SAMN06115442) | human gut metagenome | host: Homo sapiens | place: China:Chongqing | collected 2015-07-28...
TCCTCTGACTGGACTCGAACCAGTGACATACGGATTAACAGTCCGCCGTTCTACCGACTGAACTACAGAGGAATCGTTGTTGAGGCACATCTTAACGGCGAAAAATCTTTTGTCAAACCCGATTTTTAAATTCCCCAACTGTTTGCCGTTTCTATCAACAGTTTGTTGCATTTGCAGACAATTTGTTGGCGAAAATCTTTGCAGCTTTGCTGATTCTCCCTCATTATTTGAAATGTGGTTTCACTTTCTGCAATTAAGGTCGGCTTTGAATATCTCCTCTGCTTTACGCCAGGTTGTTCACGGCACTCGCTGGCACGCTAAACGCAAGAGCTACAAAGTGTTGTTCTGGCGCGAGATAACCCCGCTTGCTGTTCCTATCTTCATGGAGAATGCCTGTGTCCTGTTGATGGGGGTTCTGAGCACTTTTCTGGTCAGCTGGCTGGGAAAAGATGCGATGGCCGGCGTGGGATTGGCGGACAGCTTCAATATGGTCATTATGGCTTTTTTTGCTGCTATCGATCTTGGTACTACTGTCGTTGTGGCATTTAGTCTCGGTAAGCGGGATCGACGACGAGCGAGGGTGGCGACGCGGCAGTCATTGGTGATCATGACGTTGTTTGCCGTACTGTTGGCAACGCTTATTCATCATTTTGGCGAACAAATTATTGATTTCGTCGCGGGTGATGCCACGACAGAAGTTAAAGCACTGGCGTTGACTTATCTGGAGCTGACGGTACTCAGTTATCCAGCAGTTGCCATCACTTTGATTGGTAGCGGGGCACTTCGTGGTGCAGGGAATACGAAAATACCGCTACTGATTAACGGTAGCCTGAATATTCTTAATATTATTATTAGCGGCATATTGATTTACGGCCTTTTCTCCTGGCCGGGACTGGGATTTGTCGGGGCAGGGCTGGGTTTAACCATTTCTCGTTATATTGGCGCAGTTGCAATTTTGTGGGTGCTGGCGATTGGTTTTAATCCTGCGCTAAGGATTTCGTTAAAGAGCTATTTTAAACCGCTGAATTTTAGCATTATCTGGGAAGTCATGGGGATTGGTATTCCCGCTAGTGTCGAATCAGTGTTATTTACCAGTGGTCGGTTATTAACCCAAATGTTCGTTGCCGGGATGGGGACCAGTGTTATTGCCGGAAATTTTATCGCGTTTTCAATTGTGGCTCTTATCAACTTACCCGGAAGTGCGCTCGGCTCTGCTTCTACGATCATTACAGGCCGAAGGTTGGGGGTAGGGCAGATAGCGCAAGCAGAGATTCAGTTGCGGCATGTGTTCTGGCTTTCCACTCTTGGATTAACGGCCATCGCCTGGCTAACGGCTCCCTTTGCCGGGGTTATGGCATCGTTTTACACCCAGGATCCACAGGTTAAACATGTCGTTGTGATTCTGATTTGGCTAAATGCTTTATTTATGCCTATTTGGTCCGCCTCATGGGTGCTACCCGCTGGATTTAAAGGTGCTCGTGATGCCCGTTACGCCATGTGGGTTTCGATGTTGAGCATGTGGGGTTGTCGGGTTGTAGTCGGTTATGTGCTGGGAATCATGCTTGGCTGGGGTGTGGTTGGTGTCTGGATGGGAATGTTTGCCGACTGGGCTGTGCGGGCCGTGCTGTTTTACTGGCGAATGGTTACTGGACGTTGGCTATGGAAATACCCTCGACCCGAGCCGCAAAAGTGTGAAAAAAAGCCAGTTGTGTCGGAATAAACGACAAAATGCAGATTATTTCAGCAAACGATTTCAAATTTAAAAAACAGGCTTTGACATTGTGGGTGGGCATCGCTAATATTCGCCTCGTTCTCACGATTCCTCTGTAGTTCAGTCGGTAGAACGGCGGACTGTTAATCCGTATGTCACTGGTTCGAGTCCAGTCAGAGGAGCCAAATTTTAGTTTTGAGACATCTCTATGAGTCTCAAAACAGTTAAAAAATAAAAATTATTTTTACCCGGTTACCTTGTAAAAAAGTGACCGGGTTTTTTGATTTCTGTGTTTCGTGCGCTTAATCGAGTCTCACGCTTCAGTGAGCAAATTGTCCCTCCCCAACAGACATCACGATTCGCAAGGTCAAAAACTCTGTTCCATGAAGTACCGTACAAAGATAAAGAGAAAAATGCCTTATGCGGGATGTCGCTATCGCGTCTTTATCGGGAAACTATGCGTAATTGCCACTTTGCCTTCTGTAATCAGAAAAAGAAGAACTGGAATTTTAATAAATATTATTTCTCTGGGAACGGGGGGGTATAATCAATATGACGATTTGAATATTATATTTTTTATAAGAATTATATGAGATTAAAGATATCTGTCGTATAGACAGATTTCTTTAAAAGATAATTAGAGATTTGCGACGTTATGATAAACTTTTTGTACATCGTCGTCATCTTCAAGGGCATCAACAAGCCCTTCAAAGATTTCTAAATCTTCTGGGGAAAGCTCAACTTCAGATTGCGCAATCATTTCTAATTCTGTTGTTGAGAACTCAGTGATTCCAGCTGCTTTTAGAGCCGCGATTCCTTTATGAAGGTCAGTAGGTTCGGTATAAATAACAATGTTACCTTCTTCTTCAGTCACATCACGAACATCAACTTCAGCTTCAAGTAAAATTTCAAAAATATGGTCAGGGTCTGATCCTTTAAATACAATCACACCCGTATTGTCAAACATATAGCTGACAGAACCTGCCGCTCCGATATTGCCGCCTTTTTTATTGAAAATTGTGCGAACGTTAGCAATCGTACGGTTAACATTTGAAGTCAATGTCTCGGCGATAATCATTGAGCCATTAGGACCAAAGCCTTCATAACGTCCCTGCACGAACGTTTCATCTCCGCCGCCTTTGGCTTTATCAATTGCTTTATCAATAACGTGCTTTGGAACTTGTGCCTGCTTTGCACGTTCAATAACGAATTTTAAAGATGTGTTTAATTCTGGATCGGGTTCACCTTGTTTAGCAGCAGCATAGATTTCTACACCGAATTTTGCATAAATTTTAGACGTTGCACCGTCTTTAGCCGTTTTTTTAGCAACAATATTGGCCCATTTACGTCCCACTGGAATGATCTCCTCGAAAATTTATTTACATTACTGGTAAATCGTTAACATGTGTTAAATCAGCATATTATATCATAACAGGAAAAATCTCGTCTATTAGAAATAAAAATATTCTAAAGCCATAATCTTATATTTTGTTTTATAAAAACTAATGTTGTTGGCGGGATTTTTTATAATTATATTTTGAAAGCATACATGCTTTTAATATGCGGAAATCATTAAGACGATAATAAAACTCGTATCCGCCCAAGGAAGCAAACAGCCCACGATTATTGCAGGCTATTTGCCAGGTGTCTTACTTACTCCTTCACATCTATTTCTGATAAGAAGGTTCAGAACTTATTATCGGAACGGCGGCTCATTAAAGGTTCGTAATTTACGCGAATGCAGTCGGTCGCCTTCTGCGCGCAGCAAATCGATCGCCCGAATGCCAATTTGCAGATGTTCGGAAATAGCGCCTTCATAAAAACGGTTAGCCTGGCCGGGAAGTTTAATCTCGCCATGCAACGGTTTATCTGAAACACACAGTAGTGTCCCGTATGGCACGCGGAAACGATATCCTTGCGCGGCAATGGTTGCACTTTCCATATCAATTGCTACGGCCCGGCTTAAGTTAAAACGAAGTGCAGAAGCTGAGTAACGTAATTCCCAGTTCCTGTCATCTGTGGTTACCACAGTACCTGTACGTAGCCGCTGTTTGACTTCCTCACCGGGCCTGCCACTCACCAGCTTGGTGGCGTCATAAAGCGCACGTTGCACTTCAGCAATGCTCGGAATAGGAATATCGGGCGGCAGAACCGCATCAAGAACGTGGTCATCGCGTAAATAAGCGTGTGCAAGTACATAATCGCCAATGGCCTGACTTTCACGTAATCCGCCACAGTGACCAATCATCAACCAGACATCCGGGCGTAGCACTGCCAGATGATCGCAGATGGTTTTAGCATTGGACGGTCCCACGCCAATATTCACCAGAGTAATACCCTGAGCATCGGCGGTAATTAAATGCCATGCTGGCATCTGGTGTTTTTTCCATGCAAGGTCGGAAATGGCTTCTTCTGGCGCTTCGGTTTCGGCGGTGATCCAGTTCCCGCCAGCACAAGAAAGGGCAATGTAAGGACTATCAGGATCGAGGATCTGGCTGCATCCCCAACGAACGAATTCATCCACATAACGTGTGTAGTTGGTAAACAAGACGAACGGCTGAAAATGTTCAACTGGCGTACCGGTATAATGGCGCAACCGTGCGAGGGAAAAATCGACGCGGCGCGCATCAAAATGCGATAGCGGGGAGAATTCCGTTGGATGATAAATGCCGTCTGCAGTTTCATCGCCAATTTGCGCCAGTTCTGTTGTCGGGAAGTAGCGAGTTAACCCAGCGCTCATTGAGCGATCAAGTGTCAATTCAGAGCCATCGATGACATAAGGATAAGGGATTTCATGCTGCGAGGGTTGCACAGAGATATGCGCACCATAATCCTGATACAGCAACGTAAGTTGTTCATTAAGATACGAACGAAAGAGAGTAGGGCGAGTAATCGTGGTGGTGTAGCTGCCTGCGTGAGTAAAACGACCAAATGCGCGCGTTTTGGGGGGATTGGTTGTGCTACCGTCCCAGGTTACGGTCAGTGATGGATAGACAAAAAGACCTTGTTTGCGGGCGTTTTCATCAGGTAATTCGCCACTGGTAATATAGTTGCCAATGGCGTTGCGTAATGCGACTACAGATTGCTCATACAGCGCGTCGAGTTTATCCAGTGCCTGAGCTGGGGTCAGACCGGAGCCCTTATTATTCATGTGTGTCTCCTGTTCCATACAATTACCGCACATCCGATAGTATGTCACAGAAATGTGAAACAAAAGTGTAAGGCGAAGATCGGATGATCTTCGCCAGGCTATCAAGCGCGTTGACTGTCTTTCATCAACAAAGCGGTCATTGCGGAAATCAGGCATCCAGCCAGCAAATAAATGGCGACGCTATGCCAGTTCCCGGCAAAGTAAGTGATGAGTGCAGCGGCAATAAAAGGTGTAAATCCACCGCCAACCACACTGGCAACCTGATAACCGACTCCAGCGCCACTATAGCGATAACTGGCACCAAACATTTCGGTAAACATCGGTTGTTGCACACACACCACCATGTCATGCGCAATGTTTGCCAGCATTATGGAGAAGAAAACTATCCAGAAAATAGATTGTGCTTCAAGCGCCATAAAGAAAGGAAATGCGCTCAACGTTCCGATTAACGCACCTGTGATATAAACCCTACGGCGACCAAAACGATCGGCAAGCCAGGCAAAACAGGGAATTGTCAGGCAGCTTAATCCACCTACCAGCAAACCAATATTAAGGAAAAGTTCGCGCGGTAGCCCCATATTCTGGGTTGAATAATTAAGTGCAAAGGCAGTAACGATGTACATCGTCAGCAATTCGCACAGTCGTAGCGCAATAATCTTCAGGAAAGCACCGGGATGTCGTAACAGCGCTTCGATAACCGGGATGCGTTTTTTCGCGGCAGCTTGATAATGTTGCTGTTGTTCAAATTCCGCGGACTCCTCCATGCCATTGCGCACCCACAATGCTCCCAGTACCAGTACGATGCTAAACAGGAAAGGAATGCGCCAGCCCCAGCTTAAAAACTGTTCGTCAGTCGTCATCATACTGATCAATGAAACCAGTCCGGTTGAAAGCAGTAAACCTACACCGTAGCCAACTTGTACACCGCTACTGTAAAAGGCTTTTTTATTTTTCGGTGCACTTTCAACGGAAAGCAACGCCGCGCCTCCCCATTCGCCGCCGACGGCAAATCCCTGAATGGCACGCAGTGTCACCAGCAAAATAGGTGCCCACCACCCAATGGTCGAGAATGAAGGAAGAATACCAATCAAGGCTGTCGCGATGCCCATCATCCAGACGGTCAGCATTAACATGCGCTTACGTCCCAGTCGGTCGCCAAAGTGACCGAAAATGACACCGCCGAGCGGACGGAAAAGGAATCCGACGCCAAAGGTAGCAAATGCGGCGAGCGTTCCCATCGCCGGGCTTACTTGCGGGAAAAACTCGCGATTAAACACCAGTGCGGCGGTGATGCCATAGAGTAAAAAATCATACCAGTCGACGACGGCACCAGCGAAGCTGCCTAACGCAGCTCGTCGGGCGCGACTTAACGAAAGCGTCCCTTCATCGGGACGAGTGGAGATGAGCGTGGAGTCCATAATGATCCTGTTTGTACTGTCTTTTTATAATTAGTATGGAAAAGGTAACTCACATTGCCGTCGATCTATAAACGAACCTTATGAGACTACCTCGACAGAGCGCATCTGCAAATGATTTTATGGCTGATTAGCGGCAACATGAAAAATTCGATGGAAGATGAAAGCGCAGGAGTTGCTGGTGTTGTTTAAGGATTAAGCAGAGGACCCACAGGTTAGAGATATGAAACATAAAAGTCCGCATATGCACAAAATGGCACCCTGATGAGTCTGATAGACTGCATTGCATTATAACCAGTAGGGAGGCGAGGTTAGGTATGTTTTTAGCATCATTGTTGAGACGTATTGCATTTAGTTACTACGATTATAAAGCTTATAATTTCAATATTGAAAAAACAGACTTTGTTGTCATCCATATTCCCGATCAGATTGGCGATGCTATGGCCATCTTTCCTGTTATTCGGGCGCTTGAATTGCATAAAATTAAGCATCTTTTAATTGTAACGTCGACAATTAATTTAGAAGTCTTTAATGCGCTTAAACTTGAACAGACTAAATTAACATTAGTCACAATGACTATGCAGGATCACGCAACATTAAAAGAAATAAAAGATTTAGCAAAGAACATAACACAGCAATACGGTACGCCGGATCTTTGCATTGAGGGGATGCGTAAAAAGAACCTGAAAACGATGTTATTTATCAGTCAGTTGAAAGCAAAAACGAATTTTCAGGTTGTTGGTATAACCATGAATTGCTTCTCCCCTTTGTGCAAGAACGCGTCCCGTATGGATCAGAAACTCCGGGCTCCCGTACCTATGACATGGGCATTTATGATGCGTGAGGCGGGTTTTCCAGCAGTCAGGCCAATATATGAATTGCCACTAAGTGAGGATGTACTCGATGAGGTGCGCGAGGAAATGCGATCGTTAGGATCTTACATTGCGTTCAATTTAGAAGGTAGCTCGCAGGAACGTACATTTTCATTATCGATTGCAGAAAATCTAATAGCAAAAATTCAAAGTGAAACAGATATGCCAATAGTGATCGTTCATGGACCCAAAGGTGAAGATAAAGCCAGGGCATTAGTGGATTGTTATAATAATGTCTACCGTTTATCCTTACCACCCTCGATTAAACGTTCAGCAGCAATCATAAAAGATGCTTATATCGCAATAACTCCTGACACCTCAATATTACATATGGCAAGTGCCTATAATACCCCTGTTGTTGCAATTTATGCTGATTACAAAACGCGATGGCCCGCAATGGCCGATGTCTCGGAGTCAGTCGTCGTTGGGCAAAAAATTGACAATATAAGTCTGGATGAATTCGCAAAGGCATTAAAAAGTGTTTTGGCGAGAATATGAGACAGTACTTATGCATAGTAATGCCGATCTGTTATGAACGGTGGTGTCATCAATACTCTGAGGCTGGTCAATCATCACAGAAAACCAGCCTTTGGATCAAAGCTGTACTCACCGAAAATGATCATAGTCACACCGAACGCGAATCTGGCGGTATCGCATTTTTATTTATTCATTTTCTGTGAGAGAAGAGCAAGCTCTATAGAGGGAATGTAAAAAAAGAGTGCCCCGAATGGAGCACTCTTTAAGAAATTATAGAGGAAAATCAGATGTTTTTATAACATGTCGCATAAGCAAACCCAAGCTTTTCAAATACGCTTTGATCACCTGTTGCCAGGGAAACTACGTATTGTTCGCTTGAGTTTGCGGGACTAGATGACCAATACATATTTGATTGAAAACCAGCGTCAGTCGTGTAATGCCCCATATCTCCCCATTCACTGTACAGTGACCCGATGCCTCGGGAACTACAGTGGTTTAAATAGTTTGCTCTGGGGAGCGTGTAGCCATTGCTGCTGCAAAAATTTTCAGCAAGGCTGTATATCATGAAAGCCTCGCCGGCGTTCACCCACCAACTCTTCACACGGATTTCGTATACATAGCTAGGGCCTCCTGATTTTGGCGTCGCCGTAATCCTTTCCCAATTGCTGCCGACATTTTTAAATGTCACTTTACCGGTAGCATCAACATCGACCCAGGAGGCAGAGCTTGAAAACTCATAATCAGCCGCCGTTTTTCCTGGGGCAAAGTTGTCATTATTCAACTGATAATACGCCCCGGTGAACCCCTGCGAAGGGAATGTAGTTGTCGGTAGGTCAGTACCATTGACTGATACTGTACCGCTCATTATTTTGTCTTCTGCGCGAGTGAATTGTATTGTGGTACTCAGACCAGCTTGATGAACACCATTCAATACAGGGATCAGCGTTGCGATACCCTCTCCGCCTCCTGTAACAGTGGCTTTGTAATCACCGTTGATATTTAGACTGTAATCAATTGCGCTAATTTTTATATAGGGCACGTTAGTACCTGATTGCACAAATTCCATCCCTTCAGAAACTTTGATCGGATTGCCTGATATATCGTGCAGAACAAGACGTAATTCAGCACTATCGGTATAGTCCCCTTTCAGTGATGACCGATTGCTCTTAAGGACGGACTGCGAGGTGTCTGCCGGGCCAGCCACCAGCGTTATATCTACTGTTTGCATTCCACCAGCGGTCGTGACTGCGCTTACCGTGACGCTACCTGTCATCGCTCCTTTCACGCTTGTTGTCGCGATTCCGTTTTGATCGGTCACCGCTGTTAATGACGTTAATGTGGCAGAGCCGCTTTTTAAGGCGAAGTACACAGTGAGACCTTCGATCAGGTTACCACTGCCATCCTCAACCGTTGCCTTTAAGGTACTTAAATCAGTGTTGGTGGCGGCGATAGTCGATGGATCAGCGATAAAGCTAGCAACATGGGCGGTGCTTGAGTTGCCAGTGACTTTCACGGTTGTCTGTGTCTGTATTGTTACGCCGTTATGGAAAGATGCAGTCACCGTATATGTACCGACTTTATTGCTGGTCAAAACGACTGGAGCCTGACCTGAAGAGTTAGTTCTCACTTTTCCGCCACTTAACGTCGCCCCTTCTGGCGTTACGCTAAAGTTGATGACCTGACCCTCCACTGGAGTGCCATTTGCAGAGGTTAGCGTTGCCGTCAGAGTAGCGCCTGTAGGGGCATAGACACCGATAAGCGGACTGGACGCCGTGAGTGTCAGTTTTTCATCAATAGCCTCCAGTTGTTTCTCAAGTGAGGCTCCATTCGGCAGGGATGCTTTCACCATATACGAACCGTTTCTTTCGGGCGTCATGGTGACCTCGGCTACACCCTGCGTATTAGTAGAGACCGTATTCTGGCTGATGATCATTTGCGAGGATGGCTCTGCACTGAATGTCACGGGTTGATGCGCAACCGGGTTGCCAAACTGGTCGTTAACGTGAGCTTTAACTGCTACGTCTTGTGCGACCATTACCTGACCTTCCGGTATCTCCAGACTGGTAATCGTCGCAGAATTAACATCTGCACTGGCATTCAGTAATCGCGAGATGACTTCAGTAGGTTTATCTGCCAGAGAGGCTGAAACTGTTTTCAGTCCGACCTCGGTGCTTGTCACAAGAATTTCAGCGAAACCCCGATCATCCGTTTCAACGCTGGTGCTGCTTAGCGTGACGGAGGTTCCGCGGAAATTAACTTTTATGCCTTCTACCGGGTTGCCGTTAGCGTCAGTGACGCTTGCCGTCATGGTTGCGCCCTCGGTCGTGCTGACGACGAATGAGTATACAGAGGTTAAGGAGGCTAGTTTTGCGGTACCAGCATCGGCAATCAAAGTCACCTGTTTCGTATCACTGACACCATAATTGTTCACGCTAACTGTCACGGGGTAGGTGCCGGATTTTGTACCGCTCAGTGTAACTTCAGCCTTGCCGTTGATATCAGTAATGGCGGAACCGCCTTGTCCGAGAGTGAAGCTTGCGCTCACGTCTGCCGGTAGCGTGAATGTCACCGCCTCATTGGCTAACGGGTTGCCGTTTCCATCAGTCACTGTTGCCTGCAGCCTGGTCATCCCGACGTTATTAGCGATAAAATTGTCCTCGGTAACGTTAAGATTAACCTGCGCAGTGAGCGTATCCGCAATAAAGTTCACCACCAACTGCTCACTCTTACCGCCAGTCATCGATGCTGTAACAGTATGAGCGCCTGCTTTTGTACCTTTCAGCGTGACTTTCGCTTTGCCTTCAGCATCAGTAATCGCTTTACCGCCATCGCTCAGCGTGAAGTTCGCCTTCACATCTTCCGGCAGAGTAAATGTTACTTCAGTGTTGGCTATCGCATTGCCCTCTGTATCAGCGACTGTTGCTGTTAGTGTCGTGAGATCGTTATTGTCGGCAATCACCGGATCCTTCGAGGCTGCCAGCGTGATTTCAGCATTCGCGACGTTCGGCACATAGGTCACTGTTTGTTGCATCGAATCGCCATTTTCGAGGGTTGCCGTCACTTGATAAACCCCGGCTTTTGTAGCGGTAAAGCTTGCGTAAAAATTGCCGTCGTGGTTGGTAGTATATATAGCGTTATTACTGGGGGTCACGCCTTCACTTGGTGATACTCTGAGGGTTACCTCCTGCTGGGGTACACCGTTGCCGTAATTATCCTTCACCTCAATATACAGATTGGTAGTGTCGCCTGCGGAGACTGTATCAAAAAGTGCCTGTAGCAAGGTGAGATGTGCCGTAGACGCATCAGCGTTGACATTAATTGATGTGCTAAGCGTGGAGCTACCATTTTCCAGACTGGCCTCAACGGTATCCGGTCTCGCTCCTGATTCTATCGAGGAGCGGGTATTGGTATAAGTGACGGTAGCCTTACCCTGTTCGTTCGTTACGGCTTGGCCGCCATTCGTCATTTCGGCAGAGTTTGTTCTGCTGGTGAAGTTCACAGTCACACCTTTCACCGGAAAGCCATTATTATCAACGACTGTGGCGGTGATGACGCTGCCGGAGCTGTTCTGCGGGGTACCGGCGATTATGCTGTCTGGGACAGGCGTCAACTCGATAATTTTTGCCGCTGCTGTGTCGCCAATAAAATGCACAGTTTTGTTGTCGCTGGCACCATTATTAGCCAGTGATGCAGTGACCGTCTGCTCACCAAAGGCAACGCCTGCGAGAGTGGCCTGCGCGATGCCAGACTCATTGGTATTACTTACTCCCGGGGTCAGGGTGAGTCCTGAAGAGGCTGAGCTGAATGTTACCGGAAGATTATTCACCTCATTGTCGAACTGATCTTTAACCGTTGCAGTTAGCGTTGCGTTATCGACGCCATTACCTGTGATCTCATCTTTTGACATCTGCAGGACAACCTGAGCCGAGGTTTTGTCCGCCACAAACGTTACCGGCTGCGAATCACTGGTATTGTTATTACCCAGCGTTGCGGTAACCGTATGCGTACCCGCTTTTTTACCTTTCAGCGTGACATGCGCTTCCCCATTGGCTTGGGTGATGGCAATGCCGTTATTTTCGAGGGTAAAGTTTGCCGCAACGTCCTGTGGCATGGTGAAGGTCACCGTTATTCCCGCCACCGGATGATTCGACGGATCTTTCACTGTTGCTGTCAGAGTTGTCTCATCCACGCCATTCCCAATGATTTCCGCTTTCGATGTTTGCAGAACGACAACCGCTCTGTCTTTATCCGCCACAAACGTCATTGGCTGTGTATCGCTGACATTGCTGTTAGCCAGACGAGCCGTGATCATATGCGTGCCCGCTAACGTGCCGGTCAGGGAGGCGATTGCAACCCCGTTACTATCCGTCATGCCTTTTCCTCCGTTGCTAATTGAGAACTGACTTGCGACGTCGTTTGGCACAGAGAAGGTGATTTCTTTATCTATTAGTGGGTTGCCATTTTTATCCTGCAAGGTTGCAGTCATATGTAGCGGAGCTGTGTTGGTGACGGTGATATCACCTGAAGGCACACTGAGGGTCAGGGCTGCAGTACTTTGATCACCGATAAAATTCACCTGTTGATTAGCCTGGGAACCAGAGCTCACAGAGGCCGTAACCCTATAATCACCATTTTTCAAACTGGTCAGCGTAGCTGTGGCGATCCCGTCGTGGCTATTCACTTCGGTTTGGCTCAGTTTCGCCTCTGCTGAATTAACATTGAAAGTGACCTTGACGTCATTGAGCAGGTTGCCTTTTGCATCCCGGACTGTCGCGGTCATTGTGGCGCTATCATTGCCGTCAGCGACCACTTCATTTTTCGACTTCTGCAGATCAACCTGCGCGGTACTCGAGTCGCCGACAAAACTGACAATTAACGTTTGTTTCACGCCATTTTCAAGGGTGACTTCAACCGTGTTGTCTTCCTGCTTACTACTTTTCAGATCAAAAGTCGCCAGACCATTAACATCCGTTTTTGCGGTGTTTTGATTGTTGAAGGAAGTTGCCGATCCGCTTAATACCGCAAACGTGACGGTATGATCATTGATTGGGTTGCTTCCTTCATCAGCGACATTGACCGAGACGGTGTTTGCTGCATTCTCATTGGCGAGCACACCATTATTGCTGGCAGATAATGTCGCAATTTTCGCTGACTGCGGGTTGGCGTCGATGATAAATCCAGCGGTATGCAAATCTTCATTCCAGTTTTGCATTAACAGCTTCGTAGTAAGCCCACTGCCTCTGGTATAGGCGGTATAGGTTGCCTTATAGACGCCATCAGCGGTTTCTTTCCAGTCTGTAGTGACACCAGGTTTCACGTTGTCGATGCTGACTGCGGTATTCAGTTGCTGTTTTTGCTCCTTAACAGGTTTGTCATTTTCATCTCTCAGTTCTACCGTCACCTCGATAGGATTGCCGGAGAGATAACGGTCCTTATCAATCTTAATTGACGAGTGAGTTCGGGATGACGAAACAGAAATGATATTCACCACGGCGGGGGCTTTAGCCGCATCCACACCATTCAGCTGTGGCATCAGCGTCAGCGTGCCAGACATCGCTCCTGTGGTCAGGATCTGGGTATAGCTTCCGTCACCATTATCTTTCCAGTCAGAAAGGGTGATGTCCTGAACACCTTCGTGACGCGTCGAGAGCACCAGCCCGACAACAGGATTACCTGCTGCATCATGCGCAATAAAAGTCAGTGTGGCGGTTGAATGGGAATCCGCGTTCAATGTTTGGGTACTTAACGATACCGAGGAATCTTTCTGGCTTAGCGTAGGTGCCTGAACGACCACCATGCTCTGTTCACGATTCGACAAATTGCCTTTGACATCTTCGGCGGTGACTTCAATCGGCCAGGTGTTATCGGTTTCTGGCGTACTGGTGAACCGGTAAGCCGGCAGGGTAACCAGAATATCTTTACCCGTTGTGACCACTTTGCCACCGGCAGCTTCCAGTGCGGTGGCTTCGACGTTATAGCCTTTCAGGGCATATTTGGTTTGTAGCGACGAAACCAGTGATTTCACTTCTCCTGACTTCCCTGTCACGGGGTCTGTCAGGGTCAGGCGAACCAGTTCTTTTTTGCGATATTCCAGAACGATATTGTTGTTGCGATCCACCAGATCATAACGGCTGCCTGCAAGGCTACGCCGTGCAGCGACTTCATTCGGGTCAAGCTGTTTCTGCATTGCGCTGCCAGGTTGCCAGGTAAAATCGACGGCAAATCGGGTGTCATTTTCGCCCTGTTTACCCTGGCGTTGCTCCGCGCTAAAGGTCATCAGCGGGAAGGGGGTATAGTTTAGTCCAGCGGTTATGGCATGAGGATTACTTTGCCGATCGTCTTTATCGAACAGGGCCACTTCATCGCCATAATACTGTTCATAGACCAGTTTACCGCCAAGGTGCGGCCAGGCGGGTAACCAGCCTTCTGCGCGTACATCCCAGCCATTGGCCGGGCGTGCTTCATAATCGTTGTCCAGTTCAGGTGCGCTGCGCCAGTTGGTCAGTCGCAAATAGCCGTTACTGCTTAATTTAAGATAGTCGCGCCAGTACTCCGCGCCAATGCCGGCGCGGGAGTGGTAACGGCTAAGATCGTGGTCGAAAAAGAAGTTGATGCCCGACATCCATGTGGGAGTGAAATGACGCCAACCTAAGCCGTTGTTAATCTGCGTACGCTCGTCAGTACGATGGAGAGTATGCTGACTGAAAAAGAGATTATCAGGCGTTTCATACCACGGATGGAGAAAATCGAACTGGGAGTTCTTCAGGCTAAAATCTTCATCCACGCCCAGCGTGATTCTTGCGGTACCGAAGCGGCTTAACCAGTCTGTCATTGCGCCTGAAGCCTGAGAAGAGGCCCATCCACGCGCCATATTTGCCGCTTGCTCGCTGTTCATATCTTCGGCGAGCAGAGACCCGATTTGCTGTGAAGTACTGGCTATCTGTTGCTCAAGGTTGCCACTGCTATTACCCGGTGGCGGGGTTAAATTATTTTCACTAACTTGTGCCGGGACATCCAGTTCATCACCCTGGCGGACATTATCAAAACCTCGAGCAAACGTACGAAACTGGTTGAGTTTGCGTAACTCAGCCACCGAAATACCGAAGCGTTCGGCAACGCTTTGGGCCGATTCCAGCGCTCCAAGGGTATAGGGTACCGTATTGGCATTTGCAATGGCGAATTGTGCAGGAACTGGTTGTTGGGTTGCGGCGTTTACCACACCTTGTGCTGCCGCAGCCATAGGGAACGCAAGTTGAGTTATCAGGCAGATACCCGCAGTTAAGCGGCGTAGTTTAATTCCCATCCCGCATAATATTTGTCGGTCATTTATTTCTTCTCCACTTCTCTTCTTCGTAGCCATGCTTACCTTCCCTGAACGAGCTAACATAAATGCGCCCTTTCTAGCACAGCGAAAAAATGTAAATCCTGATAGCAATATGATTGAAAATTAATAACTTTTCGTTAGGCAGTTTTGGGTGTGAGTTGCAAGAGGGGAGACTACTGAATAACTCAAGTTTTATAATCGAGGGGAAAATGGTGATGGCGTTCATAGCAAAACGCCCTCAACCATAAAGGTCGAGGGCGCTTAAGATGTTAAAAACCCGCTATCCGTTAAAAAACAATGTTCAACTAAGGTCAGTGACATTGCGCTAAAAAAGCGAATTTTTAGAATTTGGCTCCTCTGACTGGACTCGAACCAGTGACATACGGATTAACAGTCCGCCGTTCTACCGACTGAACTACAGAGGAATCGTGTGAACGGGGCGCATATTACTTAGCGGTACCTTGTCTGTCAACACTAAATTTCATAAGTCATTTCAATTGGTTAATTAATCTGCAAAGTTGTTAATTAATGAACATTCGTCGCCGAAAACGAGTCTGTATCATTAGCGTGATGCAGTCTCTGCAAAGGATCTTGTTGATAAAATTGGCAGAAACGTTGCCACAATGAAGGGAAACGAGGAGCAAAAAGTTCTGGGGCGCTAAAGAAATATTCAGAAAGTACGGCAAAACATTCAGCAGGATCACTGGCAGCATAAGCATCAATGCTCGCCGCATTCTCGCCAACCAATTCGATTTCTTCCTGAATGTTGTTCATTGCAGCATGAAGATCGTGTTCCCAGCCAGCAACCTCACGCAACGGAATAAAGGGAACTCCGCTGGCGCGATCGCCGTTACGGGTGTCCAGCTTATGAGCGACTTCATGAATAATCAGGTTAAAACCAGAAGCATCAAAAGAATCTTGTATATCCAACCAGTTCAAAACGATAGGCCCTTGCTGCCAGCTCTGACCTGACTGAACAATACGTTGGTTATGCACCAGACCGATATCGTCTTCCCATTCATCATCGACCACAAATGGCGCAGGATAAATTAAGACTTCATGAAAACCATCCAGCCATTCCAGTCCTAACTCCAGAACGGGTAGGCAAAATAGAAGTGCTATCCGGCAGCTTCTTAATGAATCCAGTTCAAAGCCCTGTAAAGGAACAAGCCGCTTTTGCTGTAAAAAACGTTCGGCAAGAGTGACTAATTTGCTTTGTTCCTGTTCCGTCAGACACGTTAAAAGGGGGATCGATAGTGCTTCCTGCCAGGGAAGGGCAGTTTGATGTGCTGATTCTTGTACTTTCCAGGGCCACTTAATCATCGTTTTGCTCGCAAACTCGTCACTTGAACAAAATTGCACGGACAGGGACTGTTAAAATGCCAAATTTCCTGGCATCATGGCAACCATCTGAACGGAGAGATGCCGGAGCGGCTGAACGGACCGGTCTCGAAAACCGGAGTAGGGGCAACTCTACCGGGGGTTCAAATCCCCCTCTCTCCGCCACTTTATCAATGACTTATCTCCCGACTTCCCGCCTTGCTTTTCCTAAACAGAACAATCGTAGAATATTCTTGAAGGGTTAGATCGTCACTGTTTTCTGTTCGATACTGTGACATTCAGCACTTGATTCGCTATGGATCTGACAGGAAGCTTTCGAGCGAAAATGTGCAGTTATTCAGTCGTTTTCTTATCGCTCACCATTATTCTTTTAGACATTCATCCTATGAAACTGCCGCAAAGTTGGTGGTGGGAACTGAAGTTGCGTAGAGAAGGGGTCAATAATTGAGTCAAAAAAGGAACGCGGCCGTCAGATTAAAGCCGCGGGACAAAGTCCATAATTTCCAAGAGTTGTTGAATTTCCCAGCTTTTTTGAAAGCCTTTGTATCATACTAACAAGTAAAAAAGGTTTAAATACCAAAATTAACCTGTATTTTTGATAAGTCTTACCATTGTACGATTTACACAGTTTCTGCTCCTCCTTGTTGATAGTGGAAAGGGTGCATTGTGCACTTGCGTAAACATTTATGACGCGTTGATGTCCATGGTTCACATTTCCTTGTCAGGGGATCGACTTATTTGCGGCGAGGCATCATTCGTAACAGAGTATTATCTTTCTGAATGTAGTGATGAAAGAGTGCTGCGCCAGCGTGAGCTGCGATTAAAAAGTAACCTATATTTGCCCAGGTTTCGTGAATATTTTTTATCAGTGCTTTAATTTCGCTGTTTGGGGTAACAAAGGGAGACACATTGAAACCAAGGAAACTCCACGATTTTCCACTGTAAGCCATCAAAGCAATCCCCAGCAGAGGAAGTGCAAGGAAGGTTATATAAAGCATGATGTGCATTAGCGAAGCCGCTTTCATTTGCCAGGCAGGTGGCGGTGGCACAATAGAAGGATCACTATAACGGTGTTTTATAATCAGGCGTGAAAACATTAACACCCAAACGAATATACCCGCATTGTAATGTGTTTCTCGCATCAGCAGATAAGTACTACTACCTTTAGGAAACCAGCCACGGAGTTCCATCGCGGCATAGGTTATTGCAACGAAAAGCAGCGTTATCCAATGTAAATAAATTTGAGTTTTTGAGAATCGGTTCATTTTTGTAGCTCCTGTAATTTTTACAGTCAAGCTATCCCACGAACCTTAAAAATTCCTTATACAGATGTGGTTTTAAGAATTTGTTATTTAAAAAATTGATAGTGCACATTGTAACCAGCCAATATAAGCAATGGTGTGAGCACAGGTATCTTTCTCTGTTGGCCGTATTGTGTATGGAATCCGTTATTGGTTAACTCAATGCGGGTTAGCTTATTAATATACAGACACGTCATAGTAATGAGCGTGTCTGTAGCTAGCTTGCGTTCAGTGGCGTTTGTGGATGGACCAGTGGCAGTTATGATGACTTACTAAAGCGGCATCGAGGCGTTATCATGAGAATACTCAATGAGACATCATTTCCTCGACCACTTCTTCGCTACTCAACTGATATGGATAATACGTTGGCCATTTTTCCATTTCATTTAATAAAGATTGCTGTGAATCATTACCCATAAAAATGTGAAAATGAGATGATTTTCGTGGTGCAATTATATGATCGCTAAATTGTATATATTTAGGGGCTTTGCTTTCAGGATCTTTACATTCGAATAAGTAACGAACGCCTTTCTTGCCTGATTTATAGGTGAGTATTTTGTATCCATCGTAATCATATTTACAGGATGTTGTTTCATTATTTCTATGGAATTCAACAATGCCGTCCTCAATGCCAATCATCTCGATATCTGTTGCATAACCTTTGTGATAATAATCTTTAATTTCAGCAAATGTTTTAGTTTTATCTGCATCCGCTTTCTTCTGAAAGACGGGGTCAAGTTTGCCACTTTGCAGTAAAGGATAAACGGATTGCCAGACTCCATCCCAGTCACTGAGCGTTCGGTTTTGTACATTGGCATCATCAAAAACACCATTAGCAGCTTTTCGTTCGACCTCTGTTAAGGGTTTGCCGTGTGAGTGATGACCATGCGAAAAGGCAGGAGCGCTAACAATAAAGACACCTAAAGCAACAGCCAGTTTGTGAAGACGAATCGCCAAAACAGTTTCCTCCAGAGTCATTGTATATGATGTGTAATGTTATATTGTAACATATGGCAAAATGCAACAACTCTTAGGAGATGAGAGCATAGTTTTCTCAGGTGTACTTATCTATCTTATTGAAATAAAATGAATTATATTGATAATTTGAGGTTGATGACAAACGAAACATAATCTGATGTGATCTGCGTAGGCCGGATAGGGCGCTCGCGCCGCATCCGGCAGGGATAACGCGTACTTTGTCGGCAATATGAAGTTATACAGATAATTTGTTGTGAACCTGCTTGCGTAACCGGTTAAAAAGGGAACGCAACTTCTTATACCGTAAGGCTAAAAGCAGTACAGCCAGCCCAGCGTAGATGAGCGGCTGCGGTGAAATAATCTTCACTGACCACAGATAATGTATTGGGGCCAGGATCGCGACAAGATAGACGAAATTATGCAACTGTTGCCAGTGCTTGCCGAGTTTTCGCTGCATCGCCTGGGTTGAAGTAAACGCTAAAGCAAGCAAAATAACCCAGCTGATAATTCCTAACGTTAAATAAGGCCGGGTAATTAACTCCTTGCCTAATAACGCCAGATTATTCACGCCCAGCTCCAGCAATGCGTAACTGGTTAAATGCAGTGTCGCCCAGGCAAAGCACCATAAGCCTAACAGGCGGCGAGTGCGTATCAATAACGGCTGTTTTGCGTAGCGTGCCAGAGGTGTGATTAACAAGGTCGCCAGCAAAAATTTCAGTGCAGTGCGACCGGTAAAATGCTGAATATCTTTCACCGGATCGGCACCCAGTCCACCGTGATTGATCGCCCAGACCAGCCAGAGAAACGGCAACAATCCGGCAAGATGCAGGCTAACTTTCAGCCATGTCACCTGTTTTGCTGTCAGACGCATTCAGAAATTCTCCCGCAAATCCAGGCCACGATACAGCGATGCCACCTGGTCGGCGTAACCATTAAACAGTAGCGTTGGCTGGCGCTGAACATCGAGGATGCCGCCTGAACCAATAAATCGTTCGGTAGCCTGTGACCAGCGCGGGTGATCAACATGCGGATTAACGTTGGCGTAAAAACCGTATTCGTCAGGCGCTGCCAGATTCCAGGTGGTTGGCGGACGCTCGCGGGTCAGCTTAATACTAACTATCGATTTAATCCCTTTAAAGCCATATTTCCACGGCACAATCAGTCGTACCGGCGCGCCATTTTGTGGCGGTAACGCCTTGCCATAAACACCCACGGTCATCAGTGTGAGCGGATGCATTGCTTCGTCGAGACGCAATCCTTCGACATAAGGATATTTCAGCCCGCCGCCGATAAAGCGGTCCTGCTGGCCTGGCATTTGTTCCGGTGCATAAATTGTTTCGAAAGCGACATACTTCGCATTGCTGGTGGGTTCGGCAAGCGCCAGCAATTTGTGCAGCGGAAAACCAATCCACGGCACCACCATCGACCATGCCTCCACGCAGCGCATACGATAAATACGCTCTTCCAGCGGGAAGCGACGGGTTAAATCATCGTGATCGAGGGTCAATGGTTTTGCCACTTCGCCGCTGATTTTCAGTGTCCATGGATCGGTTTTCAGGCTACCAGCATTAGCGGCGGGATCGGCTTTATCCAGCCCGAATTCATAGAAGTTGTTATAACCGGAGACTTTATCTACTGGCGTCAGTGGCAGGTTATTTTGCCAGGCGGCAGGCTTGCTGAACTCCAGCGGTTTTCCGGCGGGGGCGAGCGGGCGATCGTTCCCTTTAAACCAGCTAAGCAGATCGGCATGCGCAGCGTGAGGCAAAGAAAGTGCAGCTGCACTGATGCCCAGTGCTTTTAACACCTGCCGACGCTTCATAAAGAATACCGACTCGGCCGTAACATCTGATTCTTTTAAAAATTGATTCTTTTTCATAAGCCATCACACTTTTTTGTCGTTAGCCAGCAAGAGCCGTTTACTGTTAATCTGTCAGGGAGTGTCCTCCCTAACAGTAGCAGAGATCTGCTTTTACATATTTATGCATTAACTGCCACGATAGGTTGAATACCCATATTGGCTAAGTAATAAAGGCACATGATAATGCTCGTTCACTTTATTAATATGAAATTCAACGGGGATCTCAGGGAAGAAACTTTCAAGATTTTGTTTCTTGAAATAGTCCCCGGTTTTAAATACGACACGGTAATCGCCCGTAGTTGCAGTTTGCTCGGGCCACAGTGCCTTAATTCGTCCATCCTTATCTGTTTTGGCGGTATTAAGTTGTAACCAGCCGTTATCCGCCTTCTTTTCAAGAGTGACTGTCACGTCAGCAGCGGGTTTTCCGGTTTGCTGGTTCAAAATGTGCACGCTAAGAATGTTTTGTTGTGCGGCATAAACCAAAGAAGGTAATGAAAATGCTGCCGTTGCTACCGAGAGTACTAAATAACGCTTTAACATGTTTATATCCTTGTCATGTGAATGAGTTTTGAGGATAGCGAAAAAGCGGCCAGGGTAACCTTACAGCAGCATTACAATTTTGTAATGAACCAGGCTGTTTCTATAACATATGATTTATGGCATATTATTTTCATGAAGATTTTACTTATTGAAGATAATCAAAGGACCCAGGAGTGGGTAACGCAGGGGCTTTCCGAAGCGGGTTATGTCATTGATGCCGTTTCTGATGGCAGAGATGGGCTTTATCTTGCGCTGAAGGATGATTATGCATTGATAATTCTGGATATTATGCTTCCGGGTATGGATGGCTGGCAGATCTTACAAACGTTAAGAACAGCAAAGCAAACCCCTGTTATTTGCCTTACTGCAAGGGATTCTGTCGATGACAGAGTCAGAGGGCTGGACAGTGGAGCAAATGATTATCTGGTAAAACCTTTTTCATTTTCTGAGTTGCTGGCAAGGGTTCGGGCACAATTAAGGCAACATCACGCTTTGAATTCAACATTAGAAATCAGTGGCTTAAGAATGGACTCTGTAAGTCAAAGTGTGAGCAGGGACAATATCAGTATTACACTGACGCGCAAGGAGTTTCAGTTACTTTGGCTACTGGCCTCCAGAGCTGGCGAAATTATACCCAGAACGGTTATTGCGAGTGAAATTTGGGGAATCAACTTTGATAGTGATACCAATACGGTGGATGTCGCCATTCGCAGGCTCCGCGCAAAAGTTGATGATCCTTTTCCTGAAAAGCTAATCGCCACAATCCGGGGGATGGGCTATTCATTCGTAGCGGTAAAAAAATAATGAAAAGATTGTCTATAACCGTCCGTTTAACCTTGCTTTTTATATTGCTGCTGTCTGTTGCTGGCGCTGGAATTGTATGGACTCTCTATAATGGCCTGGCAAGTGAGTTGAAATGGCGCGATGATACAACACTCATTAACCGGACAGCGCAGATCAAGCAGTTGTTAATTGATGGGGTAAATCCAGATACGTTACCTGTGTACTTTAACCGGATGATGGATGTTAGTCAGGATATCTTGATCATTCATGGTGATGGCATCAATAAAATTGTTAACCGGACGAATGTCAGTGATGACATGTTAAATAACATACCTGCTAGTGAGACAATCAGCGCAGCTGGCATTTACAGAAGCATTATTAATGATACTGAGATTGATGCTTTACGAATTAATATTGATGAAGTTTCGCCATCATTAACGGTTACTGTGGCTAAATTGGCTTCAGCCAGACATAACATGCTTGAACAGTATAAAATTAATAGCATTATAATTTGCATTGTCGCCATTGTACTTTGCTCAGTATTAAGTCCGCTGTTAATCAGAACGGGATTACGAGAGATCAAAAAGTTGAGTGGTGTAACGGAAGCGCTGAATTATAACGATAGCCGGGAGCCTGTTGAGGTTAGCGCATTACCGAGAGAACTAAAACCTCTTGGGCAGGCGTTGAATAAAATGCATCAAGCCTTAGTCAAAGATTTTGAACGCCTAAGTCAATTTGCTGACGATCTCGCTCATGAACTTAGAACGCCAATTAATGCATTACTGGGTCAGAATCAGGTTACGCTCAGTCAAACCAGAAGTATCGCTGAATATCAAAAAACAATTGCCGGTAACATTGAAGAGCTGGAAAATATTTCGCGGTTAACAGAGAACATACTGTTTCTTGCCCGGGCAGATAAAAACAATGTTTTGGTGAAACTGGACTCGCTTTCTCTCAATAAGGAAGTCGAAAATTTGTTGGATTATCTTGAATACCTTTCAGACGAGAAAGAGATTTGCTTTAAGGTCGAGTGCAATCAGCAAATCTTTGCGGATAAAATTTTACTGCAACGAATGTTATCGAATCTTATTGTTAATGCCATTAGATATTCACCAGAAAAATCGCGTATTCATATAACCAGTTTTCTTGATACCAACGGCTATCTTAATATTGATGTCGCCAGTCCTGGAACGAAAATTCATGAGCCTGAAAAACTCTTCCGTAGATTTTGGCGGGGAGATAATTCGCGTCATTCCGTAGGTCAGGGACTTGGTCTTTCTTTAGTCAAAGCGATTGCCGAATTACATGGGGGAAGTGCTACGTATCACTATCTCAATAAGCATAATGTGTTCCGGATTACGTTACCGCAAAGAAATTAACATAGGGCTTCAGTACGCCATAAATTAACCGTGAAAAAACGCAGCCACGTCGTGAGTATTAACGTGGCTGCGATTGATTATGCGCTTACATTCATACGTAACAGGGATTAACCCGCATAAGCTGCCAGCATTTCCTGCGCCGCCAGTTTACCCAACGCATTCGCTGCGAAAGGACTGTCGCCGGTGAGAACTTTACGGTCCTTATGTACTCGCCCGGTGATGTCGTCATTAATAATGTTCATGCCCATTTTCTTCAGCTCTTCGCCGAAGTACCAGGTGAGATGACCCGGCATATAGCCTATCTCTGGCGTTTGTTTGTCTGCGGCGTCTGGGAATGCGCAAATGGAATAACCATTCAGTGGGTTATCGCCGTGGCGAAGCGCCAGAAAAGCCGCCGGGCCGTGGCAAAGGGAGATAACAAAACGGTCATTTTTGATTGCCCACTGCAAAGCAGCAGCTACGTCCTGGCTTTCTGGTAAACCAATAAGTGCGCCATGACCACCAGGAACAAAGATTGCTGCATATTCGCTGTCAGCGTTGAGGCTGGCGACAACATCCGCGAGTTTCTTCGGATTGCGGAACAACGATTTATGTTGCTCAAAGAATGGCATTACTTTTTCATCTTTGTGCGGCATAGCCCAGTATTCAAACTTGGTCATCAGACCGGAAATGGTCGCCACTTCGAATTCGAAACCTGCAGCATGGAGATGATACAACGGCAGCAACGTTTCAATCGGATGGTTACCGGTCGAGAACAGTTTTCCGTTATCGGTTGGCAAATAACGTTCGTCCGCGGCGATCACCAGAATTTTATGCTTACCGCGATACGGTTTTGGATAGTCCACGCCATCAAGATCAGAGACGGGACTGGTATATTGGCTAAGCGAATATTCTGAAGGGAAGAATGCATTATCTTCAGCAATATCGACCTGCGGATTTTTACTTGTTTGAACAGTCATAGTGTATTCCTTATTGTTGCTTAGTTAGGGTAGTCACTATATTTGCGACTGAGCTGGTCGCTATTTTTAACCAGTCTGGAAAATTGAGTCAATATATCGAAAGCGGTAGTCGGCGGGTGTAAGTATGTAATGATGATGCTGCACTGGTGTTGAATATTATTCACGCCAAATTTTCCTTATTGAGCAACGTCGTCGCAAGTGGCCTCAATGATTTTAGACCATTATCAAAGGTACGGGGCGGCGGGGAGAGATTTAGTGCTGTGAAATATTGTGGTACTGATGAATATTTATATCGCGGATTGGTAGAGAAAAGATTATTTCATGCACTATTTTTGCAAATATTTCTATATGGGAAGCGTGTTTGTTACGGATTAATTCATAAAGAAATGCATTTGGGTGTTGGTTTGAAGAGTCGCTGGTTGATGTTATTGTGCCAGGAGGGGCAGGGTAAGGTGCTGTATCGATATGCATTGGCAATTGCGTGTGCCGCAGATGGAGATGAAATGCCAATAAAAAAGCCTGA
>ENA-UEPI01000615-UEPI01000615.1-human-gut-metagenome-genome-assembly--contig:-NODE-615-length-24548-cov-4.648972_pt1 | contig 24548 bp, 19 predicted proteins | sample MGYA00242899_ERZ507914 | MGnify/ENA primary metagenome ERZ507914 (study PRJEB26167, sample SAMN06115442) | human gut metagenome | host: Homo sapiens | place: China:Chongqing | collected 2015-07-28...
ACAGCTGTGGACAATGGATATATGCAGGAAATACGAGCGCGAATTCTTGCTGCTGAGGATGGTGCAGTTTTTGTTGCTCCTGATTTTGCAGATATTGCGGACACCGCAACAATTCGCCAAGGATTGAAGCGGCTTTACCAATCTGGCATTATCCGCAGAATTATCAGAGGCATTTACGAAAAGCCAAAGTACAGCAAACTGCTGGATGAATATGTAGCGGCCGACCCGGATGCAGTTGCCAAAGCATTGGCACGGTGTTACCACTGGACCATTGCCCCGTGCGGAAATACGGCCCTGAACCTGCTGGGGCTCTCTACACAGGTAACGGCGGTCTGGTCCTACATCAGCGACGGTCCGTATAAGACCTATGAGTGGAATTCCACCAAGCTGGAATTTAAGCATAGAACCAACAAGGAAATCACGGGTCTGTCTTACATGACGAGTTTGGTGATCCAGGCGCTGAAAACTCTGGGAAGGACCAACGTGACGCCGGAGATCATACAGACGCTTTCTGAAAAGCTGTCCGAGGCTGAAAAGCAAGCCTGTCTGAAAGAGGCAACGGAATCCACGGATTGGGTTTATGATACGATACGAAAAATGTGTGGAGGTGACACACAATGAGGAATGTAGCACGATTGCCGGAAAGCGATCGGCGCGAACTGTTCCGAAATACAGCCGATAAGATGGGTTTGAATGATGCCATCGTAGAGAAAGATTTTTGGGTATGCTTTACGCTGGATTATCTGTTCCACCGCTGCCCGTGGAAAGAGACTATTACCTTCAAAGGCGGCACCAGTCTTTCCAAGGCATTCAATCTGATCAGCCGCTTTTCCGAAGATATTGATCTGATTCTGGATTGGCGGGTGCTGGGATACGGTAAGGACGAGCCATGGGAAAAACGTTCCAACACCAAACAGGATACGTTCAACAAAGAAGCCAATGCTCGGGCAGAGGTTTTTCTTGCGGAGCAGTTTTGTCCCACCATTCAGGCAGAACTTTCTCAGGAGCTTGGCTGTGAGGCGAATATTTACATAGACGAAAAGGACAAACAGACAGTTACCTTTGCCTATCCGCACCTGTTTACAAATCCCGCTACCTTGCAGGTTATTCGTTTGGAGATCGGTGCGCTGGCCGCTTGGACGCCCGCAAAAATCGCTCGGATCGAGCCCTATGCCGCAATCTATTATCCGAAAGTCTTTGCACAAAAGGATACGGCTATTCTGACCGTTGCGCCAGAGCGGACTTTCTGGGAGAAGGCAACGATTCTGCACCATGAAGCCAACAGACCCGAGAGTTCGGAAATGCCGCAGCGTTATTCCCGGCACTACTATGATCTGTACCGTATGTCGATGACACCTGTGAAAGAAGCTGCCTTTGCCCGGGTGGAATTGCTGAAGACAGTGGTGGACTTCAAGATGAAGTTTTATCCGAGAGCCTGGGCAAAGTATCAGGAAGCTATTCCCGGCACCTTGAAGCTTGTTCCCCCGGAGTATCGCTTTGCAGCATTGGCCGCAGATTACGAAGCAATGAAGGATATGCTCTATGGTGATGTGCCGACCTTTGAGACTGTCATGAGCGCAGTCAGCGAATTAGAAAAAGAAATCAACGCACTGTAACAACCTAATATTATAAAGCCACCGGCTAAGCCGATGGTCTTGACTCGTGAGCCCGGCAGGTAGAAGAAACGTTGTCACTGATAAGGATTTGACCAGAGACGGTAAAAGGAAGTATAATTGGACTGAGAGAAAACAACAGGAGTGACAATATGGTAAAAAATCAAGTACATTCATCTCAGTCAGGAACCTTTGACATCAGTGCGGCAATGCTTCATATCATCGCCATGACATTTATGCTGATGGATCATCTCTGGGCTACGCTCCTTCCGGCTCAGGACTGGCTGACCTGCGTAGGAAGGCTCGCGTTTCCCATCTTTGCATTTATGGCAGTGGAAGGATATTTTCACACGCACAGCTTTAAAAAGTACATTCTCCGGCTGCTGCTGTTTGCGGTGCTGTCGGAGATACCCTTTGATCTGATGTATGGCGGAACCTGGTTCTATCCGTTTCATCAGAATGTGATCTGGACGCTGTTGATAGGACTCTCCGGAATCCATTTGATGGAAAAAACTCGAAAAAAACAGAAGCTTACGATCTTTCTTCCGACGGCGGTTCTGGTCGTGCTGGTTGGAAGTGCACTTGGGACGGTAGGAATGGCAGATTACTATGGTGCCGGTGTATTGACACTGTTTATTTTTTACTTTTTCCGGGGAAGAAAATGGTGGTGTTTTGCCGGACAGATTCTGGCGCTCTATTGGGTCAACGTAGAGCTGCTGGGAGGTCTGATGTACCCCATCCGGCTTTTTGGGATGGACTTTGAACTCTGCCAGCAGGGACTTGCATTGCTTTCACTGCTTCCGATCTGGCTGTATCGTGGACGGCAGGGCTGCCATACGAAAGTCTTCCAGTATAGCTGTTATGCATTTTATCCGGTCCATATGCTGATTCTTGCATTGGTGCTGAATTATGTAAATCAATAATGATAAGATCTGTGGCTGCAGGGGATACGACCCTGCAGCCATTTTTGATTAACAGGAAATCTTATGGCATGTATAAAAAGAGCGGTAGGATTGTTTCCTTTATTTTAAATATTCATCCATCCACTTAATGATCTCCGTCATCCGGTCGATCCTGTTCTCCGGCTTTCCGCCTCTGGACAGCTCATGGTTTTCTCCATGGAACAGGCAAAGCTTCGACGGGCAGCCGTTCCGCTTGATGGCGCTGAACATGGCGAGTCCTTCCGCCATATAGCATCGGTAGTCCTCATCGGAGTGGATAAAGAGTGTCGGTGTCTTGCAGTTCGGCGCAAACTGGAGTGGGGACTGCTTCCAGAGAAGTTCCACGTCGGTCCTCGTGTTGGCTCCCTGGTTGTTTAAGATGAAGGTGTGTCCGATATCGGAGTTGTGCTCAAAGGATACCCAGTTGGAGATGGAACGCTGGGAAGCGGCGGCATGGAACCGGTCTGTATGTCCGATGATCCAGTTTGTCATGAATCCGCCGTAGGAGCCGCCTGCGACACCGAGATGTTCCGGATCGATCATCGGGTACCGCCTCAGAACTTCATCCGTGAAATCCATCAGGTTCTGATAGTCCACAGTTCCGTAGATTCCGTTGATATTTCCAAAATCCGTGCCCCGTCCGTCAGATCCTCTCGGATTGCAGAAGAACACGAAATATCCGCGGTTTGCCCACATCTGCATCTCATGATAGTAGACGTCTGAATAAACGGTTCTCGGACCGCCGTGGATAGTTAAGATGCCGGGATAGGACTTTCCTTCCTCGAAACCTGCCGGTTTTAAGACCCATCCGTGGATCTCGTAGCCGTCGCTGGCGGTGAAAGAGAACGCCTCCGGTGTCTGTACGTCATATTCGTCGGTGAGCCAGTCATTCATGTGGGTCACCTGCTCGCCGTCTACAAAGAGTTCCGCAATGTGGAGTCCGTGGAATTCCATGGAGGCGATGTGTCCGCCCGCAACATCGAAGCTGTCGCAGGAGCTTCCTGCCGTCAGCGGCCCGGAGACGGTGCCGCCCCGGGAGATCTTATAGAGATGGGAAAAATCTCCCACGGTGGAAATATAGTAAAATTCCCCGCCCACAGCCTTAAATGTCTGTCCTGCGCCGAATCTGGAATCGGAGCCCACGGAGGAGCCGCCGATGGAAGATTCATAAGGATGGATCAGCTTCATGGATCCGTCCGCGAGATCCATATGGTAGAAGTCACAGTATTTCGTCGTATCCTTATAGGAGTCATCCGTTGCCGCAATGAGTGCAGTCTTTTCGTCTAAGAGGGAGACAACTCCGGTGCGCATGGAATCCGGCGCGATCAAGGTTTTTGTCTCTCCGGTGGAGAGGTTATAAAGATAAACGCCCGGACGAATCCCCATGACACCCTGTTTCCACGGATATGCCTTGTAGAGCAGGAGATTTCCAAGGACAGAATACTGGGAACAGTCGGTCCAGTCGTCCGCCACGTAAGTGAGTTTACCGGATCCCATATCATAGATGGCGTAACGGTTCCTCTTCGCGTTCGTGTATCCCTGACCATTGCCCCAGAACGGAAGCTCGTCGAAGACCTCGTAAGATTTCTTTCTCGTATCTCTGTAATTATCATGACGGATCGTCAGAAGGTAACGTCCATCCGGGAGAAGGCGGATCCCTGTGACAGTAGCCGGAATGGACGTGATGCACTGGGCCTCTCCGCCGGACGGAGAGATCTCATAGAGGAAAGAAGTTCCGTTCTCCTTTTCTTTTTTTAAGGCGGCAGTCCGGGCTGCGGTAAAGATCAGGGTATTCTCCGCGGTCCAGCTCCAGGTCTTCGCGTCACCGCTGCAGGTGACACGGGAGACGGTCTTCTTCCCGAGATCATACAGGTACAGGTCAGACAGATAGCCATTGGTCTCCCGGTCCGGTACGGATACCGTGAAGGCGATCTTCGTTCCATCGGGTGAGAAATGTGGGTTGCTCAAAAAACGGAACTTCAGGAATGTGTCGATCTCAATCTTCTTCATCGTCATGTCCTCCATAATTAGTATTTTGTAACAGGAAATCCGAGGAATTCCCTATTATACAAACAGGCACTAATGTGCCACTGATGCGCACTTGCGCAAAAATGCAGGTCAGATGCATCCATCCACAGAATCCGCCGGGCTGACCCCGGAAGATCATAGGCCGGAAGGCACTGGATCGCTATGAAATGAGTATAAATACTCAGAGTGGAATGTGTCAAGGAAAAGTGGAGCAGGGGTATCCGGAAAAAGCGCTTGCCATATCAGAAAAATGATGTTAAAATATTTTAGACTATGTATAATGCGCACGAAAAGATCCTTGGGACTGGTGCACGAGAGATAAAAAAGAGCGAGATGCGAAGAGAAAGGAAGCTGAACCGATGTCAGGACATAATAAATTTTCCAACATCAAACATAAGAAAGAGAAAAATGACGCAGCAAAGGGTAAGATCTTTACCGTAATCGGAAGAGAGATTGCTGTCGCAGTTAAAGAGGGCGGCGCTGATCCGGCTAACAACAGCAAGCTGCGTGATGTGATTGCAAAAGCGAAAGCAAACAACATGCCGAACGATACCATCGACCGCGGTATCAAGAAAGCAGCCGGTGACTTAAACTCCGTAAACTACGAAAACTTAACATACGAGGGATACGGTCCGAGCGGTGTTGCGATCATCGTTGACACACTGACTGACAACAAGAACCGTACCGCAGCAAACGTAAGAAGCGCCTTCACAAAGGGCGGCGGAAACGTAGGCGCACAGGGAAGCGTTTCCTTCATGTTCGACCGCAAGGGCCAGATCGTGATCGACAAAGAAGAGTGTGATATGGATGCCGACGAGCTCATGATGGCTGCACTTGATGCAGGCGCTGAGGATTTCTCCGAGGAGGAGGACAGCTACGAGGTTATCACAGATCCGGACAACTTCAGTGCAGTCCGCGAGGCTCTCGAGAAAGCCGGAATCCCGATGGTAGAGGCTGATATTACTATGATCCCGCAGAACTGGGTAGAACTTACTGACGAGGAAGCGATCAAGAAGATGCAGAGAATCCTTGATCTCCTTGACGAGGATGATGACGTACAGGCTGTATACCACAACTGGGATGAATAAAAAATCGTGATTGTGTATGTTGTGATCCCCTTTCACCAGAATTGTACTGATGAGAGGGGATTTCTTCATGTAACAGGAAAATCGGAGAGCGTGGAACTCTCCGGAGACAGGAGGGAGGAGTCCGTTATGACGGATATGAAGAAAAATATAAAAAGGACAGCAGTGCTTTCTGTGGTGCTGGTCCTGATGTTCGCGATAACCGTATTTGGCGCGGAGCAGACAGAAGAGTATGTGCCGGCGGTCTATGCGACGTTCTGGGCGCTCGTTCCGCCGGTCGTGGCGATCGGGCTGGCACTTATCACAAAAGAGGTGTACAGTTCCCTGTTCATCGGTGTTCTTATGGGTGGAATCCTGTATTCCGGTTTCAGCTTTGAGGGAACGATCACCCATATTTTTGAGGACGGAATGATAAACGTTCTCTCTGACAGCTACAATGTGGGAATCCTGATCTTCCTTGTGATCCTTGGCACGATGGTGTGCCTGATGAACCGGGCCGGCGGGTCGGCAGCATTCGGCCAGTTTGCGGCGGATCATATTAAGGGCCGCGTGGGCGCGGAGCTTGCGACGATCCTGCTGGGCTGTCTGATCTTTATCGACGATTATTTTAACTGCCTGACCGTGGGAAGCGTGATGCGCCCTGTGACAGACAAATTTAAAGTCTCAAGAGCAAAGCTCGCGTACCTGATTGACGCGACGGCAGCTCCGATCTGCATTATCGCACCGATCTCTTCCTGGGCGGCCGCGGTTACCGGATTTGTTGAGGGCGAGGACGGATTTTCTATCTTCGTGCGGGCGATCCCATACAACTTTTACGCGATCCTGACGATCGTGATGATGATCGGAATGGTACTTTTACGGACAGAATTCGGTTCTATGAAATTTCATGAGAAGAATGCGCTCAAGGGGGACCTTTATACCACGCCGGGACGTCCGTATGACACGGAGAAACAGCCGGAGGTCTCTGTCAGGGGAACCGTTCTGGATCTTCTGATCCCGATCATATCCCTGATCATTTGCTGCATGGTCGGCATGCTCTATACGGGGGGATTTTTCTCAGGAGAGGATTTTGTGACAGCCTTCTCCCAGAGTGACGCGTCCCTGGGACTTACGATGGGAAGCTTTTTCGGACTTTTGATCACCATCGGTCTTTATCAGGTGCGCCGGGTCCTGAAATTCTCCGAGTGCATGGCCTGCATTCCGGAAGGTTTTAAGTCCATGGTCCCGGCGATCATGATCCTGTCCTTCGCATGGACACTGAAGGCGATGACGGACAGCCTCGGCGCAGATGTCTATGTGGCGACGGTGGTTGCGTCCAGCGCCCGTTCCCTCTTAAATTTCCTCCCGGCGATCATTTTCGTTGTGGGGTGCTTTCTGGCTTTCGCGACGGGAACCTCCTGGGGTACCTTCGGAATCCTGATCCCGATCGTTGTTGCTGTATTTGAGAACAGCAACCCTGACCTCATGATCATTTCGATCTCTGCCTGCATGGCAGGAGCTGTCTGCGGTGACCACTGTTCTCCAATCTCCGACACGACGATCATGGCATCCGCCGGAGCCCAGTGTGAACATGTAAACCATGTGACGACCCAGCTTCCGTATGCGGTCACGGCGGCGGTTGTGTCCTTCGTCTCCTACATTATCGCGGGCTTCGTACAGTCCGCATGGATTGCCCTGCCGATCGCCATTGCGCTTATGGTGGCCACAATGTTTGTGATCCGCGCGGTGAATGGAGTGCTGAAGGAAGAAGCGTGAGTTCCATACGGTCACTGAACGTGCCGGATGGCTCCGGTTTTGAAAGGACCTGCGGAATCTGCGGGTCCTTTTCCTTTTCTGTATGTTTCTGACGATATTTTCCGGTTGCTTTTTTTCCGGTTTCTGGTATAATAATTTCTGTTCCCGGGGTATGGCGTAGCTTGGTAGCGCGCTCGGCTGGGGGCCGAGAGGTCGCAGGTTCAAATCCTGTTGCCCCGATTTTTGATGAGCAGGAGCTGGAATGAACCAGCCCCTGCTTTTGCTTTACCGGTACAGCCAAAAGTTGCAAACAGAAACGGGAATTGCTATAATGAGAGCAGTATAATGCCCTGCGGTCCCAATCCGTCGGGGATGAGAAAAGGAAAGGTCAGATCATATATGAAACCAATCATTCTTTTATACCATCTGCCGGAAGGCGAGAGACTTGCGAAGATCAAGAGGGCGCTGTTCCCGCTTGGAATGAGGCTGCGGGCTGTGAAAAAGGAAGAGTATCTGGAACCGGTGGGATATCTTGCCGGGGTGAAGGAACTTGTGCCCTGTGGGGAGGTCTATACAGGAGATGACTTTGAAAAAGAGATGATGGTGATGGCGGGACTCACCTCGAAGCAGGTGGACACAGTGATCCTTGCGCTGAGAAAGACGGGGGCCGGACGGATCGACTACAAGGCAGTCCTTACGCCGACGAACCAGAGCTGGAACGCGCTGACATTATATGGGGAGCTTGCGAAGGAACACGCGAAAATGAACCGGTAGATCACAGATCACCGGGATCCGGAAAGGCTGACGATGAACCTGACTGTTTGACGGACCATAAAATGGAATGGAGGGATCGGTCCATGAGAGATGAGAAGAAACAGCAAAAAGAAACTCTGAAGGAAGAAATGCTGAGACTCGGGAACCTTCAGCGGGAATGCAAGGAGGAAAAGATTCCTGTCTATATCACCTTTGACGGTTACGACGGTGCCGGAAAGGGCGTGCAGATCGGGCGGCTCATGCAGGCGCTGGATCCGAGAGGCTTTGACGTTTACACCGGAGATAAGGATACCGAGGAGGAAGCGCTCCGTCCTTTCCTCTGGCGGTTTGCGGTCCATGCCCCGGCGGATGGGCGGATCACGATCTATGACACAAGCTGGTACCGGAGGGTTCAGGCGGACCGGTTCGAGGGAAAGCTGAATGAAAAGAAAGCAGATGCCGCGTTTGAGGATATCTGCGCGTTTGAGAGATGCCTGGTGGACGGCGGAACCGTTCTCATCAAATTTTTTCTGGATATTTCAGAGAAGGAACAGGAAAAACGGTTTAAAAAACTTCTGGAATCAAAGGATACCGCATGGCGCGTCACAGAGAAAGAACTTGCGAGAAATGCCCATTACGGAAAATATAAAAAGCTCAGCGATGAGATGATCAGGAGAACGGATATGCCTTATGCGCCCTGGTATGTGATCGACGCGAAGGAAAAGAGCGGGACGGCTCTGATGGTCATAAAGACGGTGGCAGATGTTCTGGAAAAGGCACTTGAGAAAAAACGGGCGGGAAAAGAGGCGGAGATCTTTGAGAAACCGGTTCCGCCTGACAGATATGAAAAAGGGATCCTTGCAAAAGCGGACCTGACAAAGCGTCTTGAGGAGGCGGAATACCGGAAAAAACTGGACAAGCTCCAGAAACGGCTGGAAGTGCTCCACGGAGAACTCTACCGTCTGCGGATCCCGGTGATCCTTGGCTTTGAGGGATGGGATGCCGCCGGAAAGGGAGGAGCGATCAAACGTCTGACGAGCCATCTTGATCCCCGCGGATATAAGGTCTGTCCGACAGCATCTCCGAACGATGTGGAAAAATCCCATCACTATCTCTGGCGCTTCTGGAATCATGTGCCGAAGGCAGGACACATCGCGATCTTTGACCGCACCTGGTACGGAAGAGTCATGGTGGAGCGGATCGAGGGCTTCTGTTCCGAGGAGGACTGGCACCATGCATATCGGGAGATCAACGAGATGGAAGCACATTTTGTGCACTCCGGAGCTCTTGTTTTAAAATTCTGGCTCCAGATCGACAAGGACGAGCAGGAGCGGCGGTTCAATGACCGGATGAAGAACCCGGAAAAACGGTGGAAGATCACGGACGAGGACTGGAGAAACAGGGAAAAGTGGGATGCTTACGTGCTTGCTGTAAATGAAATGCTGGAAAAGACCTCTACAAAGGATGCCCCCTGGATCGTTGTGGAAGGAAATTCCAAGTGGTATGCGCGGATCAAGGTCCTTGAAACTGTGGCGGATGCCATGGAAAAAAAGATAAAAGAAGTGGAAAAGAACAGAAAAAGATGAGCAAAGTAGTGATTATAGGCGGCGGGGCAGCGGGAATGGCTGCTGCCATCGGCGCCGCGGAGTGCGGACATGATGTCTCCGTTTATGAAAAAAATGAGAAGCTTGGAAAAAAGATCTATATCACGGGAAAAGGACGCTGCAACCTGACAAACGGCTGTGATACGGAGGACCTGTTCAGAAATATGGTCTCCAACGGGAAGTTCCTTTACAGTGCCATCTATGGATTCACAAACTTTGATATCGTGGATCTTGTGGAGGCAAACGGCTGCCCGGTGAAGGAAGAACGGGGAGCGAGGATGTTCCCGGTATCGGACCATGCTTCCGATGTGACGGGGGCCTTAGAGCGGAAGATGAAATCTCTGGGCGTAAAGATCTTCTTAAATGAGCCGGTCAGGGATATCGTGATCAGGGACGAGAAGGCGGCAGGGATCATTCTGGAAAAGTCTGGAAAGAGTGTGGATGCCGATGCGGTGGTGATCGCCACAGGCGGACTTTCCTATCCGTCAACAGGTTCCACGGGGGACGGGTACCGTTTTGCGAAAGAGGCGGGCCACACGGTGACACCTTTGTCACCGGCGCTTGTTCCGTTCGTGTGTGCAGAAGATGATGTGAAAGAACTTCAGGGACTCTCCTTGAGAAACATCGAGGTGACTGTCTGGAACGGAAAGAAAGTGCTCTGGAAAGAGTTCGGCGAGATGCTGTTTACGCATTTTGGCGTCAGTGGACCTGTCGTTTTGAGTGCCAGCAGCTATGCGGCGAAGATCATCAAAAAAACGCCGCTCAGGATGGATATCGACCTGAAACCGGCACTCTCAAAAGAGCAGCTGGATGCGAGAATCCTGCGGGATTTCGATGAGGCGAAAAATAAGCAGTTTAAGAACTCCTTAAATCACCTCTTCCCGGCAAAGCTGATCCCGGTGATGATAAAGAGGAGCGGCATCGATCCGGAAAAACAGGTCAATGAGGTGACTGCGGAGGAGAGAAAACGTCTGGTGGATCTCACAAAAGCGTTTTCCGTGACGCTCACAGGACTCCGCGGGTACAATGAGGCAATCGTGACGCAGGGCGGAGTGAATGTGAAGGAAGTGAATCCATCCACTATGGAATCGAAGAAGCTGCAGGGCCTCTATTTTGCGGGCGAGGTTCTGGATCTGGACGGTGTGACCGGCGGATTTAACCTGCAGATCGCCTGGTCGACCGGAATGCTGGCAGGCAGAAGCGTATAGAGCACCGGACCTGAGAAGCAGCTTTGAACCCGTATGGCTGTAAAGATATGGAACCATCACGAATAAATAAAAAATCTTGGAATAAACTAAGGGGAGAATAACATGTCTTTTAATGTAGCAATAGACGGACCGGCAGGAGCCGGAAAGAGCACCGTGGCAAAGTCTGTGGCAGCTCTGAAGAATTTTATCTATGTGGATACCGGAGCAATGTACCGGGCAATGGCGTTATATTTTCTGCGCCAGGGAATCGATAAGACCGACGAGAACGCCATCAACGCGGTACTTGACAAGGTGGAGATCACGATCCGTTACGAGAACGGTGCGCAGCAGGTGATCTTAAACGGCGAGAATGTATCCGGGCTGATCCGCACCGAGGAGGTCGGAAACATGGCTTCCGCCACATCGGTCTACAAGAAGGTCCGTGAGAAGCTCGTGGAACTCCAGAAAGATCTGGCAAAGAAGGCGGACGTGATCATGGATGGACGCGACATCGGAACCTGTGTCCTGCCGGATGCCGATGTGAAGGTATATCTGACTGCAAGCTCCGCGGTCCGGGCGAAACGCCGCTATCATGAGCTTAAGGAGAAAGGAACAGCCTGCGATCTCGATGAGATCGAGAAGGACATCATCGAACGGGATTACCGGGATATGCACCGGGAGAATTCCCCGTTGAAACAGGCGGATGACGCCGTACTCCTTGACAGCTCCGACATGACGTTAAAAGAGGTCGTGGACACGATCACAGCGATGATCGATAAGAAGCAGGGTGCGTAAGATGGAAGTAACAGTTGCAAAGACAGCAGGCTTCTGCTTTGGTGTGAAGCGTGCCGTGGAAAAAGTATATGATCAGATCGGCAGGACGGAAAAAAGGATCTACACCTACGGTCCAATTATCCATAATGAGCAGGTCGTGGGCGATCTCAGGGAAAAGGGTGTGGAGGTCATCGACTCTTTAGAAGAATTGAAGACGATCCGGAACGCTGTTGTTGTGATCCGCTCCCACGGTGTCGGAAAAAATGTCTACGAGATCTTAAAGGAAAACGATGTGGAAATCGTGGATGCCACATGTCCCTATGTGAAAAAGATCCACCGGATCGTCGAAAAACAGTCAGCAGAAGGAAGAAAAGTTCTGATCATAGGCAGTGAGGACCATCCGGAGGTGCAGGGCATCAAGGGCTGGGGAGATGAGCGGACAGTGGTCATCGAGGACATGGATGATTTTCTTAAGCTGCAGCTTCCGGAAAATGAGAAGCTTTGTATTGTATCCCAGACGACATTTAATTACAAGAAATTTCAAGATATAGTTGAAAAAATTTCTAAAACGAGGTATGATATAACTGTTTTAAATACGATTTGCAATGCAACACAGGAAAGACAAGTGGAAGCGATGAGGATAGCCTCACAGGTGGACGTGATGCTGGTTATCGGCGGGAAACACAGCTCGAATACCCAGAAGCTATACGATATCTGCCGGAAGGAATGTAAAAACACCTATTACATCCAGACTCTGGGCGACTTTAATCCTGAATGTATTAGTTCTGTGCGCAGTGTAGGTATTACGGCCGGGGCGTCAACCCCAAACAATATTATCGAGGAGGTTCATACTAAATGTCAGAGTTAAGTTTTGAACAAATGTTAGAAGAATCATTAAAAACAATACGTACAGGAGAGGTTGTCACCGGTAAGGTCATTGACGTAAAAGAAGACGAAATCGTTTTAAATATTGGTTACAAGTCTGATGGCATCATTACCCGCAGTGAATACACAAACGAGTCCAACGTAGACTTAAGAAATCTTGTACATGTTGGTGACGAGATGGAAGCCAAAGTCGTAAAGGTGAACGACGGTGAAGGTCAGGTCGCTCTTTCCTACAAGAGACTGGCTGCAGACAGAGGAAATAAGAGACTTGAGGAGGCATTTGAGAACCACGAGGTTCTTACTGCAAAGGTTTCTCAGGTTCTTGACGGCGGTTTAAGTGTGATCGTGGACGAAGCTAGAATCTTTATCCCGGCAAGCCTTGTATCCGACGTATATGAGAAAGATTTATCCAAATATGCTGATAAAGAGATCGAATTCGTTATCACAGAGTTCAATCCGAGAAGAAGAAGAGTCATCGGCGACCGCAAGCAGCTTATCGTTGCTAAGAAGGCTGAGATGCAGAAAGCTCTCTTCGAGAAGATCCATGTAGGTGACAAGGTAGAAGGAACTGTTAAGAACGTAACTGATTTCGGTGCATTCATCGATCTTGGCGGCGCTGACGGTTTACTCCACATCTCCGAGATGTCCTGGGGCAGAATCGAGAACCCGAAGAAGGTCTTCAAGGTTGGCGATAAGGTAACAGCTCTCATCAAAGACATCAACGGTGAGAAGATTGCCCTTTCCATGAAGTTCCCGGAGACAAATCCGTGGGCTGACGCTGCTGAGAAGTACGCAGTAGGCAACGTAGTTACAGGTAAGGTAGCTCGTATGACTGACTTCGGCGCATTCGTTGAGCTTGAGCCGGGCGTAGACGCTCTGCTTCATGTATCCCAGATCTCCAGAGAGCACGTTGCTAAGCCGGCTGATGTACTTTCCATCGGTCAGGAGATCACTGCTAAGATCGTTGATTTCAACGAGGCAGACAGAAAGATCAGCTTAAGCATGAAGGCTCTTGAGGCTGACAACGCACAGGAGCAGACAGAGGAGTAATCCGAAGGTGATGCTTAAATAAGAATTTTCGAGGACATCGTTCTTTACGGGCGGTGTCCTTTTTTGTAACAGGAAATTCCGAGGAATTCCCTGTACAAAAAACACGAACGTATCAGGACACATCAGAGGCCGCGAAGCCTGCCGCAGAAATGCCGCAAATTATGCCCGCACTACAAAAATGCGTAAGGGATTTGTAATTGAAATCATAGTGTAATCTCAAGGTTTGTATGTTAAGATAACCGTACAAAAGCAAAAGACGGCGGAAGAACCTGAAAAGTTACTGTACACGGGCAGTGTCAGCAACCCTGAAAAATCAGGATGGCCGCAAATCGGTATTTGAAGGAGACTGCTGTAAAACAATGCAGTCCGGCAAAGACCAATACAAGATAACAGGAGGAATTTTATTATGACGAAAAATATGAAAAGAATGACAGCGCTGGCCTGTGCGGCCATGATGATTGCATCTATGGGGATCACCGGATGCGGCAAGGCGGATGGACAGACAAAGGAGGAGACAAAAACGACAGCAGTTGAGACTCCTGCAGGAACTGAGACATCTGCGACTACGGAAAACGAGGCGGGAAAACTTCCGGACGGTACCGGTCAGGAAAGTGGAGCGGCAGACACGGAGTCCGCGAGTGAGTCTGATCCGATGATGGGAACGATCGTTTCTGTGGAAGATGGACAGCTTACGATGCATCGCCAGGATAATGGATTTGATGAGGATGTTGTAATTACGATCGCAGAGGATACGAAGGTTCTGGATGCAGAGAATGGTTATCCGGTGGAACTCAGTGATCTGAAAGAAGGAAATACCATCAGCGCTTATGTGGACGAGGCAATGACGTTGAGCCTTCCGCCGATTACAAATGGTCTGCTGATCTTAGTACAGGCAGAGGGATATGATTTCCCGAAATACACGAAGGTAAAGGAATTGATGGCTGCAAATACAGAAGGTGAGCGGATCCTCACAGCCGAGAATGGGATCAATTACATGATTACCGCTGAAACAAGACTTCTTCCATATCTGACAAGAAATATTGTCTCCGAGGAAGACCTCACAGAAGGAACCGAGATCTTGATCTGGAATGATGAGAACGGAAATAAAGCAGAAAAGATCGTCGTGTTCCAGGATGAGAATGGATACGCAAAATAAATAATGGGATCTTAAGAGAAACCGATCTGTATGAAAGTATTGGACAGCGGGTATACTCTCCATATGGAAGGAGCGTGAGCCTGTGTCGAAGAAAAAAAGAGAACCGGTGGATCCGGAGCACTTAAAGCCGGAGGACCGGATGAAATTCGAGATCGCGAAGGAGCTGGGGCTGGCGGACAAGGTAATCGCCGGTGGCTGGCGGTGTCTTACCGCAAAAGAGAGCGGCAGGATCGGCGGTCTTGTGACAAAAAAGAAGAGAGAAATGTCCGCAAAAACGCAGGACAAGGAGAATTCAGGGGAAAACTGCCATTGAAACAATGGCGGTTTTCTTTTATAATTAGGGGAGAGAGAGGCAGAAGTTCAACGATATGGAAAAATCAGATCTTGGAAGGGAATCAATTATGAATATATCGCTTATTTGTTTTACGAGAGACGGATTTGAGACGATGAAGCGGATCAATGACACCCTTTCCGGAGCTTCTGAAGCTTTCGCGAATGCGTCCTGTCCGGAACATCGTGATAGGAGCGCAAAGACCGAGGACAGATCCTGTGAGGGGGGTACTCTGTATAAGTCTCTGTGGATCGCCGGGCGGTACGCGCTCCAGCTTGCGGCGACGGATGCCGGAGTGCCTTATCAGGCAGTGCCGGAGGGCGGACTTTCGGAGTGGACGAAGGAGGCTTTTCTGCGGGACGATGCTCTTATTTTTGTGGGTGCCTGTGGGATCGCGGTGCGCTCCATTGCCCCATATGTGCGGGATAAATTTCAGGACCCTGCGGTGGTCTGTGTGGATGAGGCGGGACAGTTTGTGATCCCGCTTCTCTCCGGACATGTGGGCGGAGCGAACCGGCTGGCGGAAATGGTGGCTTCCGGGATCGGAGCAGTGCCGGTGGTGACGACGGCGACGGATGTGGAGAAGAAATTTGCGGTGGACGTGTTCGCAAAGGATCATGGATTTGTGATCACGGACCGGAAACTTGCGAAGGAGATTTCGGCTGATATCCTTGCGGGTGAGCCGGTGGGAGTGTTCTCAGATTTCGGATTTTCAGCGTGGAAGAAGATTCCGGAGGGACTTTTTGAGGATCGGATCTGTAAGCGGAATCTCTGGATTACGGTGTCCGGAAAAGAAAAGAAAGGGATTCCGGAGAACCGCGTCCTGCGCCTGATCCCACGGTGTGTGGCACTTGGAATCGGCTGTAAACGCGGGACACCTGTTGAGAAGATCCGGACTGCGGTGGAAAGTGCGATGGAGCGGAACGGGATCGATCTGCGAAGCGTCTTTGCGGCGGCGAGCATCGACATCAAAAAGCAGGAGCAGGGACTCATCGAATTCGCAAAGGAACTTCAGGTGCCGTTTCTGACATTTTCCAGTGAGGAGTTAAATGGACAGCCGGGAGATTTCCCGGAGTCGGAATTTGTGCAAAAGACCACGGGAACCGGAAATGTCTGCGAGCGGTCCGCAGTGGCTGCGTGCAGGCTGGGCGTGAGAGCTTCCGAGTGCAGGATCCTGATCCATAAGGAAGCGGAGGACGGCGTGACGGTGGCCGCAGCGTATTATATGATCGGAAAGTCCGGAGAAAAATGCGGATCGGGAAGAAAAATTGAGAGGATAGAATAGAAAAAATATGATGATCCTGATAAATGGGGGAAGCTCCAGCGGAAAGTCCGCATTTGCGGAGACCCTGATCGAAGAACAGGAAAAGAAAGAAGAGGTGATGGCGGAAGCCACCGGAAAATCGATGCGCGGCGGCGGCCGGAAAACGGATCTGCGCCATCAGCCGTCCTGTTACCTTGCAACCATGATCGCCTGGGACGAGGAGTGCAGGGAGCGGATCCGAAAACACCGAAAAATGCGGGAAAAAAAGAACTTTATGACCATCGAGTGCCCTGTGGACCTTTTGAAGGCGGAGGTCCCTGCCAGGAGCCGGTGTCTGTTAGAGTGTGTTTCCAACCTTGCGGCGAACGAGATGTACCGCCGGGACATGGAAGATCCGGAGAATGGCGCGATGGAACGGATATTGGAAGGAATCAGGATGATCAGAAAAAATGCGGACTTTCTGGTGGTCGTGACAAATGATGTGTCCGGGGATCAGGGGCCGTACTCGGAGGAGACGGAAGCGTATCGGAAGTTGTTGGGCGGAATCAACTGTGCGCTGGCCAGGGAGGCAGATGAAGTGTACGAGGTGATCTGCGGTGAGCCGGTGATGGTGAAGAAAAAGAAGAGGGAAGATACGGAAGTGGAAGAGAGAAGAACGGATCGATCTGTGGATCGTCAGAGAGGGATCAGGCTTTTTGTAGGAGGCGCTTATCAGGGGAAATCAAACCTTGCGATGCGTGAGGCGGTGACGGAAGAAAACCGCTTCATTCTTGTGGCAGACGGCGAACAGTCACCGTTGGAAGACGCGTTTGATTCGGAGGCTGTTCTGAATCTTCATATCTATATTCGAAGGCTGATAGACACAGTACTGGGTGAGTATGACGCGAAGAGAGAGGATGACAGAGTGTTCTGCGACAGTATCCGCAGTGAAATCAATGAGAGAACTGAAGCTGTGAGGGATCCGGCTGAAAGAACATCTGCCGGAGAAACAAAGATGGTCAGAGTGCAGACGAAAGATATCGAGATCCGGATCGAAGAGGTCATGTACCGGTATCTGGATATGATCCTTGAGAAGAATCCCAACGCAGTCATCACCTGCGACGAGATCGGCTGCGGAATCGTTCCCATCGATAAAACAGACCGCCTGTGGCGGGAGATGAGTGGGGACGCCTGCCAGTATCTGGCGGCGCGGGCGGTGAAGGTATGCCGCGTTGTCTGCGGGATCCCGATGGCTTTAAAGGGCGGTGAGACATGATGGAGTACGGACACGGCGGTGATATCTACCGGAACCGGAATGTGGAGCTGGATTTCTCGGTCAACGTAAATCCCTTGGGAATGCCAAATTTTGTCTGGGAGGCAGCCCAGAGGAGCATTGCCTTCTGTACAGGATATCCGGACAGCTCATGCGAAAACCTGCGGGGACGGTTGTCAGAGCTTACCGGTGTCCCGGAAGATCAGATGATCTTCGGAAACGGGGCGGCGGAATTGATCTTCCGGCTGGTACAGGAGGTACGGCCGAAAAAGGCAGTGATCCCTGCGCCATCTTTCGCGGAGTATGAAACGGCGTTGAGATCCTGTGGGACAGAAATCGCTTTTTTCTATTTAAAAGAGGCGGAATCTTTTTTCTTAAACGTATCGGAATTTCTGGATTTTTTGAGAACAGAGCAGCCGGAGATCATATTTTTATGCACTCCGGCGAATCCCACAGGGGCCATGATCCGTCAGGCAGATCTTTCAAAAATCTTAGACTACTGCAAGAAACATGGGATCCTGCTGGTTCTGGACGAATGCTTTGTGGAATTCCTTGATGAGGAGCGAAGCTGCGGCTGTATCCGTGAATTTCTCGACTGGGAGACCGGAAGACCGGAACATGGCGGAAGCTTATTTCTTCTCCGGGCATTCACAAAGACATATGCCATGGCGGGACTGCGGCTGGGGTATGGATTCTGTACAAGCAGAGAGCTCTTAGAACGGATGGAGGAGAACTGGCAGCCCTGGAGTGTTTCGATCCCGGCGCAGGAAGCGGGATATGCGGCACTTTCGGAAGAACGGATTCCTTTTTTGAAAAAGATGCGGGAGACGGTGGCGAAAGAACGGCAGTATCTTTCTGACGGACTGACGAAAGCAGGCTTCACGGTATTCCACTCGGACGCGAATTTCCTCCTGTTTAAGGACTTCAAGACCGGTCAGGAATCCTGGCTGTACGAATATTTTCTGGAACGGGGGGTCCTGATCCGGTCATGCAGGAATTACAGACTGCTTGACAGACGATTTTACAGGATCTGCGTCCGCTCCCATGAAGAAAACCGGGAATTCCTGGAGATATTAAAGGACTACAGGTAGATCATCCGGAGGGAAAACGCAGCCGTTGGAAGAAAATGAAAGATACGTTGGAAAATGACAGAAGGATAAATAAATTTTCTGTATGTTTATAAGCAAAAATAATATAAAATCGCAAAAAAATTATATGAATTGCCTGTTGCTAAAATTCGACAAAGCTGTTATACTCTACAGTAATAACTGGAACTGACGTTATGACGGTTTTTAGTTATATTTTTTTTAAACATAATAAAACAGAAGAAAGAGAGGGAACCATAAAATGGGTAAGATCATTGGTGATGGTATTACATTTGATGATGTGCTCCTTGTACCTGCATATTCTGAAGTAATCCCAAATCAGGTTGATGTTTCAACACACCTGACAAAGAAAGTCAAACTCAATATTCCATTTATGAGTGCCGGCATGGATACCGTTACTGAGCACCGCATGGCGATCGCTATGGCGCGACAGGGCGGAATCGGTATCATTCACAAAAACATGTCGATCGAGGCGCAGGCTGAAGAGGTAGATAAGGTAAAACGTTCTGAAAACGGAGTAATCACAGACCCATTTTATTTGTCCCCGGAACATACATTAAAAGATGCAGATGAGCTGATGGCAAAATTCCGCATTTCCGGTGTTCCGATCACTGAGGGTAAAAAGCTTGTCGGAATCATCACAAACCGTGATCTGAAATTTGAGGAAGATTATTCCAAGAAGATCAAAGAGTGCATGACTTCCGAGCATCTGGTTACAGCTAAAGAAGGCGTAACCATGGAAGAAGCAAAGCGCATTCTTGCAAAGGCAAGAGTCGAGAAGCTTCCGATCGTTGATGAAAACTTTAACTTAAAAGGACTCATTACGATCAAAGATATCGAGAAACAGATCAAGTATCCGAACTCCGCAAAGGATGACCACGGAAGACTTCTCTGCGGTGCTGCAATCGGAATCACAGCAAATGTTCTTGAGAGAACAGAAGCCCTTGTAAATGCAAAGGTCGATGTTGTTGTTCTCGACTCTGCGCACGGACACTCTGCGAACGTTCTCAACTGCGTAAAGATGATCAAGGAGAAATATCCGGATCTTCAGGTAATCGCCGGTAACGTTGCAACGGGTGAGGCTACAAGAGCCCTGATCGAGGCCGGCGTTGACGCTGTCAAGGTTGGTATCGGACCGGGATCGATCTGTACGACACGTGTCGTTGCAGGTATCGGTGTTCCGCAGATCACTGCTGTTATGGACTGCTATGCAGTTGCGAAGGAGTACGGTATTCCGATCATCGCCGACGGCGGTATCAAGTATTCCGGAGATGTTACAAAGGCTCTCGCAGCCGGCGGTAATGTCTGCATGATGGGATCCATGTTCGCGGGCTGCGATGAGAGCCCGGGAGACTTCGAACTTTATCAGGGAAGAAAATATAAAGTTTACCGTGGAATGGGATCTATTTCTGCTATGGAGAACGGCAGTAAGGACCGTTACTTCCAGTCGAACGCGAAGAAGCTTGTTCCGGAAGGCGTTGAAGGACGTGTCGCTTACAAGGGATTCGTTGAGGATACCGTATTCCAGATGCTGGGCGGTCTTCGTGCCGGTATGGGATATTGCGGTGCTCATGATATCAAAGAGCTTCAGGAGAACAGTCATTTTGTTAAGATCTCCGCAGCCGCACTCCGCGAGAGCCATCCGCATGATATCCACATCACAAAAGAGGCTCCGAACTACAGCGTAGACGAATAATTTTAATCCCGAGAGGGCAGCAAAAGGCTGTGCAGGCGGCGGAAACGCTGTTCCCTGCACAGCCTTTTTTCGGACTGTGTGTATTTAGAAATAAGGGACCAGATGGAAAATTTTATGAAGATGCTTTCGACCCAGGCGATCCTGCTCGTGTACATGGCGGTGGGATTTTACTGCAGAAAGCGTGGAATTATTGAAAAAAAGATGCAGGGAAAGCTCACGGATTTTGTTCTCAGAATCACGCTGCCCTGTATGATCTTTAACTCCTTCAGCATGCATATCACATTGGACATGTTAAAACAGGCGGCCCTGTGTCTCGGAGTGGCGTTTTTTATCTGCTTCGCGGCATGGCTCGGTGGAAAAGTTGTCTACAACATGTATCCGAAGGAGAAAAAATCCGTCTTACAGTATGCCACACTCGTCAATAACGCGGCGTTTTTGGGGCTGCCGATCGTGAAGGCGGTGCTCGGCGAGGCGGGAATGTTCTTAGCGTCGATCTTTATTATCCCGAACCGTATCTTTATGTGGACGGCGGGAGTATCGATTTTCACGGCGGAGGCGGATAAAAAGGCGGCGTTTAAGAAGGTCATGCTGAATCCGTGCGTGATCGTGATCTTTATCGGACTTTTCAGAAGCTTCACAGACTTTACTCTGCCGGAATTTCTGGCAAAGTCTATCACAGGACTCGGAAACTGTACAACTCCGCTCTCCATGGTCCTGATCGGGACGATGATGACGGAACTGACGCCGGCGTCCTTTAAGGACTGGAGTACTGTGTACCTGGCGTTTATGCGCCTTGTGGCACTGCCATTTCTGGCGCTCTTTATCATGCGCCTGTTAAATGCAGATCCGATCATGACAGGGTGCGCGGTGATTCTTACAGCGATGCCTGCGGGAAGCACGACGGCGCTTCTGGCGGAGAAATATGGATCGGATCCGGTGTATGCGTCGAAATGTCTGCTTACCAATACACTGTTCTCTCTGATCACAATTCCGATCATGACATTATTTATATGAGGGTGCTATGTGCCGGTGGCACATGTCCAGCACTGACCGAAGCGGAGCGTAGATGCGGGAGCACGTAGTGCGGAGCAATCCGGTATCAGGGAGGTCAAAAGACTTTTTGCCCTCAACATCATTTATATAGGTTTACCTGGGGTTCCAGGAGAAAGGGAAAACGGCTGAATTTTAAGGAAAAGCCGGAATAAAAGAAGTTTTATGAGTATTTTAAATGTAGAACACCTGAGCCATGGTTTCGGAGACCGGGCTATCTTTACGGACGTTTCTTTCCGCCTGTTAAAGGGGGAACATATCGGTCTCATCGGAGCAAACGGTGAGGGAAAGTCCACATTTATGAATATCATCACCGGGAAGATGATGCCGGATGAGGGAAAGGTTGAGTGGTCAAAAAATGTCCGTGTGGGCTACTTAGACCAGCATACCGTGCTTGAGAAGGGTATGACGATCCGCGACGTGCTTAAGAGTGCCTTTTCCTTCCTCTTTGAGATGGAGGAGAAGATGAACGACATCTGCGCGAAGATGGGAGACGCCTCTGAGGAAGAGATGACTGCCATGATGGAGGAGTTGGGAACGATCCAGGATCTTCTGATGGCACATGATTTCTACATTATCGACTCCAAGGTGGAGGAGATCGGACGCGCCTTCGGCCTCGACGAGATCGGTCTTGACAAGGACGTTGACGAGCTCTCCGGCGGACAGAGAACGAAGGTCCTCCTCGGAAAACTTCTTCTTGAGAAGCCGGATATCCTGCTCCTCGACGAGCCGACAAACTATCTGGATGTACAGCATATCGAGTGGCTGAAGCGGTATCTTCAGGATTACGAGAACGCTTTTATCCTGATCTCCCACGATATCCCGTTTTTAAACAGCGTGGTAAACCTGATCTACCATATGGAGAACCAGAAGCTTGACCGCTATGTGGGTGACTATGACCGGTTCATGGAAGTCTACGAGATGAAAAAGAGCCAGTTGGAGGCAGCTTACAACCGCCAGCAGGCGGAGATTGCGAAGCTTCAGGATTTCGTTGCGAGAAACAAGGCCCGTGTTGCGACGAGAAACATGGCGATGTCGAGACAGAAGAAGCTGGACAAAATGGAGGTCATCGAGCTTGCAAAGGAAAAACCGAAGCCGGAGTTCCATTTCCTGAATGCAAGGGCAACCGGAAAACTGATCTTTGAGACGAAGGATCTTGTGATCGGTTATGATGAACCACTTTCAAAACCGCTTAATTTCCTCATGGAGCGCGGTGAGAAGATCGCGGTCATCGGTGCGAATGGTATCGGTAAAACTACCTTTTTAAAGAGCATTCAGGGGTTGATCCCGGCGATCTCCGGAACCGTTGAGGTCGGTGACTATCAGTTCCCGGGTTACTTCGAGCAGGAGATGGCACCGGGAAATACGACGACCTGTATCGAGGAGATCTGGAAGGAGTTTCCGTCCTACACCCAGTACGAAGTCCGCTCTGCCCTTGCAAAGTGCGGCCTGACTACAAAGAATATCGAGAGCCAGGTCCGCGTCCTCTCCGGTGGTGAGCAGGCGAAGGTCCGCCTCTGCAAGCTTATGAACCGGGAGACCAACGTTCTGCTTCTCGACGAGCCGACGAACCATCTGGATGTGGATGCAAAGGACGAGCTTAAGAGAGCGCTTTCGGAGTACAAAGGAGCGGTCCTCCTCATCTGCCACGAGCCGGAGTTCTATGACGGACTGGTGTCAAAGGTTTGGGATCTCAGTAAGTGGTCGTTAAAGATTTGATATATTTACAATTGAAGAAATCCGTGTCCTGCATAACGAAATCTGCAGGACACGGATTTTTTGTGCAATAAGAAATTCCGAGGAATTCCCTATTGCACAAAAGGCACATTCTTTTTTAAGACGATTCATCGCTGGCTTTTCTCTGTATGCGGCAGCCGTCCCCGCAGAAACCGCTTTTTGATCTCCGGCCACGAAAACGGGATCAGCGGATAGATATAGCTCTTTCCGGCGATGGTGCGGTTGAATACGATGGAGCAGACGGCGATGGCGGTGCCGAGGATGAAGCCCCAGACGTTTAAGAGGGAGGTCAGGATCAGCAGGATCACACGCATGAATTTTAGCGCGTAACCCATCTCGAAGCTTGCCTGAGAGTAATTGGCGATGGTGACAAACGCCATGTAGAGCATGGTTTCGGAATTGAACCAGCCGGATTTTACAGAATATTCGCCGAGAACAATACCGGCGATAACACTTAACGGTGTGGTCAGCATGCTGGGCGTATTGACAGCGGCGAGGCGCAGGCCGTCGATGGCAAATTCTAGGATCAGGAGTTGGAAGATCAGCGGCACATACATGTCATCCGCCAGCTTGATAAACTCCAGCCAGCCTGGGATCCAGTTCTGGTTCTGCATAAAGAGAAGCCACACCGGGGTCAGAAACAGGGTGAGGAAGGAGACTGTCATCCTGGAGAGACGCAGGTAGGTTCCGGTCACCGGCGGGAAGTAGTAGTCATCTGCCTCCTCGATAATATCGAAGACTGAGGACGGCAGGATCATGCAGGCGGGGGAATTGTCAACAAGGATGACGATGTTTCCCTCCAGAATAGACGCCGCAGCCGTGTCCGGACGTTCAGAAAAACGGAATTTTGGGAACGGGTTGAACCATTTGTGGGGAAAGATACATTCTGCCAGACTTTCCTGATTCATAGTCAGAGCATCTACATGCAGATTTTCGATGCGGTCTTTGATCTTATTTAGCAGGTCCTCGTCCACACGACGTTTCATGTAGCAGATCGCAATGTCTGTGTGGGAGCTTTCTCCGGTCTGCATGATCTCCACCGTGAGATTCACGTCCCGGATCCGGCGGCGGATCAGGGCGGTATTGAAGATCAGGGTTTCCACGAAGCCATCCCGGGAGCCTCGGAGCACCTTGTCTTTTTCGGGCTCCGAGACCCCGCGGGCCGGGTAAGTACGGCAGTCGATGAGGATTGCCCGGTCATACCCGTCGATTAAAAGACAGGAGAGGCCGGAGAGGAGTTGTGTAAAGATATTTTTATCATCGGTCTCCACGGTGGTCTCGCCGTAATGGACGTACTGCTTT
>ENA-UEPI01000632-UEPI01000632.1-human-gut-metagenome-genome-assembly--contig:-NODE-632-length-24001-cov-6.815457_pt1 | contig 24001 bp, 20 predicted proteins | sample MGYA00242899_ERZ507914 | MGnify/ENA primary metagenome ERZ507914 (study PRJEB26167, sample SAMN06115442) | human gut metagenome | host: Homo sapiens | place: China:Chongqing | collected 2015-07-28...
CGTTCATGGTTTACTTTTTGAACTTTTGCCGCCGCCGCGGTTGGTGACAAATGGTCGCGGACTGCCGCACGCGCTGCGTACGTTCCAGATCATTTTTCTGGTTTCAACCTGGCTCTCAAGAAGTTCTTTGAAGTCCTCACCGGAGGTATTGTCGAGCTGAAGACCAAGAGCAGCCATATTTTCGATATAGTCAGGATCTTCCATTGCTTTTAATAATGCGTCAGTGGTCGTGTCGACGATATCCTGTGGAACACCATTCGGATAGAAGTATCCGCGAGCTGCGAATGCGACAAAGTCTTCACCGGTTGCCTCTTTGATCGTAGGAACATCAGGTATGAAGTCACTGCGTTCGTTGGAAAAAATGCATGCAACCTTCATCTCACCAGACTGATAGGAAGCCATGACATCAGAGATGGATGCAAAAAAGATATCTGTGTCACCGGATAAGAACATTCCGCGGCTGTCGGAAGCTCCGTCTACCGGAACAACGGTGATCTGGGTTCCGAAGGTCTTGTTGAACCATTCAGCAGTTGTTGCGTCTCCGTCGGTAATTCCTGTTGCCTGGGCGGAAACGAGAACAGGATTGGATTTGGCGTACTCGATAAAGCTGTTAATATCGGAGAACCGTGTGTCATTAGAACGGATCGCCATGACATTGTAGTCGAGAGCCTGGTTTGCAAGGACAGTGACGTCATCGAGATTATATTTTCTAGGGTTATCCGGATCAAGCTCACCCATCGCATAGTTATGGTTGATCAGACCGATCGTATAACCGTCTTTGTAATCGCCCTGGATCAGATCGGTCCATGCGACCCATCCGCCAGATCCTGTCTGGTTTTCAACGACAACATTGACTCCCATTACTTTAGAAAGAGCCTGTGCAAGATTGCGGGCACCAATGTCGGTTCCGCCGCCGGCTGAGAACGGGCAGACGAGAGTGATCGTTTCGCTTGGGAAAGAACCATCGTTTTTGGCGGCTGCAGTATCAGTGGAATCAGCAGATTTTGTTGTGGTGTCTGTTGTCTGCTGGCTGGAAGCTTGGCATGCGCTAAGAGATAATGCTAAAGCTCCTGCGGTCACAAGTGCAAATATTTTTTTCATGTGAGATCCTCCTTTTATAGTAGAACTAAAAAATTTTGTCGTCATAATAGACTGGTCCAGCAAGAAACGCGTTTGCTTTTGTTACATTCATTCTAGTGAATTTTATGTCAGAAAACAAACAGCTTTTCCGTGTTATATCACAATATAATGACTGTAAAATGGATAAAAAAGAAAAAAATGAACAAAAAACATACCGAATTACAACTGAATGATTGTGAATAAAAGAACAAAACTTGTTAGACATTTGTAATCTGAATTCTTATACTGGCATCGAAAACAAAAACGTGAACGGCTAAAGGAGGTCGCTATATGATGACAAAGAAAGAGAGAATTCAGGCAGCTATTGCAGGGGAAAAACCGGACAAACTTCCATATTCATTCTGGACCCATCTTCCGGGAATCGATCTGAATCCGGAACTTTTAGCGGAAAAGACATATGAGTTTTATAAAAAGTATGATATCGACTTTATAAAGACTATGAATAACGGAATGTACGCCATCGAAGACTTCGGTTGTGAGATTGATTATTCAGATATTGCGAAAGGCGGAGTGGCGAAAGTCACAAAAACACCGATCCACGAAGCGAAGGACTGGTATGAACTGAAACCGTGTTCTGTAAAGGAAGGAAGTCTTGCGAGAGAATTAAAAGGATTGAAACTTGTTCTCGATAAGGTAAAGAATGAGGATGTGCCAGTCATTTTCACGATATTCAGCCCGTTGACAACAGCGAATAAATTGTCCGGAAATACACTTCTTCAGTATCTGGAAAATGGTGACGGGGATGCAGTTCATCATGCGCTGAAAGTGATTACGGAGACGACCTGCAATATGGCTCGGGCAGCGCTGGAAGCCGGTGCGGACGGAATCTTCTTTGCGGCGCAGAGCAGTACTTATAATTTTATGACTGCAGAACAGTATAAGGAATTTGGCGTTCCTTATGACTTGGAGGTCCTGAATGCGGCGAAAGATGGATGGATGAACACACTGCATGCCCATGGAAGTAATATCATGATGGAAATATTGAAGGATTATCCGGTACAGGTCTTCAACTGGCATGCATGGGAGACATATCCGTCAGTGGATGAGGCGGCGCTTGAGTCTGGAAAATGCCTTATGGGCGGACTAAACCGCACCGATATCACAAAAGATGACCGCAATGCCATCCATCATCAGATTTATGAGTGTTTTAAACTGATGGGTGGCTGCGGTCAGATCTTAACACCGGGTTGTGTGATCCGCTATCCGTTAAATGAGGAAACTTTAAAATTTATCCGCAAAGCGAAAGATGATGTGGAGGCGAAGATCCATCCGATCTACGCTTAGCAGGAAAACTTTTCCTGTGCCATCCGGATGAATTCATCGGCGGCTCGGCTGAGATAGTGGTCTTTCATGTAAGCGATTGTGATCGGCCGGTAGCCCGCCGGATAGTTTAACGGAAAGACAGACACCTGTTCTTTCCAGTCGAAGGAATTCCAGAATGTCATACGGCGGCTGACGAAGATTTCGGGAAGCACGATGGCACCGATTCCGGAAGAACAGAGGGAAACCATGGTGGACATACTGGTGGTCTCGAGGAGGATTTCCGGTTCAATGTTGTAGCTTTCACAACATTTTTCAAACATTTCGCCCAGCCATGTCTGTTTCGGCATTTTGATAAACGGGCAGTCGGCAAAAATGTTGAAACTTTGAACAGAACCCGGAATCAAAGTGGAGTCTATCTTCAGATAGCGCGGCAAAAATGAGTTTGGAATAACGCAGACGAGAGATTCTGTATGGAGCAGTTCCTCGTGTACTTTTTCTGGATCATTGATCGCAAAACCGATGCAGAGATCTGCCCGTCCTTCAAACAATGCCTGGTTGATCTCTTTTGTTGTACCTTCTACAAGATTTAGTTTGATCTGGGGAAAGGCAGAGCGGAATTCTGGAAGTATCTTTGGAAGCATGACAGCTCCGCGGGAGGTACTGATTCCGAGAGTCAGTTCACCTTTTCGGAAGTCCCGGATATCCTGCATGCTTTTTTCAATCTGTTCTTTCTGATGAAGCAGAACCTTGGAACTTGCATAGAGGGATTTTCCGGCTTCGGTGAGTGTAATCGGTTGGGTACGGTTAAAAAGGATCACACCGAATTCGTTTTCCAGGCGGGAAATGTGGTTGCTGAGGGATTGCTGGGATATAAATAAACGCTTGGCAGCATTTGTGAAACTGAGTTCTTCAGCGGCCACGCGAAAGTAGTAGAGATTTAAAAAGTTCATAGTGTGCTCCTTAAATTTTTTCTGCAGTAACATTGATGAAATATATGAATTATTATAGCAAAAATAATCGAAAAAGAAAGAACAGAAGGAGAAAAAGCGCTAAGAAACTGTTAAAAATATCATGAGGAAAAATAAAAAATGGACCAGAAATTATACACAAACCATCTTGAAATATTAAAAGACGAACTGATTATGGCGCTCGGCTGCACGGAACCGATCGCAATCGCCTACGCGGCAGCAAAAGCGCGGAAACTGTTAGGTCAGATGCCGGAGAAATGCGTAGTGTCCTGCAGCGGAAATATCGTTAAAAATGTCATGGGAGTGACGGTACCGAACTCCGGCGGATTAAAAGGAATCGATGTGGCAGCAGTACTGGGAATCGTGGGCGGAGATCCAGATATGGATCTGGCAGTGCTTGAGAGTGTGACAAAAGAGGATCAGGAGAAGACAAAAGAGCTTTTAAATCAGAAATTTTGTACCTGTAAACTGATCGAAGGCGTGGCGACTCTTTACATTGTAGTGGAACTGCGCGCCGGAGAGCATACGGCGCTGGTCGAGATTCAGAAGACCCATAAAAATATCACCCGGATGGAAAAAGATGGGATGAGTGTTCTGAAAAAGACTGAGGCAGATGAGGAAAATGGTCATAAGGCAGGTGACAAACAGCTTCTCACAGTGAAAAATATTCTGGAGTTTGCGGATAAAGTAAAAATTGAGGATGTTGAAGAGATCCTGAATCGCCAGATCGAGTGCAATATGGCGATCTGCCGGGAAGGCCTGGAACATCCGTATGGAGCAGAGGTTGGAAGAATCCTGATCGACGGAAACGAAAAGCCGACGGTGGGTCTGAAGGCACGTGCATTTGCGGCCGCAGGTTCGGATGCCAGAATGAACGGCTGTCCGATGCCGGTGGTCATCAATTCCGGAAGTGGTAATCAGGGGATCACGGTCAGCGTGCCGGTCATTGTTTACGCGAAGGAGAAAAACATCGAAAAAGAAAAACTTTTGCGTGGACTTGTAGTTTCGAATCTGATCGCAGTTCATCAGAAAAAATATATCGGAAGTCTGTCTGCATACTGTGGCGTTGTGAGTGCCGCATGCGGAGCAGCCTGTGGTATCTGCTACATGCTTGGATATCCATATGAAGTGGTCTGTGAGACAATTACCAACACCATCGCAACTGTTGGAGGTATGGTGTGTGATGGCGCGAAATCATCCTGCGCAGCTAAAATTTCGACAGCCCTTCAAACTGCGCTTCTTGGAATGAAAATGGGATTACATGACAGGGCATTCCAGCCAGGTGAAGGTCTGGTGGAGGATGATGTTGAAGAAACAATCCGAAGTATCGGACGCATGGGACGAGATGGTATGCACTCCACGGATTTGGAAATTTTGAATATTATGCTTGGAAATTAAAAAAGAGGATCTGCCAGCGGACATTGACTTCTGGTAGATCCTCTTTTTTATGAAAAGTCTGATCCCTCAGCTATGCTGAGGAGAATGGAATCAGTGCAGATAGTAATAGTATATGCGATACCGTTCTTTGGGACGGGTAGTTCGGACTTCCGGGTGAGGACGCGGACGGCGTTCTCTCCGCGGTACAGTTCCTGCGGAGTGTCGGAAAAGACGAGATCATCGACCTGACCGGAAAGGAAGTCGTTGTCATCGGCGGCGGAAACGTGTCCATGGATGCAGTCCGCACGGCAAAACGACTTGGAGCGAAGAAAGTCAGCATTTTATATAGAAGACGGAGAAACGATATGACGGCGCTGCCGGGTGAGATCGAGGGCGCGATCGCGGAGGGGATCGAGATCGTGACCTTAAAGGCTCCAGCGTCCTTAAATGTCGGGGAAGACCACAAGATCCATGGCATCTACGCGACCCCGCAGATGATCAGCGCGATCAGGGACGGCCGCGCCAGCGTGAAGCCGACCGGAGAGCCGGATGTCTACATTCCATGTGATGTCCTGATCAAGGCGATCGGACAGGATATCGAGTCCGGACATTTCGAGAAAGCCGGGATCCCGGTATCCCGCGGAAAGATCGTGACCTTAAAGAGCGGTGCATTTGAAAACATGCCTGGCGTATTCGCGGGCGGCGACTGCTCCAGCGGTCCGGCTTCCGTCATTAAAGCCATCGCGGCGGCGAAGGTCGTTGCGGCGAACATCGATGAATACCTCGGCTACCACCACGAGATCACCAGCGGTGTGGAGATCCCGGAGGCGAGCCTGAAAGACAAGACCCCGTGCGGACGCGTGAACTTAATGGAACGTGATGCCTGCGAGCGCGTCTGCGATTTCAACGCAGTGGAGAACTGCATGACCGAGAAGGAGGCGAAGCAGGAAGCCGGACGGTGCCTGCGCTGCGACCATTTCGGATACGGAATCTTTAAAGGAGGCAGGAGTACATTATGGTAAATATGATCATCGACGGAAAACATGTTTCGGCAGAGGAAAATATCACGATCATGGAAGCTGCTGAGAGAAACGGGATCCCGATCCCGAAGCTCTGTTACTTAAAGGGGATCAACGAGATCGCGGCCTGCAGAGTCTGCGTTGTGGAGCTGGAAGGAAAGGAAAAACTGATCACCTCCTGCAACAATCTCGTGAAGGAAGGCATGGTCATCCATACGAACAGCCCGAAGGTCCGGAATCACAGAAGAAATACGGTCCAGCTGCTGCTGTCCCAGCATGATAACCGCTGCGTGGTCTGTCCGAGAAACGGAAACTGTGGTCTGCAGCAGGTGGCATATGATCTGAATATTCTGGAAATCCCGTTTAAGCAGGAACCGGAATATCAGCCGTGGGATAAGAATTTCCCGCTGATCCGCAATTCCGCGAAGTGCATCAAGTGCATGCGCTGTGTTCAGGTCTGTGATAAGATCCAGGGACTCGGGATTTGGGATGTGGAAGGAACCGGTTCCAGAACGACCGTGAATGTCGCAGGACATAAGACGATCGGGGAAGCGAACTGCGCTCTCTGCGGTCAGTGTATCACCCACTGTCCGGTTGGCGCCCTCTCGGAGCGCGACGATACGGAAAAAGTCTGGGAAGCGATCGAAAATAAAGAGAAGATCGTTGTGGCGCAGGTTGCCCCGGCGGTCCGCACGGCCTGGGGAGAGGAACTTGGACTCTCCGGCGCGGACGCTCCGGTCGGAAAGATCTTCGATGCATTAAAGAGAATGGGCGTCGATTACGCGTTTGATACGGTATTTTCCGCGGATCTCACGATCATGGAGGAGAGCACGGAGTTTATCAGCCGTTTCACAAGCGGCGAACTGAAAGACCGTCCGATGTTCACCTCATGCTGCCCTGGCTGGGTTCGATTTGCGAAGAGCCAGTTTCCGTATATGGTGAACTACCTCTCCACAGCAAAATCCCCGCAGCAGATGTTCGGGGCGGTCATGAAGACATATTTTGCGGAAAAACTCGGAGTTTCCCCGGATCAGATCTTTACGCTCTCCATCATGCCCTGCGTGGCAAAAAAAGGCGAGCGTGAGATGGACCTCTTCTACGGGGAGTATGCCGGACATGACGTCGATGCGGTTCTCACGACGAGAGAACTCGTGAAGATGATCCGCTCCGCCCATATCCGTCCGAATACACTGGTCGAGATCCCGGGCGACAGCCCGATGCACGCGGGAACCGGCGCCGGTGTGATCTTCGGCGCGACCGGCGGCGTTATGGAAGCAGCCCTGCGCACCGCATATTTCACCTTAAAGGGCGAGAATCCGCCGGCAGACGCGTTCCGTGCGGTCCGCAGTGAAGGATTCCAGGAAAACGCAGGAGTCCAGGAAGCGGAGTTTGCGATCGGCGACATTAAGCTGCGTACCGCAGCAGTCAGCGGCCTTGGAAATACGAGAAGACTGCTGCAGCAGATCGAGCGCGGGGAAGTCCACTACGACTTTGTCGAAGTCATGGCATGCCCGGGCGGCTGTGTCGGCGGCGGCGGACAGCCGATCCACGACGGCGAGGAGCTGGCGTTTGCGCGCGGAAAGAAGTTATACGAACTGGATGCGGAATCAGAACTCCGGTATTCGCATGAAAACCCGGATATCAAGGAGATCTACAGCGATTTCTTCGGAAAACCGATGTCCCACAAGGCACATATGCTGCTGCATACGGAGCATTGGAAAAATAAATAAAGTGTCGGTTAAATTACGGATACAGAAAAAGCACGTAGATACAGGAATGAAAAAACAATTGATTTTATGTCGAAAATTCAAGTCGAATGTCTGTGAAGGATAGTTACTGTAAACGCAAGTGTATGTGTTTCCTGAAAAGGATTGCATGAATTCTGAAAATATGGTAATCTATGAATAGATACATTCCATGACACGGAATGCACAAGGGATGAGCGCAAAAGCGCAAATCCCGCACGATTCGGACGGTACATCAGGGGGTATCTGCCGGAGTATGAAAAACGAGTATAGGATATAAAAGAATCTGCCGCTAACAGCTGTGATCATGGACGGAATGGGTGTCATGACGGAGTTGCTGGCGGCAGATTCTTGTCATAACTGCCTCTTGCACTGGACGTTCAAAACTGATAAAATGTAGAAATCAGGGGACTTTGGAAAAAGGCCCCTTAAATGCGTTGCGATTTAGAAAAATCAGATTCCGTTTTGACCGTGGAAGGGAATACCTGGCGGTCAGCGGAAATTCGAAAAGGAGATAAAAATGTTAATAATTGCAGGTCTCGGAAACCCGGGAAAGGAATATGAAAATACAAGACACAATGCAGGTTTTATGGTGATGGATGCTCTGGCGGAGAAGATCGGGGCGGACATTTCAGAGAAAAAGCACAAGGCGCTCTGCGGAAAAGGCGTGATCGGCGGGGAGAAGGTGATTCTCATGAAGCCGCAGACGTATATGAACTCCAGTGGGGAGAGTATCCGCGCGGCAGCCGATTATTATAAGGTGGATCCGGAAGATATCCTGATCGTGTACGATGATATCAGTCTGGCTCCGGGCCAGTTAAGGATCCGCGCAAAGGGAAGTGCCGGCGGTCACAACGGGATCAAGAGCATCATCGCACATCTCGGAACCCAGGAATTCCCGCGCGTGAAGGTCGGAGTCGGTGAGAAACCGGCGAGAATGGATCTTGCAGATTATGTGCTCGGACACTTCTCAAAGGAAGAGCAGGCGACGATGGATGACGCCGTGAAGGAAGCGGCCGACGCAGTCTGCGAGATCGTGAATGTCGGGATCGCGCAGGCGATGAATGATCATAACCGGAAGAAAGAAGAAAAATAAAAGAAGTATTGGTAAAATTTTGCCGCAGTGTGCGTGCGGAGAATACCTATGCACACTAACTGGAATAGAATCAGAAATATGATCGGACAGGAAACGAATAAAAACAGGAGGAACCATGGCTGAAGTTTTTGCAAATCCGCTCGCGGAGCTGGCGGAGTATACCGATATGAAACAGGATATGGATAAAGGAAAAGGTCCGATCCAGGTCAGCGGCGTGACAGATTCCCAGAAAGTTCATGTCATGTATGAACTCTCGAAGGAACATCCGTGGCGCCTTGTCGTGACGTATGATGACAACCGGGCGAAGGAGATCTATGATGATTTCAGCTATTTTGAGCCGAATACATGGCTGTACCCGGCAAGAGACCTTCTGTTTTACAGCTCTGATATCCACGGAAATCTCCTGACGAGACAGCGGATGCAGGTGTTTAAACACCTTTTGGAGGACGAAGGCGGCGTTGTCGTGACGACCGTGGACGGTCTCATGGATCATCTTCTGCCGCTTTCCATGATCAGGGAGAGCTGCCTGAACATCATGGCGGGACAGACGCTCGATATCGAGGAGATCAAGACACAGCTTACGAACATGGGATATGAGCGGATGGGACAGGTCGATGGAATGGGACAGTTTTCGGTCCGCGGTGGAATTCTCGATGTCTTTCCGCTTACGGAGGAGGTCCCGGTCCGGATCGAACTCTGGGGAGACGAGGTGGACTCGATCCGCTCGTTTGATGCCGAGAGCCAGCGCTCGATCCAGCAGATGGACGAGGTCACGATCTACCCGGCAGCAGAACTGATCCTCACGAAGGAACATATCGAGGATGGGATCCTGCGCCTGGAGTCAGAGGGAAAGAAGCAGGAAAAGACCTTCCGCGATCAGAAAAAGCCGGAGGAAGCGACGCGGATCCGGCGGGCCGTCGGAGAGCTTGTGGAATCCTTGAGAGAGGGATTCGATGTGCAGACATTGGATGCGTATATCCGGTATTTCTGTAAGGACACGGTGTCATTTCTGGATTACATGAAAGATGTGGGAAACAGAGCTGTTTGCACGCATTCTGAGGTAAAAACGGGAGAGGAGACTGACAAGAAAACGGCAAAAGCTGCAGAGAGCGGAATGTCAGAACAAAAGGCAGGGGGGACAGGGAAAAAAGCTGTCGGTGACTCAAATAGGATAGCAGCGGGCACAGAAAAGGAATACACAGGACTCGCCCTGCTCTTAGATGAACCCCAGCGCATGAAAGAAAAAGCGGAGACCGTCGAGACGGAATTCCGGGAGAGCATGTCCCATCGCCTGGAACAGGGCTATATCCTGCCGGGGCAGGCGGACCTCCTGTTTTCATCGAAAACGATCCTGGCGGACGCGCACACGCCGCACACGATCTTCATGACCGGACTTGACCAGAGACTCCCCGGCATGACTCCGAAGGCGAAGTACAGCCTGACCGGAAAGAACTTAAATTCCTACCAGAACAGCTTCGAGATCCTGATCAAGGACCTGACGAGATGGAAGAAGGACGGATACCGCGTTGTTCTCCTCTCTGCGTCGAGGACCAGAGCGAGCCGTCTTGCGGGGGATCTAAGGGAGTATGACCTGCGGGCGTTCTGTCCGGAAGACCCGGGACAGCCGGTCGCTCCGGGGGAGATCATGGTCACCTACGGAAAACTCCATAAGGGCTTTGAGTACCCGCTGATCAAGTTCGTCGTCATCACCGAGGGCGACATGTTCGGCGTGGAAAAACGGAAGAAAAAGCGGAAAAAGTACAATTACGAGGGAAAGAAGATCAGCAGCTTCTCCGAACTCTCTGTCGGTGACTACGTGGTGCATGAGAGCCATGGTCTCGGAATCTATAAAGGAATCGAGAAGATCGAGCAGGACCATGTCATCAAAGACTACATCAAGGTCGAGTACGGGGACGGCGGAAACCTCTATCTTCCGGCGACCCGTCTGGAGGGGATCCAGAAGTATGCGGGGGCTGACGCAAAGGTTCCGAAGTTAAATAAGCTTGGCGGAACCGAGTGGACGAAGACGAAGACGAAGGTCCGCACGGCAGTCCGCGAGATCGCGAAGGAGCTCGTGCAGCTCTATGCGGCGAGACAGGATGCGGAAGGATTCCAGTATGGACCAGATACGGTCTGGCAGAAGGAATTCGAGGAGATGTTCCCGTACGATGAGACGGATGACCAGCTCACCGCGATCGACGATACGAAGCGGGACATGGAGAGCAAGAAGATCATGGACCGCCTGATCTGCGGGGATGTCGGTTACGGAAAGACGGAGATCGCACTCCGCGCGGCGTTCAAGGCGGTGCAGGAAGGAAAACAGGTCGTGTACCTGGTCCCGACAACAATCCTGGCGCAGCAGATCTACAATACGTTCGTCCAGAGAATGAAGGATTTCCCGGTCCGCGTGGACATGATGTCGCGCTTCCGGACACCGGGGGAGATGAAGAAGACGGTAGAAGGACTGAAAAAGGGGTATGTGGATATTATTGTCGGCACACACAGAGTCCTGTCAAAGGATGTACAGTTTAAGAACCTTGGACTTCTGATCGTCGATGAGGAGCAGCGGTTCGGTGTGACCCACAAAGAGAAGATCAAGCAGATGAAGCAGAACGTGGACGTTCTGACCCTGACAGCGACGCCGATCCCGCGGACTCTGCATATGAGCCTTATCGGGATCCGTGACATGAGTGTTCTAGAGGAACCGCCGGTGGACCGTGTTCCGATCCAGACCTATGTCATGGAGTACAACGACGAGATGATCCGTGAGGCGATCCACAGAGAGTTAGGGCGCGGCGGGCAGGTGTACTATGTATACAACCGTGTCAATAACATCGACGAGGTGGCAAACCATGTGGCATCCCTCGTACCCGACGCAAATGTGGCTTTTGCCCATGGACAGATGAATGAGCATCAGCTCGAGAAGATCATGCTGGATTTCATCAACGGCGATATTGATGTTCTCGTGTCTACAACGATCATCGAGACGGGGCTGGATATCCCGAATGCCAACACGATGATCATTCAGGACGCGGATCGTCTTGGCCTTTCCCAGCTCTACCAGATCCGGGGGCGGATCGGACGGTCGAACCGTACCTCCTATGCGTTCCTGATGTATAAACGGGATAAGATGTTAAAGGAGGATGCGGAAAAACGTCTTCAGGCGATCCGGGAGTTCACGGAGCTGGGCTCCGGCATCAAGATCGCGATGCGTGACCTTGAGATCCGCGGCGCGGGAAATATTCTCGGAGCGGAACAGCATGGACACATGGAGGCAGTCGGATATGACCTCTACTGCAAGATGCTCAACGAGGCGGTCATTGCCTTAAAGGGTGGACAGGAAGAGGAGGAAACCTTTGAGACTGTGGTGGATTGCGATATCGATGCATTTATTCCGGACGGATATATCAAGAATGAGTATCTGAAGCTTGATGTATACAAGAGAATTTCCGCCATCGAGACGGATGACGAGTATATGGATATGCAGGATGAGCTGATCGACCGGTTCGGCGATATCCCGAAATCCGTGGACAATCTGCTCCGGGTTGCGGAATTAAAAGCCATGGCGCATCGGGCGTATGTGACCGAGGTGGACATCAACACCCAGGAGATCCGCATCGAACTCTACCCGAAGGCAAAACTCGATGTCACAAAGATCCCGGCACTGATCGCAGAGTACAAGACCGCTCTCCGCTTCGCCCAGGGCGGCGAGAAACCGGTCCTGTTCTACCAGGAAAAAGGAAAGAAGAACAAGAACTGCGAGCCGATGATCGAGAAGGCGAAGGAGATCCTTGGGAAGCTTGGGGAGCTGGCGGAGAGCAGAAAATAAAAGCATATGGTAAAAATAGGGCGTGTGAAAAAATGAGAAATCATTTTTTACACGCTCTTTTAGACTAAAAAATTATAAACGAAGTAGTCTCTAAAAGCGCATTTCCCCCTTACCCCATAAATTTGTTGATTTTCAAATCTGTGCAGCTGATTTTATTTTCATCTGTTTGTTGTGGAATTTATAAAGATTGTGTCCCAGTGAAACAAGGTATACTTCAAGTTGAACGGATTTTATCCCTCTTCGCACAATCATTAGTATTGGCAAAGCCCTGCTTGCGCCGAACGATCAAGCCGCTGTACTCCAGTTCCCGGAAGATTCGTGTGGCGCTCTGGCGGCTGCGGTGGAGCTTTGTCTGCGCCTGCTCCAAGGTGAAGTACAGCCGGATGGTGCCGTCCGGCTCGACGTAGCCGTTCTGCCGGGAAATGCTTGCCCTGTCCAGCAGCAGCTCCCAGATCTCGGCTTGCCGCGCTTTCAGCTCGGCAACGTCATCCTCGTAGCAGCGCCCGGTGCTGTTGATGCGGCGGCAAATCTGGTTGACGTTCGAGGTGACGCGGCTGACGGCGGCAGTTAACTTTTTCTGCTCGGTGTAATCGACCTTGATGATGTACCCGTCGAGCAGCATTTTCCGGGCGTAAACCCCGAAGTTGTGCGTCCCCAACTGCCGCATCTTGTGCTGAATGAGATTCAACTCCTGCTTGTTGAGGCAGATTTCTTTGCGGATGGGTCGCGTGCGGTCCGGTATGACTTACATCCCCCTCAGCCTCAGGTGTCTGTTATCTCCCTCTTCCCAAACGTCCAGATAGCACATATCGTAAAGCTCCATGAGCGTGCGGAAGATTCGCTCATCCGAAATGTTATCTTTCAGCAGTTTGTTCAGTTCGGACAGCTCAAAGGCTTCTTTGCCGAAGGAACAGAGGATTGCGGCCAGACCCTTGGTATCGACAGAGAGATAGGGGTCTTGCAGCAGCTCCGTGGGGACGGTGGTCTTGTCGGAATAATCGTAGTGCATGATGTTCATTGTGATTCTTCTTTCGATTTTGAAAAACTTTGTTTGAAGGGCGGCTTGGATGGATTGGTTTCCCTTTCTCCATCCTGCAGACAATTTTTGATCGTTTGTCAGGTGGCGCGAAAAAATTTTGGTCGTGCAGAAGGTCCTCTATATAACCAACGGACATTTTTTCTCAAAAAATTAGCACCCTTTTTCAAAAAACTTTTTTTGCCCCTGATCCTCCCTCTACTTAGCTAAGTGAATCAGAGACCGGTTTTGTCCCAGATTTCTCAAAAAAGTTTCGAGGACGGTGAAATAAATTCTGTGCGCTGCTCCAAATTGCCCTTTCTACTTTCCAACGGACAAAATGATGCGGGGCGTCACGGTTTTGTCATAACAAGGGCAAAAAAAGAAGCGCCTGCCACTACGACAAGCGCTTGGATTTGCATCAGTTATTCGAGCAAATCCTCTATATCCCTTTGATCGTATTCAGTTTTCTGCATCAGCCGACAGACACCATCTGCCTCATCCCGCTGCTGCAAAAGCTGGGCGAACGCCCGATAGAGCGCGGCCTGCCGCCGCTCGACCACGCCGCGATTCTGCTGCATGGCATCCGCTGCTTTGCGGATGGACAGCCCCTCGGAAAAGCGTTTCCGGAAGAGGTCGGCGTATTCATAGTAGGTTCTGCTGCAACGGATGGTGCGCTCCGCGTACTCGTCATCAACATAAGTGAAGGGCTTGCTCTTAGGCTCCGGAAAGCCATCCTCATACACCTCGCGGACGGTGCCTTCGTCGATCTCGCGCCGGGTCTGACGGACGTATTTATCCCGCAGCACACCATCGACTTCGACCTGTTCGCAGAAGGAGGCGTAGCGGATGAGGTAGTAATGTTCGTTGTCCTCGCGGGAAAAGCTGGCATCCTTGCAGACCAAGATGGCCTCGCCGGTGTCGATGTCCTTGAGCACCCGGATGACGAAAATCGGCTTGCCGTCGTAGCGCTTGTAGTAACCGGCAAATACGCGTCTCTCTGCCATACGCAGCCCTCCCTTTGGTGATTTTCCTACAGTATACCACAGATCACGCCGAAGGAAAAGCGCAGCGCGGGGATGGGGAAACTGAGATTTGGGAGAATAGCAAGCACAGCCGCTGTCCGGACACGTGGCGATTTTGGGATAATCCCAAGCCCTTTGCATTTGGCTCGCAGCCTTATATTCAGGAGGCAGCCGATCATGAATCATTCAGTGGTTGGTGCTTGCTTTCTTCATGAACTCCAGATAAAGACTGTACAACACAGCACAGACGGGTACGCTGAACAGCATCCCTAAGACGCCGAATGCTTCGCCGCCGATTGTAACAGCCATCAGCACAAGCAGTCCGGGAAGCCCAACGGACTTGCCGACCACCTTGGGATAAATCAGATTGCTCTCCACCTGCTGCAAAATGAGCAGAAAGAGAATGAACCACAGAGCCTTGCCGGGTTCTGCCAGTAGGATCAAAAACGCGCCAAGACCGCCGCCAATCCATGCGCCAAAAATCGGTACCAGCGCAGTAACGGCCACAAACGCGGAGACCGCACCAGCATACGGAATCCCAAGGATCAGCATTCCAAAGAAGCACAGAACGCCGATGATGACCGCTTCGGTAAGCTGTCCGCTGACAAAATTTGTAAAGGTTTGGTTGGTCAGAAAGGCAATACTCAGAAGCCGCTGTGCCTTCTTTTGCGGAAGGACTGTCACAATGAGTTTTTTCAAATGTGCCGCGACGACTTCCTTCTTTGCAAGCAGATACAGCGCAAAGACAAGTCCCAAGAGAACATCCACCAAAGCCGACAGGACAGAGGTTGCCGCGCCCCACGTCACGGTGAGGATGCCGCTTCCCTCATCGCTGATCAAGGCGGTGACCTTCTCGATCAACAGGTCGGAGTCTATGGCGTATTCGGGCAGGACAATGTTATATTTTGCAGCAAACCGGACAACGCCTGTCCACCACCGCCCGATTTCCTCCACATAGGCCGGAATGTTTTGAATAAACTCGTCGCCGGACTCCCGCAGGCTGGGGATCATCATAAACACCACAGCAAACAGAATCCCAAGAACGAGCACGGTGCTTGCGCTCAGGCACACAGGGCGGGTCAGCTTTTCAGGAGCCCTTCGGCACACCTTGTTCCAGCAGCATTCCAATGGTCGAAGGACTATGTTAATCAAAAACGCAATTGCGCCGCCGATCAGAAATGGCGTGAACAGCGCAAGCACCTTGCCGAGAAAACGCAAAACAGCGTCAAGGTTTACCAGTGCCCACGCAAATACAATCAGCAGCACCAATGCGCGGATAATGTAACGAATAATCGCCTTGTCCGGCCATTTGCGTTCCTGCGGCGCGGAATCCTCATTTCTGTTACCGGCTGTGTTTTGCGGTTTCTTCGCCATGTTTCTTCCTTTCCACTATTGTGCACAGGCCCATTCAAATCCGAAAGCACTTTTGCAGCGCTTTATACTCACCCATTGTCAGAATCGTTATGTCATCGGACAATACAGTGTCCGGCGTAACGGAAACATCCGTTTTTCCTGCACGCTTGATGCCGAGGATATTGATGCCGAACTTTCGGCGAACATCCAGTTCTCCAACGCTTTTCCCGACCCACGCCTCTGGCACCTGAACTTCAAAGATGGCGTGCTGCTCGTCGATCTCTATATAGTCAAAAATATGGTCGGCAGTGAATCGAATCGCTGCCCATTTTGCCATCTGCTTTTCGGGATAGACCACGTTATCTGCGCCGTTGCGGAGCAGAAACTTCGCCTGCACGTCGCGTTCGGCGCGGGATACCACGCATTTTGCGCCCAGCTCTTTCAGCAGCGAGGTGGTTTCCAGCGAGTTCTGGAAGTTGCCGCTGATGGTCATAAAGCAAACATCAAAATTCCCGATGCCGAGCGAACGCAGGAACTCCGCATTGGTGCTGTCGCCGATCTGTGCGTTGGTGACAAACGGAAGCACATCGTTGATTCGCTCCTCGTTGGTATCAACTGCCATGACCTGATGCCCCAGTTGAGAAAGCTGCATGGCGATATGCCGCCCAAAGCGACCTGCTCCAATCAATAAAACATTTTTCATGGGATAGACAACTCCTTTACTTATCCAATCGTAATTCTTTCCTGCGGCAGCTTTGCATTGCCGCTTTTTTTGCTGGACACCGCCGCATAAATGAGCGTCAGTCCGCCGACCCTGCCCAGATACATCAGCGCGATCAATACCGCCTGCGAGGGAATGTGCAGCTGCGGCGTAATACCCAGAGTCAGTCCCACGGTGCCCACCGCCGACGCGGTTTCATATAGGCAGGGGGACAGCGGAAGATTCTCATACACGCTGATAAAGACGGCTCCCCCAAAGAACAGCGCAAGGTACATCGTCAGAATGGTCGCAGCGGTTTTGACGGCACCGCAATCGACTCTGCGCCCAAAGAATTGGGCGCTGTCCCGCTGACGGAAGGTTGCGGCAGCATTGGCAAGCAGAACTGCCAGCGTGGTGGTTTTCATGCCGCCTGCCGTGGAGCCGGGAGAACCGCCAATGAGCATCAGAAGAATCATCATGCCCTGCGACGCACCGGACATCGCGGATAGATTTACCGTGTTGAAGCCCGCCGTTCTCGGCGTGACCGATTGGAACAAGGCTGCCTGAACCCGCTCTCCGAGGGGAAGGGCATCAAAGTCCACAAAGAAGAAAAACAGTGCCGGAAGGACGATCAGCACGAGTGTCGTAACGAGAATGACCTTGCTCTGCATTCGATAACGGTGGATGTGCAGCTTGTTTTCGCAAATGTCATCCCACGTTAAGAATCCGATGCCGCCGGTTATGATCAGCAGCATGATCGTGATATTGATCACCGGATTTTGGACGTAACCGGTAAGGGATGGATACAAGTTGTTGTTTGTTCCCAGAATGTCAAACCCTGCGTTGCAAAAGGCGGAGATGGAGTGAAATACCGCCAACCAGATCCCGTGCCATCCATAGTCGAGGCAAAACACCGGCAGCATGGCAAGCGCACCGATCAGTTCGATCAAAAATGTTCCCCGCAGGATGAACCGTGTCAGCCGGACGATCCCTCCTACCTTCGGCGCTGAGATGGCGTCCTGCATGGTGCTGCGCTGCATCAGAGAGATCCTTCGCCCGGACAGCAGTGCAAACGATGCCGCCACGGTGACAACACCAAGCCCGCCTATCTGAATCAGCGTCAGGATCACCGCTTGACCAAAGGCCGACCAATAGCTGCCGGTATCCTGCACCACAAGACCCGTTACACAAACAGCGGAGGTCGCGGTAAACAGCGCTTCATTGAACGGCGTTACACACCGAGCTGTCGCAGAAATTGGCAGCATCAGCAGCAGCGCGCCCAGCAGGATCACCCCTGCAAAGCCCAATATGATGATCTGAAAAGACGAAAGACGACGCTTTCTGCAAACCATTTCTTCTGACATCTTCCTCACTCCTTGTGAATCGTGCGATGGATTTATTGTGCGCAGGCCAAACATACGCCGCATCGCCTGACTGTGACAGAGGATACCCGATATGCGCTCAGCTCGGAGACTGTGATCTCCAAATTTTGTGCGGTGATGGAGTCTCCCTTGATGGGGGCTCTATTGAGCTGCTCCATGACCCATCCGCCAACGGAAACGCTGTCCGATTCCAGCTTGACATCAAAGAATTCCATAAAATCCTCCAAGCTGACGGAGCAGTCCACGCGGTAGGTATTCTCGTCCAGCTTTTCAAAATCTTCTTCCACCTCGTCATGTTCGTCCCAAATTTCACCGACCAGTTCTTCAATCAAATCATGCATTGTAACAATGCCGGTCAGACCGCCATATTCGTCCAAAACAAAAGCAAATGTAGTATGCGTCTGCTTCATGTTCCGAAATAGAACATCGGCTTTCACCGTTTCCGGTACAAAGTAAGCCAGTTCCAGCGCTGAACGCATAACCTTCTCCCGACTTCTGTCCTTTTCTCTCAGATAAACCTTTGCATTCAGCACGCCCACAACTTTGTCAGGGGAGCCGTCACAAACGGGATACCGTGAAAAGTTGCTGCTGCATATGATTTTCTCCCATGTGTCGTCTGTATCCTCCAACCAAAGCATGATCAGGTCTGTGCGATGCGTAAGGATTTCTCTGGCCGACAGGTCGTCAAACTTGAACACGTTTTGTATAAAATTCTGCTCATCTTTATCTATCGCCCCGGTTTCACCACCTGTTTCAACCATCATACGTATATCTTCTTCGCAAATATGTGTCTCTGATTCATCAGGATCGACACCAAGCATTTTCAGCACGGCATTTGTTGAAACGGATAGCAGCCACACAATCGGCTTAAACAGGATCGAGATTCCGCTGACAATACCCGACACCTTAAGCGACAATGCCTCCGCTTTTTTCATGGCAATTCGCTTGGGAACCAATTCTCCAAAAATCAGCGTGAAGTAAGAAAGAACAAGCGTAATAAAAATTACGGACAAAGTATCCAGCGTGTTTCGGGGCAGTGTCACGCCGAGACCGATAAGCCAATCAACAAGCGGGTCTGAAAAGCCATCGGCTGCAAATGCACTGCCAAGAAAACCGGACAATGTAATAGCAATTTGAATTGTAGACAGAAATTTCGCCGGTTCTTTTGTGAGCTTTCTCAATCGCCTTGCTTTTTTGCTTCCCTGTTCGGCAAGGCGATTGATTCTCGATTCGTTTACAGACAATACAGCCAGCTCTGCACTGGCGAACACGGCATTTAATGCAATCAAAATAATCTGTATCAGCAGCAAAGATGCAATAGAATAACTCATATAAAACTCCTTTATGTTCTGTTCGTATTATCGTACCAAGCAAAAAAGACACGCCTATACCCGATACCGCAGCAAAGGGCATAGATATGCCACATACGAACAGACCATATAAGAGCGGTTACCGTTGTTGTCGCTACTGTCGTTTTCCACGGTTTTCTTCCTCCTTTTTGCTATGTGCTTACATCATAGCATTTCTCCGGTGTAGATTCGGTAAAGAAACAAGTGCGGCGCAATATCCCCCTGTGAGAAATCTTGAAGCGTTTCCGTTTCTGCGGTATAATAATGTCGCAGTATCGTACAGGAGAAACATGATGAAGAACCGTCAACGACAAAAGGATATTTTATTTTCAATCATTATTTTTGGCAGCGCCTTTGCCGTCAATTTGCTGATTCAGAAGCTCTTTACCACGCAGACGCTGGTGCCCATGATCTTTGTGTTCGGCGTGTTTCTGATCTCGCTGAAAACGCATGGGTATTGCTATGGCATCACTTCGGCTATCGTCAGTGTGTTTGCGGTGAATTTCGCCTTCACCTATCCCTATTATGCCTTCGACTTTTTTGTGGAGGAAAGTATCCTGTCCGCCGTCATCATGCTCATCGTCGCCGTTTCCACCAGTACTCTGAACATTCGCATCCGCGATCAGGAGAAGCTGCGCTCAGAAAATGAAAAGGAGAGAATGCGGGGCAATCTGCTGCGGGCAATCTCCCATGATCTGCGCACGCCCCTCACCTCCATATACGGGTCATCCTCCACGCTGATCTCCAAGTATGACGCGCTGCCAAAGGAGCAGCAGCTCAAGCTGTTGGGAGAAATTCAGGAGGACAGCGAGTGGCTCATCCGCATGGTCGAAAATCTCCTGTCCGTCACAAGGATCGACGGTGCAAAGGTCGAGGTTGTGAAGACGCCGACTGTTCTGGATGAGCTGATCGACTCGGTTCTCATGAAGTTTTCCAAAAAGCATCCGAACCAGAAGGTCATCACGCAGATACCGGACGAGTTTGTGGATATTCCCATGGACTCGCTTCTCATCGAGCAAGTGCTGCTGAATCTTCTGGAAAACGCTGTATTCCATGCAAAAGGCATGACGGAGCTGATGCTTTCCGTTTCTCTCGTGGGAGACAAGGCGGTATTTGAGGTCGCCGACAACGGCTGCGGCATTCCGGAGGATGCGCTCCAAAAGATTTTCAGCGGGAGCTATGAAAAGTCCGCCGCGCCGGTGGACGGGACACGCAGCAATATGGGGATCGGGCTATCTGTGTGCGTTGCCATTGTCAAAGCGCACGGCAGTGACATTACCGCAGAAAACAGAAAGGGCGGCGGTGCGGTATTCCGCTTTGCGCTGGAAAGAGGGGGTGAGGACGATGGGCAATAACAAGTACAAGATCCTGATCGTAGAGGACGAGGCCAACATCCGAAGCTTTATCAAAGCCAATCTGGAAACCAGCGACTATCAGGTGCTCTGCGCGGAGACCTGTGCGCTCGGCATAATGATGTACGCCTCCCATCGTCCGGATCTCATCGTTCTGGATCTCGGCCTGCCGGATCGGGATGGTTTGGACTTGATTCAGAAAGTCCGGGAATCGGACACCGTGCCCATCATTGTGCTCTCCGCCCGTTCCAACGAGCGGGATAAGGTGGAAGCCCTGGATCTGGGGGCGAATGATTATATCACCAAGCCCTTTGGCACGGAGGAATTGCTGGCCCGTATCCGCGCCGTTCTCCGCAGTCATCGGCACAGTGAAGAGGCAGAAAGCTCCCCCGGCGGAAAATTCCACCTTCAGGATCTGCTGATCGACTATGATACGCGGCAGGTCTTTGTTGGCAAAGAGGAGATTGACCTGACTCAGACGGAGTACAACATCATGGCGTTTCTCTCCGTCCATGCGGGAAAGGTGCTGACGTATGCCGCCATCATCCGCTCGGTCTGGGGGTATTCAGACTATGGCAGCGTCAAGAAGCTGCAAGTCAACATGAAGAACATCCGCAAGAAAATGGGCGTGACGCCCGGTGAAAAGCGCTACATCATCAATGAGCTTGGCGTCGGATACCGGATGCTGGCGGAGGATGAGGCATAGCGCTGCCAAAGTTCTGCGCCGCTTGACAGGCGTGGTACAATATAAATGAGCTTTTTCCGTTTCTATACCAAACGGAGAAGGCTCATTTTTTGTTTGGAGGATCAAAAATGAAGAGAACATTCAGCACGGAGCTTGCCTATGTATTCGGCATCGTATTTGTCGCGCGGGGCGTTGTCCTGATGGAAAAGGCCGACTTCGGCGTTTCCATGGTGGTCGCGCCTGCATACCTTCTTTACCGTTGGCTGTCTCCCGTGTGGAGCTTCGTCACCTTCGGCATGGCGGAATACTGCTTGCAGGCTGTGCGCGCTGATCAACGGCTATGTCATCGGGCGATTCTCCGCGTTCTATGAAGAGCACTGGACATTTTGCGACCGCTTCCCATGGCGGAAATATTTCACACCGGACACTGCGACGCAAACGAACGCAGAGTGAAACGCCTTGTATCTCTCCACGCCGGTGCGCAGATAAAAAAGCTGCCCTGCTTGTGCGCAGGGCAGCTTGAATATTCTTAGTAATGTTGCAGCAGGTGATTTTCGCAACTGCGTATCGCCGGTTCCTCTACGCCATTTTTACGCCATTTCTGCGTTTGCGGAGACTTACAGAAACAGGCTCGCTTTCGACGAAGTTATGCTTCGTAATCAGATGCTCGGTAATTCAATTGCCGATGTAGTTCACATAGTGTCACAAAGGACGATAGAAAATCCCTTATCGCACGTTGACAAGACTTCCACAAGCCGTTCCTGAAATTATGGAAACATTCCCGGATGTCAGGCAGTTTCCGCTGCCACAGTTATTTGTACTGCAGTTTCCACCAGCACAGGAATTCGTACCGCAGTTTGTTCCGAAAGAGCAGTTGCTTCCCTTGGATTCGGCTGTACAGCCGCTGCTGCAGTTATTTCCGGCTGCCCCATTAGGGTATCCTTTTCCCAACAGTGTATAGAGATCGATGGCATTTCTGCTGGAGATCACGCAGCCGCCCTGCATCTGGATCGCGGAAACAGCGCTGGTGCCGGTGTATCCGCAGTTGTTTTCCGGACGGAAGCCGGTCTGACAGGAGCGGGCTGCGGCGAAGGATGCGAAAGGCATTGCGAGTGTCATCATGGTGGAAACTGCGAAAGCAGTCATAATCTGTTTTTTCATGGTAAAACCTCCTGTTATGTAAAAATGTTACAAAAATGTTACAAGAAGGATTCTACCATAAAATTCCGCACATAGAACTGGGAATGACTGGTAATGCGAGCCCCTACTTTTCAGCCGCCGACGTCCGGTCTTTTTTAATCAGCTTCCTCATTGCCTCCACCGCTGTAACAACAGCGGCTTCCGTATCATAGACCTGCGGATCCTCAAGTCCCAGCTCCCGTCTTGTCTGGTTCGCGATCACGAGCATCACGGAACCGGTGCGGACGCTGCGGACGCTGCCGACGATGAAGAGGGCAGCGGACTCCATCTCGGAGGCGAGGGCACCGCATGCAATCCAGGCCTTCCATTTGGAGTTTAATTCATCTGCCACAGGCATGGAATCCGGGGAGTGCTGTCCGTAGAAGTTGTCCTTGCACTGGACGACGCCGAGGTGATGGCGGTAGCCGAGTTCCTCAGAAGCTTCCTTTAACGCAGCAGTGACATCGAAATCCGGAACTGCCGGATACTCAATGGGTGCATATTCCTTTGTGGTCCCCTCAAAGCGGATCGCGCCGGTGGCGATCACGAGATCTCCGCCGAGCACTTCCTTCTGCATGCCGCCGGAGGTGCCCACACGGATGAAGGTGTCCGCACCGCAGTGGATAAGCTCTTCGACCGCAATAGAAGCGGACGGTCCGCCGATCCCGGTGGAGACGACGCTGACTTTCTCGCCGTCAAGATATCCGGTATATGTTGTGTACTCCCGGTTCTGGGCAATCTTTACCGGGTTGTCAAAATGCCTGGCGATCTTTTCACAGCGTCCCGGATCGCCCGGAAGGATCACATAGCGTCCGACTTCCCCTGCACTGACGCCGATATGGTATTCTTTTTCTTTTGCATAAACAAGTTTGCTCATAGAACCTCCTTTTTGAGCGGAGCGGAAAAGATCCGGTTTCCACCGCTGCTCAGAAAAATTCGATTTTTTTTCTATTTTAACATTTTGGGATGGGGAAAACAATAGATGATAAAGCCGACGGAGGGCAACTGCTTTGTGACGGTGTTTTGTGTGGAAACCGGAATTAAGAATGTTCGGCAATCCCTGAAAAATCACCGGAGTTTGCCGCTGCTAACTTTCATTTGAAAAAACTTGAAAAAAATCCGCGAAACCAGTTGAAAAATATCGATACTCATGGTAGAATAGTGAAAATTTGGGCTAAGATAAGTATGCCCGGATCAAGCAGCGAAATGAACACATAAGAAAGGGTGGCGTCATGAAAGCATATTTAATACTGGAAGACGGAACCGTGTTTGAAGGAACAAGCATCGGCTCTACCAGGGAAGTGATCAGTGAAATTGTTTTTAACACATCCATGACCGGTTATTTAGAAGTCCTTACCGATCCGTCCTATGCGGGACAGGCAGTGGTAATGACTTATCCGTTAATTGGTAATTACGGTATTTGTAAAGAAGATATGGAATCCGGAAGAGCATGGCCGGATGGTTATATTGTCAGAGAATTATCTAGGATCCCCAGTAATTTCAGAAGTGGGGACACGATTCAGC
>ENA-UEPI01000637-UEPI01000637.1-human-gut-metagenome-genome-assembly--contig:-NODE-637-length-23663-cov-3.148224_pt1 | contig 23663 bp, 20 predicted proteins | sample MGYA00242899_ERZ507914 | MGnify/ENA primary metagenome ERZ507914 (study PRJEB26167, sample SAMN06115442) | human gut metagenome | host: Homo sapiens | place: China:Chongqing | collected 2015-07-28...
TTATGGAATGACCAACAGCACAACTTTCCGGGAATTCGGCAAAAGATTAGGGCTCCCCGACAAAACTATCCGACGGGAACTCGACAAATTCTGCACCTCTTATCCGCTTTTAGATACGCTGATCGCCAACTCCTATTTATCCGATGAATTGAAAGAGAATTACCGGAATATGTATCTCGGACGGCGGGATTCTTACCTGAAAATCGGATTGTAACAGGAAACGACTTATGGGCCAGCAAGAATACGAGGCTTTCAAAGCGAAGTTACGGGAATGGATGAACACCCACCCCGACGAATACGCCGCATTCGAAGAGGCGATGAACGCCCGTGACTATGCAGGATGCCAGTCGGTCATATTCCAAGCCATGTCCCTTATCCCCCGGTACCGGCGCCTAATGTCCGACAAAGCCAATGAAGGATTATTCGAGCATGTCGATGAGATCGAACAGGCGGCCCGACAACACGACCTTGCCGGCAAGATCATCCGGGAGTGCGAACAGCCCGGCAAGGATTCCACGCTCCCGGCGATGCTTTGCTGGCTCTACTTCGGCAAGAGTTTCGAACGGATGGTAGAGCGTTGCGAAGAGCTGCGGCACTCGCCCGATCTGGGATTCTTGCAGAAGATGACCATGAGCGCCACGATCAGACTGCTGATCTCCCGCTCCATCAAATTAGAACTGCGCACCAAGCAGGACTGGGATGCCCACCGCGAAGCGATGCGGCTGGCCGAAAGCGACCGGGTGCTGGAATGGGCCGCGGGCACTCTTCCGGCCGAAGATGCGGGTGAAAAGAGGAAGCCCGGCAGGCCGAGCGCAGCCAGATCATTGGTGGAAATGTTTTCGCCAATTGTCACACATCCCGCTGAGTTGCGAAGAAAGATCGGCGAATACCTCACGAGGAAACACACCCAGACCGACATCGCACGTCTGAAGATCGCTCTCGATGAATTACGCTATCTGGTGGTTCCAATCAATATCAAGCCATTCCGCAATGCCCTGCAAGCGGAATACGGCTCTGACATCCGCATCGTCCACGAGCGGGGCATACAGGAAGCATACAGCCGTCTGACGGAACCGCTACTTATCGGATCGGCCGTCAGCAGTCGGGGCGGCGAGGCCCTTATCATCCGGGAAATAAAAGATTTTCTATCGCAATAAGGCTCGTTAAATTCGTCTTAACACACCGCGAATTAAACGCTTAAATATCGCTCAATCATAACATTATATTTGCGCCGTCGCTCGGATTTCCGGGCGGCGGCGTTGCTTTCCCGTCCGCCGGAAGGCTGCGCCTCACAACGGGCGGAAAGCAATGTATGAAAGATTTATTATCCATCCTCCGGGATGCTCCGGGCAGCATCCGGCTGGAGGTAAGCGGCGAGGATCTGTTGGCTTTCTCCAAAAGCCTTATCGACCGCGCCAAAGAAGAGCTGGCTGCACAAGTCGCCGAAGCCCGCAAGGAACGTTACCTGACCAAAGAACAGGTCAAAGAGCTATGCGGCGTTTGCGATGCGACGCTCTGGCATTGGAACCGCAAAGGGTATCTGAAAGCCGTTAAGGTCGGGAACAAGGTTCGTTACCGCGCTTCGGACATTCAACGGATTCTCGGCGAGCGCGATGGCAAATAAGGTGTCAGACAGCGTTGCAGCCTCCTGCAAGCAGTCCCGGAACGAGCGTATCGAGGAGTTCCTGCGGGAGCATTACGCCTTTCGCTACAACACGGTCAAAAGCCGTGCGGAGTTCCGCAGCAGCGACGGCGAGTTCCTCCCCGTGACCAAATACCGGCTCAACTCCTTCCGGCGGGAGCTCGACCGCACCATCGGCATCTCCACCTCGGCGGAGAACCTGCGCAGCATGCTCGAAAGCGACTTTTCCGAGCGTGTGAATCCCGTGCAGGCGTATTTTCATAAACTGCCGCCGGCAACGGGAACGCAGGCCATCGACGAACTGGCCGCGACCGTCACTGTGCGCAACGCCCTGCATTGGTCGGAGTACCTGACCAAATGGCTCGTCGGCGTGGTCGCCAATGCGATGAACGACCTCGGATGTCAGAACCATGTCTGCCTGGTATTGACCGGCGAGCAGGGAAAGTTCAAGACCACATGGCTCGACAACCTCTGTCCCCGCGCACTCGCCAGTTATCTTTTCACGGGAAAGATCGACCCGCAGAACAAGGACATGCTGACGCTGGTCGCCGAATACCTCTTCATCAACATCGACGACCAGCTGAAGGCGCTCAACAAACGGGATGAAAACGAGCTTAAGAACCTCATCACGGCTCCTTCGGTCAAATACCGGCGGCCCTACGACGTTTACATCGAAGAGTATCCCCACTTGGCGAGCTTCATGGCCTCGGTGAACGGGAACGACTTTCTGACCGATCCGACCGGCTCGCGGTGCTTCCTGCCCTTCGAGGTGTTATCCATCGACATCGACCGGGCGATATGGGTCAATATGGATCGGGTATATGCCGAAGCCCGAACACTCCTGAACGACGGATTCCGCTATTGGTTCGACGAAGCCGAAATCGAAGAACTGCACCGGGGAAACGCCGCATTTCATGTCCAGACCATCGAATACGAAATGCTGCTGAAAGGGTTCGAGAAGCCTCCGGAACATGCCGTCGCAGATTGCTTTATGACCACCGTGGAGATTCTGAACTACCTGCGCAGCTATTCGTCGCTGAACCTCTCCGAGAAACGCATGGGCGAAGCCTTGCGCAAGGCCGGGTTCGAACGACGCTCGAAGCGTATCAACGGAAATCCCGTCTACGGCTGGGTCATTGAAAAAATCTCACCCAACCCTTTCGTCTCTTACGGATTGTAGTTACTACGCTACTACACATAGCGGCAAGATATTGAAAAATAGCAGATTGCCGTGTAGTAGGATACAAAAAACAACCTTACGACATCTTACTACGCCACTACATGAACTTACTACGGTAGTAAGGTGACATAGACTTGATTACTACACTTAGAATATTACATATCAAGCTATTGCAAACATGTAGTAAGTAGTAAGGTAAAATCGGCAAACTTCAAAAAACAAAAATTATGAATGATCTGAAAAATATCGGCATCCGGCAATTCCTCGCATGGCGGGGCATTCTGCCCAAATACGAACGAAACGGTTACGGCATGTATCTTTCACCCTTGCGGGAAGAACGCACGCCGAGTTTCAAAGTGGACTACGTGCAAAATCTCTGGTACGACTTCGGATTGGGAGAGGGCGGCACATTGCTCACCCTCGTGATGCGGTTGGAGCGGTGCGACAGCCGTGAAGCCGTCCGACGGCTGCAAAACGGTGAAAAAAGGGACGCCGGTTCCGTTTCTCTTTCACCGGGTGTTGGTGAGCCTCTTGGCGTTGGCGGGGCATTGTCGGTCGTGCGTCCGGCCGCCGTTCCCGCGCTCCGCATCCTCTCCGACGCTTCGCTCCGGCATCCGGCATTGGTCGGTTATCTCGCCTCGCGCGGCATCGTCCCGCCGGTCGCCGCGGCATTCTGCCGCGAGGTCCGTTACGAGATAAACGGCCGCGCCTTTTTCGCCGTCGGGTTCCGCAACGATGCCGGAGGGTGGGAGCTCCGCTCCGCACGGTTCAAAGGCGGCTCCTCGCCCAAACATATCACCACCATCGACAACCGTTCCGATACGGTAATCGCTTTCGAGGGATTTATGGATTTCCTCGCTTATCTCTCACTGAAATACCCCGAACGACTGCGCATCGACGCCGCGGTTCTGAACTCGGTCGTCAACCTGCCCAAAGCCATCCCGTTTCTCTCCCGGCATCCGGTGATTCACGCCTTCTTTGACAACGACGAAGCCGGGCGTAAAACGACCTCCGATCTGATCCGTCTTTGCCCCCGCAGCGAGGTAATCGACCAAAGGCATTTTTACAGCGGGCACAAGGACGTAAACGACTATCTGATCGCCCGCATAAAAGACCGACCTAAGACCACGAAAACTATATCCGATAAGCAAGATCACTCTTGTCGGAATGATCTGCAACCCTCGAAAGCAGAAACAGCGACGATTGAACCTCCGCGTCGGAAAGGGGTAAAGATTTAAGGAAGGCAAGGTTGTGTTTTCGTAGACGAAAACTGCGCCTTCCCCGCTGGTCGGCGTAAAATCCCGCTGGTCTGAACAAAAAATGCTTAACCACTTATCATGGAAACACCGAAAAAAACATATGGCAAACAAGGCGGGCGCCCGAAAGTCGGCATCGGTCACATCCGCAAATACGTCGTCAGCACACGGCTCAGCCCCGAACGGAAACTCCGCTTTTCGGCCCTCTGCCGCGAGGCCGGGCAACCGCCTGCCGAGGTTCTGCGCCAACTGATCGACCGAGGAACGGTAAGAGCACGGATCACCCGCGAACAACTGGATTTCATGGCCCAACTGAAAGGCGTCGCCCGGAATCTGAACCAGCTGACCCGGCTGGCCAATGCCAAAGGTCTGGCGGCTGTCAGGGCACGGCATGCGGTGATCGTCACGGCTATCGAAAAACTCCTGAAGCAGATATGCGATGGTCGGTAAGGTAATATCCGCTTCGTCCTTTTCGGGGACGGTGGGTTATGTGATGAAAGAAGAATCCCGGATCTTGGAAGCCGAAGGCATTATGCCTCCGGAAGTGAAGGACATGGTGCAGGACTTCAAAGACCAGACCTTATTGAACCCACGGCTGAAAAACAATGTCGGCCATATCTCCTTGTCTTTCTCACCCAAAGACGCCCCGCGGATGACCGACGCCCTGATGACGCAGATCGCAAAGGAGTATATGCAAAAGATGGGCATCACCGATACGCAGTATCTATTGGTGCGCCATCTCGACCAGCCCCATCCGCACTGCCATCTGGTCTACAACCGGGTCGGGAACAACGGGCAGACCATATCGGACAGGAACATCAAGATCCGCAACGCCAAGGTCTGCCGGGAGCTGACCGAGAAGTACGGATTGTATCTCGCACCGGGAAAGGACGACGTACGGCGGGAGCGGTTGCGCAAACCCGACAAAACCAGATACGAAATCCACGATGCGATCAAAGGCTGTCTGCCCAAGAGCAAAAGTTGGAACGAACTGGAAGGCAAATTAAAGGAACAGGGCATCGGCGTACGTTACAAGTATTGCGGAAATACCGGCCGCAAACAAGGGGTCCTCTTCTCGAAAAACGGCTTCGAGTTCTCCGGATCGAAAATCGACCGGACTTTCAGCTTTACGAAACTCGACAACCGGTTCAACAATATTCAACAACAAACCCAGCACCGGGCCACGCTCTTCGGGAACCTCTCGGCGGCGGCAGGCAATTACCGTTCGGCATTTGCCGGGTTGTTCGGCGGCATGGGCGGCGGTACGCGCGAAGAGCCTGCGGCGCCTAGCCCCGGCGGAAAGATCGACGCGATTCCGCTTCCGCCGGCCAGTTCGCCGGTCGGAGTATCGGCCGCACAGTTGCAGCGCAAGCCGGGAGAAAGTCCCGAAGAGCATATAGCACGAATCACGGCGCTGCTCAACGCCGCGGCCGAGGCGATGGCCATAGCCGCAATGGAACGCCGCCGCAGGATGGAAGAACAGAAAAGAAGAGCCAAAATGAAAATATAACCTTAAAACCGGAAAGCCATGAACGACAAAAATAAGATCGACCTCTCAATCGAGATGTACGAAGACCTCAAGGAAACACTTGTCAAAGCCATTAAAAACGCCAAAGCAGGCGGCGTAGGGAACGCAGGTTGGGAGAATACGCAGCTGGAACGGATCGAACGGCTGATAGAGGCCGCGGAACGCTCGCAAGGGCAGATCGCACAGCAGCTCGAACAACTGCAACGGAATACGGCCTTGTCCGGAGCAAAAACCGAGCAGATGCAGGAATTTACCGACAGATACAACGCGTTGCTGGCGCAGTTAGCGGGGAGACTGGAGGTGATCGACAAGGAGAATCGAACAATAATTACTGAAGTTCTAAGTTTCAAAAAGTCTTTATCCGAATTCAAGAACGAAGTTGATACGACGAAATTCGAAAAGCTCGCCAACAATACATTATGGGAAATGAAAACCCAGATACGCTATCTCAAACAACCACCTATCGTTCTGAGAACAATCGTATTTCTAACCGTATTATCAATTTTGACAATATTGGCAACCGGGTATTTATATAGAGATCGGAACGAATGGCGGGGCGAAGCTACATATTGGTATAAACAGAGCGACCAATATAAAACGACACAGACTAATAAAAAATAAAAACATTTTTTATTACTGGTAAATTTTGTATCTTTGCCACGCAAAGGTTCGGAAAGAAGGCCATATGGCCTCCGATCGATTAAAAGGGAATGCCGTGAAAGTCGGCAACAGTTCCCGCTGCTGTAAGTTCCTGTCCGGAAACGGACACATGAGGGATCGACAATCTCAGCCACTGGTGAAAACCGGGAAGGCGTCGTAACCGGAATAAGTCAGAAGACCTGCCTTGCATGACAGATTGGTTTCGCAGCCTGCGGAGAATGGGCGTGAATCGATAATGCATGTAAAGCACTTTTTCATTTTGTTTCGTTGCATTGCGGCTGTGGAATCAATGGTTACCGAACAAACTATTGATACCAAGCGCATAATGAAGCAATTCTACCTTTCGATCCTATGTCTCGCATTTATTGCGGGGGGGGGAATTTCCACAGCAGTTCAGGCATCCGATAAAGCCGATTCCACCACGAACCGGCGTTACGTCGGAAAACTGGACAGTATCCAGAAAATCAACGAGGTCATCATCGTCGGCACCCCCGTCATTCCCAAATACCGCGAAGTCATCCCCGCACAGGTCCTCAAGGAGGTCGACCTGCAACGGCTGAACAGTCTTTCGGTGGCCGACGCCATCCGCTATTTCGCGGGCGTGCAGCTCAAGGACTACGGAGGTGTAGGCGGACTGAAGACCGTCAACATCCGCTCAATGGGCACCAACCACATGGCGGTCTTCTACGACGGAATCCAGTTGGGCAACGCCCAGAACGGGCAGGTCGATCTGGGGCGCTTCTCGCTGGACGACGTGGAGGAAATATCGCTCTATAACGGACAGAAGAGTGACATTTTCCAGTCGGCCAAGGATTTCGGGGCCTCGGGAACCATCTACATCACTACGCGGCGCCCCCGCTTCGAGGAGGGCAAGCGGGCCAATTTCAAGGCCACGATGAAGACCGGCTCGTTCGGGCTCATCAATCCCTCGATGCGCTACGAGTATAAGATCTCCGACGCCGTCAGCTCGTCGTTCAGCGGCGAGTGGACCAACGCCACCGGCCGGTACAAATTCCGCTACCGCCGCCGCAACACGCTGGGCGAGATCGCCTACGACACGACGGCCTACCGACAGAACGGCGACATCAACGCTACGCGCATGGAGGCCGGACTCCACGGCAAGATGGCCGACGGACAATGGACCGTGCGGGCCTACACCTACAACTCCGAACGCGGCATCCCGGGTGCCATCGTCAACAACGTCTTCCGCCATGGTGAGCGGCTGTGGGACACCAACTCGTTCATCCAGGGAACGCTGACCAACCGCTGGTCGAAGAAATTCCGCACGTTGTTCAACACCAAGTACGCCGCCGACTACACCCATTACGAGAATCAGGACGCCAAGTTGATCCAAACCAAGAACACCTACAAACAGAAGGAATTCTACTTCTCGTGCGCCAACCTCTACAACATCTTCGAACACTGGGAGGTGTCGCTGGCTTACGACTTCCAGTGGAACACGCTCGACGCCACCTTCTACATGCCCACCGAGGGTGACGGCACCTTCCCCTTCCCGACGCGCTACACCCACATGGCGGCATTGGCCACGGCTTTCGAATGGGGCCGGCTAAAGATGCAGGCCAGCGTACTGGGGTATTTTGTCCACGAAAAAGTCGAGCGTTTCGAAGCCCGGCCCGACAAGGCTGTGGCTACCCCTGCGTTTTTCGGATCGTTCAAAGTGCTGAAAAACCACGACCTCTCTGTACGCGCCTTCTACAAACGGATGTTCCGTATGCCGACCTTCAACGACCTCTACTATACGGACATGGGCAACGCCTTCCTCAAGCCCGAATATGCCGAACAATTCAACGTCGGCCTGAAATACACGCGCAATTTTGAGAAATCGCCTTTCATGCGGATGCTCGACGTTTCGGTCGACGCCTACTACAACAAAATCACAGATAAAATCATCGCCTATCCCAAGGGACAGCAGTTCCGCTGGACGATGCTCAATCTGGGCGAAGTGGAGATCAAGGGCGTGGACGCCGTGCTGAACGCCCTGTTCACGCTCGGCAAGCTGGAGGTGACGACCAAGTTCCAGTACACCTATCAGAAGGCCATCGACATCACCGACCCGGCCGACACCTACTACCGTGACCAGATTCCCTACATCCCCTGGCACAGCGGCTCGGCCATCCTCGCGCTGTTCTACAAGGGGTGGGGGCTCAATTACAGCTTCATCTACACGGGCCAGCGCTACAACCAGCAGGAGAACATCCCGCGCAACCACACCCAGCCGTGGTACACGAGCGACCTCTCGCTGCAAAAGACTTTCAAGATCCGCACCCGAACCCTCAAGGCCACGGCCGAGGTTAACAATCTTTTCGGACAGGATTACGACGTGGTGCTCAACTATCCGATGCCGAAGACCAACTTCCGGTTCGTCGTCAGCGTCGATCTCTAACCTCCGCGAGCCATGAAAAGGTATCTCTTCATCGTTTTGGCCGGCTGCTGCCTCGCCGCCGGCTGCCGGAAGATCGAACTGGTGAACCCCACCGAATACGAGGTGCTGCCATTCGGCGAGGATCCCGACGCCGATCCGATCGGCATGTATCTGCTCAATGAGGGCAACATGGGCAGCAACAAAGCTGACCTCGACTACCTCGACTACCGCACGGCAGTCTACGCCCGGGGCATTTACGCCGAGAAGAACCCCAACGTCGTCAAGGAGTTGGGTGACGTGGGCAACGACATCCAGATCTACGACGGACGGCTGTTCGCTGTCATCAACTGTTCGCACAAGGTCGAGGTGATGGACGCCTACACGGCGCGGCGCATCACGCAGATCGACATTCCAAACTGCCGCTACATCCGGTTCAAGGGCAAATATGCCTACGTTAGCGCGTATGTCGGGCCCGTGGCGATGGATCCCAACGCCCAAAAGGGCGCGGTCTTCAAGGTGGATCTCGACACCTATAAGATCGTCGGCCAGGTGACCGTGGGTTACCAGCCCGATGAACTGGCCATCATCGGCGGACGCGCCTACGTCGCCAACTCGGGCGGTTACCGCGCCCCGAACTACGACTCGACGGTCTCGGTCATCGAACTGGAAACCATGCGTCAAATGTATAAAATCGACGTAGCAATCAATCTTAGCCGTATCAAGGCCGACGCCTACGGTAACCTGTGGGTCTCCTCGCGGGGCAATTACGACGACGTTCCGTCGAACCTCTACCGGCTGGAACCCAACGGCGGACGTTATCAGGTGGCCGAGGCGATGAACATTCCGGCTTCGAACATGGCTATCCACGGTGATTCGCTCTACATTTACAGCGTAGAGTATAGTAATCAGACCTCGAAAAATACAGTGACCTACGCTATCATCGACGTCAAGAAAAAGCGTGTCGTATCGCGCAAATTCATCACCGACGGCACAGAGCTCGATATCGTGATTCCCTACGGCATTGCCATCCACCCCCGAAACGGCGACATCTATGTCACCGACGCCAAGAACTACGTTTCGAGCGGCGTATTGCACTGTTATTCGCGCGAAGGCGTCCACAAATGGAGTGTCCGCACGGGCGATATCCCCGCACACATGGTTTTTCTCGAACGCAAACAGACTCGGCAATGAAAAAGATATTCGCCATCCTGCTGTCGGCCCTCGCGCTCGGCGGCTGTGAAAACGACGGCATCCCCTATGTGAGCCTCGGGCTGGACGACCTTTACAAGGTCGCCCGCATGCAGACCGTCGATCTCAAACCCGCCTTCACGGGCGAAAGTTACCGCTGGACGGTTAAGACCGCCTCGGGAGCCGATTCGCTGCTCTCGGAAGAGAAGAACTACATCTTCCTGATGCAATACCCGGGCACCTATGACGTAACGTTCCAAATCTTCGACCCCGTCAATCCGATCGTGCACCGGATGACCTTTTACGTGGTCGAAGAGGAGGTAGAGTACAGTCCCTACATATCTACGGTCTACGAATACTGCCCGGCTCCGGGACAGTTCGTGAACGCGATGCCCGAATATCGGGAGGGCGACACGGCGGAGACCATGCGGCAGAAGGCCGAGGAGGCCATCGCCGGAAAGATGCAGAGCGGTGTTTCTCTCGGCGCATACGGCGGTTACATCACGTTCGGATTCGACCATACGGTCGTAAACGTTCCGGGCGAATACGACATCCGCATCGACGGCAACTCGTTCAACAGCGCAGCTCATCCGGGCGTCGACGGAGGCAGTTCGGAACCGGGTATCATCATGGTCATGTTCGACGAGAACCAAAACGGCAAGCCTGACGACAAGTGGTACGAGATCGACAAGAATCCGTGGTACACGGATGAGGCGGCTACCTACGGTTATGAGATCACCTATCATCGTCCCGCCCCCGACCATGTCCCGACGCCCGGCGAAGGAAACGACAGCGCCCTGACCGATATGACCTACATCAAATGGGAGGATAATCGAGGACAAACCGACTATGTCTACAAAAACAAGTTCCACGACCAGGACTACTATCCTAAGTGGATCGACGCCGACGAAATGACGTTCCGAGGCACGCTGCTGCCCAAGAACGCCGTGGATGTCTCAGGCAACGGCTCCTATTACCTGCAATACATGTTCAAATACGGCGCCTATGCAGACAACTATCCCAACGAGGCCAAGGACGAAAACGGCAACTATTACAACGGCTTCGACATCGGATGGGCCGTGGATCCCGAGACCCGCGAACCGGTGCACCTGCCGGGGGTCGACTTTATCCGCGTCTACACCGCCCTAAACCAGTACTGCGGCTGGATCGGCGCGACCTCCACTGAAATTTACATGGCCCGCGACATGCATATCTACGTGCGGCCCGACCAACTCCAATAAAATAGAGATTTCACACTATGAAAATGAAAAAACTGCTGTTGCTGCCTGCGTTGCTGCTGACGCTGAGCGTCGGGAATGTCGCCTGCTCCTACCACAACGACGACAACCCCAACGAATACCCCGATCCCCAACCGGAGCCGGAACCCGAACCGGAGCCCGGACCCGACATTAACCAAAAATACCTCGAAGCTGCGTATACCTCTAACTGTTTTATGGTCAAGCCGGGACAGTCGGTCGACATCCCGATACTGAAAGCCTTTGCCATGTGGAACCTCTACGCCGAATGGCTGGGTGAAACTGATCTCATGGGACTGACACCCGAACCGGTTCTGCTTTGGCAGGATCTGCCGGGTTTGATCACGAGCGTCGGACTGATTCCTGGACAACAAGCCGAAGAGGGTTCCATCGCCGTATCGACGGCCGACAAGGTGGGCAATGCAGTAATCGGCATCCGCATCGGCGGTGCAATCCGCTGGAGCTGGCATGTTTGGGTGACACGCTACGATCCGGATGCGGAATTGGTAGCTTACGGCAAAATCTACACATGGGACAATAACGGCGACGGAGTTGTAGATTATACTTTTATGGATCGCAACCTCGGAGCCACGATCGACAAGGCGATCATAGAAAATACTAGCGCTGACTCATTGGCCGCTTGCGGACTGATGTACCAATGGGGGCGCAAGGATCCTTTCCCCGGAGACCACGACTTTCGCCGTTCCAACAGTACCGATTACAACTATTTCGAAAGCAAACCGATCTACGACGCTTCGGGAACGTTGCTTACCGAAAGAAGTGCCACTGGAGGTACGGGTATCCGCTCCGTTAAGACGGATACGGATCTCACGCGGACGGGGCTCGCCAAATCCATTCTTGAACCGATGACCGTTCTGCTCGGCGCCGAAGGGTACAGCGATTGGTATTGCAGCAGTAAACCCACAGAAATCAAAAAATGCGACACGCTGTGGTGCGGCACACGGGGCAAAACGCCATTCGATCCCTGCCCCGAGGGGTGGCGTGTCCCAGCGAACAAGAATGACAAGTTCATCTGGAACGGGCTCGAAAACGCCACAACCGACTACTCGGCACTGGGAGTATTCCCCTATGCCGGATTCCGCTATCGGGCAGGCGGTGGCTGTCTGAAAAACTCAGGATTCGGAGCCAGTATTTGGTCGGGAACTCCACCGACCGGTATCGGCAATGCCCATGAACTCTCCATCTACATCTCTCCTTCGGAAAAACGACCGATCATCAAATCCGATGTCAGTTGCCGCAGCGACGGACAATCAATACGCTGTGTAAAAGATGCATGACTATGAAAAAAACGTTTTTATTTTTCACATTGTTGCTTCTTGCTAGCGTGATAGGCCCATCGTCATGCTCTTACCACAACGACGACAATCCCAACGAATATCCCGATCCCCAACCGGAGCCGGAACCGGAGCCGGAACCCCAACCCGATGTTAACGAAAAATACCTCGAAGCATCGTACACTCCCAACTGCTTTATGGTCAAGCCAGGCGAGTCGGTCGACATTCCGGTGCTGAAAGCCTATGCCATATGGGATCTCTATGCTGAATGGCTGGACAAGAGCGATTTCACAGGGATGACACCCGAACCCGTCCTGCTCTGGCAGGATACTCCCGGCCTAATTACAAACGTCGGACTGATCCCGGGGCAGACCGCCGAGGAGGGTTCGATCTTCGTATCGACGGCCGACAAGGTAGGCAACGCCCTAATCGGCCTCCGCATTGGTGGCGAAATACGCTGGAGTTGGCATATTTGGGTGACACGCTACGATCCCAATGCGGAACTGGTGGCCTTCGGAAAGATCTACACATGGGACAACAACGGCGACGGGGTAACGGATTATACCTTCATGGACCGTAATCTCGGCGCCGTGATCAACAAAGCGCTCATCGAGAATACACCGGCCGACTCGCTGACCGCCTGCGGACTGCTGTATCAATGGGGACGCAAGGATCCCTTCCCCGGCGACCGCATACTCCGCGGAACGAATCAGACCGACTACAACCGTTTCGATAGCAAACCCATCTACGACGCTGCAGGAACGCTGCTGACCGAGGGGTCGCAATCGGGAGGCACAGGTATCCGCACGATCAGAACCAGCGAAGACCTGACCCGGACGAACTTTGCCAAATCAATATTTTCGCCGATGCATTTCCTGTTAGCCGACAACTGGTTCCCCAGCGAGGAGCCCCTGAAAGTCGAAGCGTGCGACACGTTGTGGTGCGGTGCTCGGGGCAAAACGCCGTTCGATCCCTGTCCCGAAGGGTGGTGTGTCCCGGCGGACAAGAACGGACTGTTCGCATGGAACGGACTCGACAAGGCCACGACCGACTATTCGCCACTAGGGGTCTTTCCCTATGCCGGATTCCGTTACCGCGTCGGTGGCGGATGCCTGAAGAATTCGGGATTCAATACAGGTATCTGGACTCAGGATACCTACCAGCTCTCCATTTACATCATTCCCTACGACCAACGTCCCAGCATAAAAAGAGACAGGGGCTATCGCAGCGACGGATATTCCGTCCGCTGTGCTAAAGACGAATAACTCAACACACCTTTAATTTATAAAACGATGAAGAAATTTACTTTCCGGAGTTTGCTGGCCATTGCGGCCGCAGGCGTACTCTTTACCGCATGTAAAGACGAGAACGACGACGGCAACACGTCGAAGACGACCTATGAATTCTCGGTGAAGGCCGAAGACAACCCCATCAGCGCCCCGGCCGACGGCAAGACCTACACCATCCTGGTCACCTCAACCAAAACGGCTCAGGCCGGAACGAGCGCAGTAGCCTACGAAGTGGTCTCATCTCCCGAATGGGCTCCGGCCGAACTCGAACAGACTGCGCTGGTCATCACGGTCGCCAAGAACAGTTCGACCGAGGCCCGCGAACCGGGCAAAGTGGTTCTCAAACAGGACGAAAGCGACAAAACGCTCGAAATCACGATCAATCAGGCAGGATTCTCCAATTCGATGTCGCTCGACGCGACTTATTCGACCGACCGCTGCAAGGTGCTCGTGATCGAACCGACGATCACAGGCTTCGACCAAAACCCCGTCTACAAATGGACGGTGAAGGGCCCTAACGACGCGGAAGCTGCCGAAGCCGGAACCGACAAGACGCTTTCGTTCATCCAACTGGAAACGGGCGACTACACGATTTCGCTGACAATCTCCGACGACAGCGGCATCACCGAGACCAAGAGCGCCACCGTCACCGTAACGACCGAGGCTACGGCCTATTCGTATTATATCTCGGAAGTCTTGGAGTATAATCCTGCGATTACCAACGGCAAGGGATTGGCATTCTCGACCATCGACACGCCGTCCACGGTATTGGCAAGCGTCAACACAAAACTCGTCGACAAGCCGTTTGACAAAAACGATCTGGGAGTGAATCTCGGTTCGTTCGGCGGCAGCATCGTATTCAGATTCGACCATACAGTGATGAATGTCAATGGTCTGCGCGACTTCCGCATCGGTTCATATGCCACCAAAGGCGCTTATCCTGCACAAGGGGTTGTCTATGTTTCGTCTGACGCGAACGGCAACGGCAAGGCCGACGATGAATGGTACGAACTGGCTGGCAGCGAATACGGCAAGACCGGCGAACGACGCAACCTGAAAATGGTTTATACCCGTCCCGACAATGTCACCCCGTCCGATGGAATGGTAGAATGGGTCTCCTATGCAATCAACGAATCGGAAACCGGAACCTATTGTTATGCCAAGGCTCCATGGGGGACATTCTCGGTCTGGCCCGCATGGTTGATGGAATCGGCCGAGGGCACCGCACTGACATATACGGGTTGCACGATGCTGCCGCCTCTGGCCAAGGCCCCGGAAGATCTGACGAACGGCTGGCCAACTCAAGCTTCCCGCTGGTACGACTACGGCTATGTCTGCAACAGCGACCCCACGGATGAGACTGGATCGTCGTTCGACATCGGCTGGGCTCGCGACAAAGAAGGGAACAAAGTTAATTTGCCGGGCATCGATTTCGTGAAGATCCAGAACGCCACCTTGCAGGATCTGGGCTACGGCTATGGTCCGGCCTGCGTGTTGTTCAACTGCGCTATCGACCTGCACTTGGCGGGAAAAGAGATCGAAACAATTGCGCAATAATATTTGACACGGCGGCGGGGCCTTTTAATCGCGGTGAACCATTGCAAACCTTCCTGTAATTAATCCTGCCGCCATTTTTTTGATAGTCTGTTTGCAGAAACTGGAGAATCACAGAGGTTAGTAGTATGCGTTGTCTGCCATACAACCATACATCCGGTTTCTGCAAACAGACTTTTTAACGGATTCTTATGAAAAAAACAGTCTATTTCATCCTGCTTAGCGCGGCTACCTTCCTTATCTCCTGCGCATCGAACACGACAGGAATAGACGCCTATACGGAAACCCTCTACAAACCGTCCTATGCCTCGGGCTTCGAGATCGTCGGTGCTGAAGGCCGGCAAAGTACGCTTCTCAAAGTATTCAATCCGTGGCAAGGCGCCGAGAACACCGAAACAACGCTCTTCATCGTCCGCAACGGAGAAAAGATTCCGGCAGGTTTCACCGGACAGGTCGTGAAAGCGGGAGCGAGGCGCATCGTTTGCCTCTCCTCTACTTATGTGGCGATGCTCGATGCGTTGGGACAGGTCGACCGGGTGGTAGGAGTTTCGGGAAGAAACTATATTTCGAATAAATATGTAACGACACACCCCGAAGCCGTGGCGGACATCGGCTTCGACGGAAATATCGACTACGAACTGCTGCTCGCACAACGGCCCGATCTGGTGCTGTTGTTCGGCGTGAGCGGCGCAAGCGGCATGGAGTCGAAACTGCTCGAAATGGGCATTCCGTTCTGTTACATCGGCGAGTACCTCGAAGAGTCGCCGCTCGGCAAGGCCGAATGGCTGGTGGCTATCGCCGAGATCACCGACAGCCGCGAAAAAGGCGAAGCAGTCTTCGAGCCGGTTCCCGAACGTTACGATGCGCTCCGGGCAAAAGTCGCGGCGGCGACTTCGAAACATCCGAAAGTGATGATTAACACGCCCTATGCCGGGTCGTGGTTTATGGCGTCGACCGAAAGCTACGTCGCCCGGCTGATCGCCGACGCCGGAGGGGATTATATTTACAAGAAGAACACATCGAACCGTTCGCTCCCCATCGACCTCGAAGAGGCGTATATGCTCACGGCACAGGCCGATATGTGGCTCAATGCGGGCAGTGCCGCGTCACTCGGGGAGTTGAAATCGCAGTTCCCGAAATTCACAAACACCCGATGCGTAAGAAACGGTGCCGTTTACAACTGCAACAAACGGCTGAATGTCGCCGGAGGCAACGACTACTGGGAGTCGGGTGTGGTACAGCCCGACGTCGTCCTGCACGACCTGATCGCGATCATGCACCCGGAGGTACTGGACGAAAACGACCGGGAATTACACTACTACCAACGCCTCGAATAATCAACGGTCGATACCGTCGCGCGAAAGGACGCCCTGCGTGTAGTAGTGCTTCACATCGCACATTTCAGTAACAAGGTCGGCCGCATCGATCAGTGCCTGCGGTGCATAACGCCCCGTGATAACCACCTCGACAGCCGGATGACGGCTGCGCAGCACATCCAGCACGACAGCGGTCGAGAGTAGTCCGAAATGCAGAGCGATGGTCAGTTCGTCGAGGATCACCACATCGTATTCCCCGCTTCGGAGCAGGTCCGCACAACGGGTCCATCCTTTGCGTGCCGCTTCCGCATCGGCCAACTCGGGGTCTTTTCCGATAAAGCATCCGCGCCCCAGTTGTTCGATACGGATACGACCGAATGCCGGGTCCGAGCCGTTGAACAGCCGTTCGATCTTCGTTTCATTGTATTTCATCGATTTGACGAACTGCCCGACATAGACGCCCTTCCCGGCGCACAACGCCCGCAGGGCCAGTCCGAATGCCGCCGTGGTCTTGCCTTTGCCGTTACCGGTGTAAACGTGTACATAGCCTTTAGTCTCCATTCCTAAAAATTGATTTGATTCCCCTCGGCGAACAGCGAATCGAGAAGCAGACAAAGTTCCGATACCAGTTCCTCTCCGTCCAGATCACCGTTCAGGGTGAAGAATTTCCCCAGCGGAGTGCAGTACTGCACCGTGCTGACGGCCTCGCAGGACTCGGCACCGCAGATAATGACCGCATCGACATCGTCCTCATGCCGCAGCATGGCGTTGTAAAACGCCAACAGGTACCGCGGGGCGTTTATCGACGGAACAAGTACCATCGTTCCCGATGCGTCGAATTTGTCGGGCGAATTTATCACTTTCAGACCGTATCGGTCTGCAATCCTTCCGGCCGTTTCCGCCGGAACTCCGTATAATACGATATTCATAACTATTCAATTAAAAAAGGCGCAGCCGGCTACTAATCTCTATGCAATGACTTGTTATGGCAGTAACGGGTCTTTGTTTGGCCGCGCCTTCTTGGGTTATCCGAAAATCAAAATCAAAAGCTGGGCCGCCAGCACCCGCAGGAACATCGACAGCGGATAGACCGTGGCATATCCCACCGAAGGTGCGTCGGACGTGGTCTGCTCGGTCGAATAGGCCAGTGCCGGCGGATTGGTCGACGCGCCCGAAAGCACGCCGATCAGCGTATAATAGTTGAGTTTGTAGTAAAAACGTCCGAAAAGCCCCGCCAGCAGCAGCGGAACGATCGTGATTACAGCTCCGTAAGCGATCCAGACATATCCGCCCGCGACGAGCGTAGGCACGAAATCCTCGCCGGCACCCAGCCCCACGCCCGCAAGGAAAAGCGAAATGCCCACTTCGCGCAGCATCAGGTTGGCCGACATCGTCGTATAGGTGATGAGCCGGTAATGCGGACCGTAGCGGCCGATCAGGATGGCGACGATCAGCGGACCGCCGGCAAGGCCCAGTTTCACGGGCTGCGGAACGCCGGGAATCCAGAACGAAATACTGCCCAGCACGACACCCAGCGCGATGCCGATGAAAATAGGAATCAGGTTGGGATGGTTGAGACGCTTGAGCGAATTGCCGAAGAGCCGCTCGGCATGGGCTACCGAAAGTTCGGGACCCACGACCGTCACCCGGTCGCCCAGCTGCAACTGCAGATTCCCTGCAGCCACCAGGTCGATACCCGAACGGTTGATGCGTGTAATGGTGACGCCGCTCGTGGAGCGGATGCGCAGTTCGGCGAGTGTCTTGCCGTTCAGCTCGGGTTTGGTGATAAGTATTCGGCGTGAAATCATCTTCCTATCCGGCATCATCGGACCGGCATCCACCTCCCGGCCGAGCAACGCGACCAGTGCCTCGGCATCTTTGGGCGCCGCCACGAGCAAAATCCGGTCGCCGCAGCGGAGCGTCGTCGCAGCATCGGCCAGTTCAGGAGCTTCGCCCGGACGGCAAATCCGCGACACGACGAAATCGCGCAGGGCCAAACGGCGTATTCCGGAGATGCTTTTACCCTCGACGGCAGGATTGCAGATTTCGACGGAAATCCGCCGGGTCGTCAGGTCTTTCAGCACGTCCGTACCCAAACCTGCCGCCTCTTCCTCCTGCCGCACGTCGATACGCAGCAGATAGCGCAACGCCAGCAGGGTCAGGATGGCTCCGATCACTCCGAGCGGATAGGCCAATGCATAGCCTGTCGCGATATCCGGGGCATCGGCTCCGGCGTGCAGGTCGCTGAAAGCCTGCTGCGCGGCACCCAGCCCCGGGGTATTGGTCACGGCACCCGACATCACGCCGACCATCGTCGTCATCGGAAGCCCGGTGACATAATAAAGGGCAACCGTTGTAACGACGCCGAGCGCCACGACCAGTACGGCCAGTTTGTTCAGTGTGATGCCGCCCTTGCGGAACGAGGAGAAAAATCCGGGACCGACCTGCAAACCGATCGAATAGACGAAGAGAATCAGTCCGAACTCTTTGAGGAAGTGCATCAGGTGCTCGTCGATGTTCATGCCGAAATAGCTGAACGCGATGCCGACGAACAAAATACCCGTCACCCCCAGCGACACCCCGGCCACCTTCACCTTGCCCAACATGATGCCGAGTGCGATGACCAGCGCCAGGATCATCACCGAGTGGGCGACACCGCCGCCCCAAAGCGACTCGGAACCAAATAGCAATCGTTCGAGTAATTCCATACCGAATCCCGTTTTAGGCCGAGCTGTTCCCGCAAAGCGAAACCCGTGTGACGAAAACGGCACAGCAATCCTTGAAACAGCATCGGAATTAAAATTATCATGCAGTATACAACCGAAATCAAACGCCCATCCCTCGGGGTCCTTTGACATCGAATCGACTTGGCAGGTCTTCTGACTGACTCCTGTTCCGAAGCCTTCCCGATCCTTGCGGATCAGTGGCTGAGATGTTCGAAACCTTCACGGAGTTTCACAGCAGCGGGACTGTCCGGGATTTGCACCCGATTCCCTTTTCATTTCCTCCCCGGCACGGGGAACGGAAAACCAAATCTGGGGCAAATATAACGGTTAATCCCGAAAAACAGCGCTCGACAACAAATTATTTTCGTGAAACAGCATTACAAACGCCCGAAACGACTATTTTTGTTTCATGGATTTTTCATTTCGATATACCGCAGAAGACCATTGCGCTGCATTGCCCGTGGCTGAATATATCGCCCGGTTCCGTGATGCCAAGCGGTTTTTGGAGTGTTGCCGCGCCTGCCGCAATTACGGCCGCAGCTGGGGATGCCCGCCGTTCGGATACGATGTCGGAGCATATCTCTCGCAATATACGTCAGCATTGATTATCGCGACGAAGATCACTCCTGCCGAACAGCACGTTCCGATGTCGGAAGCCGGCCGGCTGATCCGCCCCGAACGGCAGCGGCTCGAACGGCGGCTGCTCGAAATGGAACGCAGGTACGGCGGACGGTCGTTCGCCTATGTCGGCACCTGCCTCTACTGCCCCGAAGGAACCTGCACCCGCCCCGAAGCGAAACCCTGCCGCCACCCCGAACTGGTACGCCCATCGCTCGAAGCCTGCGGATTCGACATCGCACACACAACCTCCGAACTCTTCGGCATCGAACTGAAATGGGGTACAGACGGATCATTGCCCGAGTATTTGACCCTTGTCTGCGGGTTCTTCCATAATGCAGAAAATATAATATGGAACGGATAAAAGCCGTATTCAACTGGAGCGGCGGCAAGGATTCCGCCCATGCGCTGTTGCGGGCACAGCAATCGGGCGAATACGAGATCGTCGCGCTGCTGACTACCGTAAACCGGGATACGCACCGTTCGACGATGCACGGCATCCCGACGGCATTACTGCAAATGCAGGCCGAAAGCATCGGCGTTCCTCTTTATATCGTAGACCTGACGCCCAAAGGCAATATGGAGGATTACGACGTCGCCATGTCCCGGGCCGTGGAGCATTTCAAGACGCAGGGCGTGACCCGTTTCATCTTCGGGGATATTTTCCTGCACGATGTGCGCAAATACCGGGAGCAGCAACTCTCGCCGCACGGAATCGAAATCGTGGAACCGCTTTGGGGAAAATCTTCGGAAGAGGTGATGAACGATTTCCTCGTATCGGGATTTCGGACGGTCGTCGTAACCACGATGGCCGACGGACTCGGCGCCGACGCCATAGGCCGGGAGATCGACCGCGGCTTCATAGCCTCTCTGCCTGCCGGAGTCGATCCCAATGGAGAAAACGGCGAATATCATACATTCTGTTACGACGGTCCGATCTTCCGACAGCCCGTGCCGTTCCGGCTGGGCCGATCTTTTTCACAAAGCTACAACATCCGCCTAGACGACGGAACGGTGAAAACTTATTCCTATTGGTTTGCCGACCTTCAAGCTCTAAATACAAATTCGGAGGCAGGAACCGGCCCTGCATCCGAATAACACGGTACATCTTGGTCACAGCGCGAATTTTGCTCCGATAAAGTAAGTGCGCGGAACTGCCGGACCGTAGATATAAGCGGCATCTTTGTTCTGGCCGAAATCGAGGTCCTTCTGGAAGCTGTCGAAAAGGTTTTTCACCCCGGCATTCAGTTCCAGCCGCAGTTGTTTCGTGAGCCGGAAATTGTACGACAGCCGCAGGCCCATATCCCAGAAATCGGGCGTCAGACGCTCGGTATCCCTCTCGATATACCCAGCATTGTGCTGCACGAGCATCCGGCCCGTGTAGTTGCCGAACACCGACGCCGTGAAATCACGCGTGAGGTTGACGTTCGCCGTCAAGTAGCCGTAATGGTCCGGCGAACGGAACATCCGCCGCTGGGGCGTCACGTCGTCCGACCATTTTTCGGGTTCGTCGTAACGGCTGCGCTGGAAGGTGTAGCCCAGCTGCAGCTCGAACCGTCCCGGAATACCCGCCTTGGCTTCGGCTCCCACGCCGGCCACGGTGGCTCCCGAAGCGTTGCGGCGCTCCTTAATGATGTTGCCCTGGGCATCCTCGCCGATTTTTTCGAGCGTAAACACGTCCTCAAGCATCGTGTAGAATCCTTCGACGAGCAGGTTGGCCTGCACTCGCCCGAAATTATGATACAGATCCACCGATGCACTCAGGCTGTGCGAGTATTCGGGTTTGAGATCCGGAGCGAGTCGAATGATCGCCACCTTGTTGTCCAAAGCGTCGATGTGCAGGTCCTCGTTGTAGGCCTGCGGCGCGCGGTAACCGCTCGAATAGCTGGCCCGCAGGCCGATCTTTTCCGTCGGACTGTAACGCACGTTCACGCGCGGCGAAAAGACGACGTTCTTCATCATGTTGTGCTTGTCCACGCGGCCGCCGATCAGGAAGTTGAGCTTTTCGCTCCGCCACTCGTTCTGGAAAAAGAAACCCGTGCTATGGGTGGTCTGCTCGAAGTCGCGCCCGAAGCCGAGGTATTTGTCGTGCAGCGTATTGTAGTTGTACTCGACGCCCGCCGTCAGTTCCGAGGGCAGGAACAGCAGTTTATGGAAAGAGTAGGTATATTGGGCTCCCGCCACGAACGTCTTGTCGTCCGTAGCGCCATAGGCGTCGGGCTTCTTGTCCGTGCCGAAATAACTGTCACGGTCGATATTCTGCGCCGAAGTATAGATGCCCATCCGGTGGCGGTTGTTCGGACTGAACCAGTCGAATTTCAATCCGCCGCCGTCGATCTTGTGATTGAGCTGTTCGGCGATATCGGCCATGTGGGGCGGCTGGTCGAACTCGTTGCCCCCACGGCGAAACTCGTGAATATGGTGGTATTCCGCCGTCAGACGCGTATAGGGCGAAGTTTTGTAATAGGCCCGAAATCCGGCCGTCTCGGAGTTGAGTTTTGGGATGTCCGAGAATCCGTCCCCGTTGCGGTCATACGAATCGCGGTCCTTAATCATGCCGAACAGGTAGACGCCCATTTTGTAGTCGTCGGAGACGAACGAGCCGTTGAGCGAGGTGTTGAAGTCGGCCGTACCGCCCTCAAAGATATTGGTCGTATTGGAGAGTGTGACGGAGTTGCGCAGCGGCTCCTTGGTGATGATGTTGACCACACCGCCGATGGCATTCGCCCCGAACAACGCCGAGCCGCCTCCGCGGATCACCTCGACCCGCTCGATCATGGCGACGGGCAGCTGTTCAAGGCCGTAGACCGATGCCAGCGAACTGAAGATCGGGCGGCTGTCGAGCAGTACCTGCGAATACTGCCCTTCGAGTCCGTTTATGCGCAGCTGGGTCGTACCGCAGTTGCCGCAGTTGGTTTCGACGCGCAATCCCGACTGGAAATTCATCGTCTCGGCCAGATTGCACGAGGCGGTCGATTCGAAGAGTTTGGCCGAGGCCACCGATACGATAGTCGGTGATGTTTTCTTGTTGGTCTCCGTCCGGCTGGCCGACACGACGACCTCTTCGACAGAAAGCGCCTCTTCGGTCAGGGAAAAATTGACCTCGATGGTCTTGTCGGGCGAGATCTCGACCGTCTGCTCGGCACTCCTGTAACCCACAGACGAGGCAACGAGCGTAAAACGGCCCTGCGGCAGGTTCTTCAGGAAATAGTGCCCCGTGACATCGGTAGCGATGCCGATGGTCGTGCCTTTCACGGCGATGGTGGCAAAGGCCAGATGTTCGTAGGTTTTGGCATCGACCACATGGCCGGTGATATTTGCGTCGCTCTGCTTTTGGGGCTTCATGGCAGGCTCCTCCCCGGCGGAGCATACCGCGGGGAGCAGGAGCATGAGAAATGCCCCCAATATTTTTTCTTTCATGGAAAAATCCGGTTTTTGATAATTACTGATACATATACATGGCAACGGGTGCGGGCAACAAGCCCGTCCCGTTCAGAATGGAATGTGTATCAGCAGACGGGAGGTGCACGCAGCCCGTAAATCCGGATCGGAGCGTCCTGCCGGACGGCCGGTTTTTGCGTTTTGAAAATGAAGGAAACTCCCAGCAGCCGTAAGGCGAATGCGACGAGCGTCGCCACCATCATTACCAGCAGCGACAGGTGTGCGATCAGTTGAAACTGCTGCGGGGTATGGCTGTGGCCGGGATTATTCGAGGTACCGGAGAAAGGATGCGAGTGAACATAGATATGCCCGTCGATATTGTGAGCATGGG
>ENA-UEPI01000642-UEPI01000642.1-human-gut-metagenome-genome-assembly--contig:-NODE-642-length-23462-cov-247.755313_pt1 | contig 23462 bp, 20 predicted proteins | sample MGYA00242899_ERZ507914 | MGnify/ENA primary metagenome ERZ507914 (study PRJEB26167, sample SAMN06115442) | human gut metagenome | host: Homo sapiens | place: China:Chongqing | collected 2015-07-28...
TGAAGGCTGGTGACAAGTTGAAAATACCAGAAGTAAAGTTGAAACCGCGTAAAAGATAAAATAAGAGTAACATTTTGTAAACATTTACTTGTTACTTTCAAAAATTAATTGTAACTTCGCCTGCGATAGTAATCAAACTTATATTAACTTAATAACAAACAGGCAGATGAAGAAATACAACTTTAATGCAGGACCTTCTATTCTTCCTCGCGAAGTGATCGAAAACACAGCAAAACAGATTTTGGATTTTAATGGTTCAGGACTTTCTTTGGCAGAGATTAGCCATCGTGCAAAGGATTTCCAACCCGTTGTTGATGAGGCTGTAGCCCTTATCAAGGAACTCTTGAAGGTGCCAGAAGGCTATTCGGTATTGTTCCTCGGTGGTGGCGCTTCATTGGAATTCTGTATGATTCCTTACAACTTCTTGATTAAGAAGGCTGGTTATCTCAATACGGGTACATGGGCAAAGAAGGCGTTGAAGGAAGCTAAGCTCTTTGGCGAAGCTGTTGAGGTGGCTTCTTCTGCAGACGCAGGCTATACATTCTATCCAAAGGATTACGAATGTCCGACAGATCTCGACTATTTACATATTACAACTAATAATACTATTTATGGTACCGAAATCCGCAAGGAACCGGAAGTGCCTGTAAGACTTATCGGCGATATGTCTTCTGATATCTTCAGCCGTCCTATCGACGTTGCTAAGTACGACTGTATCTATGCAGGTGCTCAGAAGAACCTCGCGATGGCTGGTGTTACCCTCATCATCGTAAAGGATGAATGTTTGGGTAAGGCTCCGCGTCAGATTCCGACAATGCTCGACTACCGTACACACGTAGAGAAGGGTTCTATGTTCAACACGCCTCCAGTAGTACCTATCTACTGCGCTCTCGAAACACTGCGTTGGATTAAGGCTCAGGGTGGAGTAGAGGAGATGGCTCGCCGTGCTGAGGCTCGCGCTAAGGTGCTCTACGACGAAATCGACCGCAACAAGTTGTTCCGTGGTACAGTAGAGAAGGACTCTCGTTCTTTGATGAACATCTGTTTCGTTATGAACGACGAGTACAAGGATCTTGAGAAGCCGTTCTTCGAGTACGCTACACAGCGTGGCATGGTCGGCATCAAGGGTCACCGTTCTGTAGGTGGCTTCCGCGCAAGCTGCTACAACGCTATGCCGATGGAAGGCGTTGAGGCTCTCGTTAAGTGCATGCAGGATTTTGAAAAGGAACATTAATAAATAGTATAGCTATGAAAGTATTAGTGGCAACAGAAAAACCGTTTGCAAAGGCAGCGGTTGACGGCATTAAGGCTGAGATAGAAGGTGCAGGCAACGAACTCGTTCTGCTTGAGAAATATACAGAAAAGCAGCAGCTCCTCGACGCAGTGGCTGACGCTGACGCAATAATCGTGCGCTCAGACAAGGTTACACCAGAGGTGCTTGACGCTGCAAAGCAGCTTAAGATAGTTGTACGTGCCGGTGCCGGTTACGACAATGTCGACTGTGCTTACGCTAAAGAGAAGAACGTTGTTGTTGAGAACACACCTGGTCAGAACTCTAATGCTGTGGCTGAGCTCGTATTCGGTTTGCTCGTTTACGGCGTGCGCAACTTCTACAACGGCAAGTCGGGTAGCGAGTTGAAGGGCAAGAAGCTCGGCATCCTCGCTTTCGGCAACGTAGGTAGAAACGTGGCTCGCATCGCCAATGGCTTCGACATGGAAGTTTATGCATACGACGCATTCTGCCCGAGGGAGGCTATTGAGGCTGCTGGCGTTAAGGCAGTTGACTCTCAGGACGCTCTCTTCGAGAACTGCGACATCGTTTCGCTGCACATCCCTGCTACTCCCGAAACAAAGCAGAGCATCAATGCTGCTCTTGTTGGCAAACTCCACAAGAACGGCATCCTCATCAACACAGCTCGTAAGGAAGTTATCAACGAGCCTGAACTGCTTGCCCTCATGGCAGAACGCACCGACCTGAAGTTCATCACAGACATCATGCCGGACGCTAACGAAGAGTTCCAGAAGTTCGAAGGCAGATACTTCTCTACACCTAAGAAGATGGGCGCTCAGACAGCAGAGGCTAACACCAACGCTGGTATCGCAGCTGCTAAGCAGATCAACGCTTTCTTCGCTGACGGCTGCACAAAGTTCCAAGTTAACAAGTAATTAAGTAAAAATCCCCGATAACCCCACCCCTTTGCCCCATAGGGAGGACATAGTGGTGGGGTTTTAAAATAATCATACTATGGCAACAGTAAAACCATTCCGTGGCGTACGTCCACCGCAAGACCTTGTTGAAGAAATAGCATCACGTCCTTACGATGTGCTCGATAGTGAAGAGGCAAGAGCTGAGGCTGGCGATAACGAGAAGAGTCTTTATCATATCATCAAGCCGGAGATCGACTTCGAGCCTGGCACAAGCGAGTATGATCCGCGCGTTTACGAGAAAGCAGCCGCTAACTTCAAGATGTTCCAGGAGAAGGGTTGGCTTCGTCAGGACGCAGACGAGAACTATTATATCTACGCTCAGACCATGAACGGCAAGACTCAGTACGGACTTGTTGTGGGTGCTTTCGTCAACGATTATCTCAACGGCACCATCAAGAAGCACGAACTGACACGCCGCGACAAGGAGGAAGACCGCATGAAGCATGTTCGCGTAAACGACGCCAACATCGAGCCAGTGTTCTTCGCTTATCCTGACAACGAGGTGCTCGACGCGCTCATCAAGCGCTACGCAGCAACAAAGCCCGAGTACGACTTCGTTGCTCCCGACGACGGCTTCGGTCATCAGTTCTGGGTTATTAGTGACAAGGCAGACATCGAACTGATTACTAAGGAGTTCGCTAAGATGCCGGCTCTCTACATCGCCGACGGCCACCACCGTAGCGCTGCTGCTGCTCTCGTTGGTGCAGAAAAGGCAAAGAACAATCCGAACCATAAGGGTGACGAGGAGTACAACTACTTCATGGCTGTTTGCTTCCAGGCTTCGCAGCTCACCGTGCTCGACTATAACCGCGTTGTAAAAGACCTCAACGGTCTTACATCAGAGCAGTTCCTTGACGCTTTGCGCGAGAACTTCGAGGTTGAGGACAAGGGCGAGGCTATCTACAAGCCGCAGCGTCTGCACGAGTTCTCACTCTATCTCGACGGACATTGGTATTCGCTCACAGCCAAGCAGGGCACATACGACGACCACGACCCTATCGGTGTTCTTGATGTAGACATCTCGAGCCGTCTTATCCTCGACAAGGTGCTCGGCATCACCGATTTACGTTCAGACAAGCGTATCGACTTCGTGGGAGGTCTTCGCGGTCTCGAAGAACTGAAACGTCGCGTAGACAGCGGTGAGATGCGCATGGCACTCGCCCTCTATCCGGTTTCAATGAAACAGATAATCGACATCGCCGATAGCGGAAAGATTATGCCGCCAAAGGCAACATGGTTTGAGCCTAAGCTCCGCTCAGGACTCATCATCCACAAGCTGTCGTAACATAGTAGTAGATAAGTGAATAAGCAACGAGTAGACAAGGTGGTTTGCATAACTGTTTGTTATGCATCTCGCCTTGTCTACTTGTCAATTTAATATCAATGGAGCCAAAAGACGAATTTCTTACAATCACAGACACACCCGCAGAAGGCTTTTACAGCGAGAAACGCAGTAAGTTTCTCGCTTTTGCCTTTCATGTCACTTCCGAGGAAGAAGTGAAGCAATACGTAGCAGAGTTTCGCAAGAAGTATTATGACGCGCGTCATGTGTGCTGGGCATACATGCTCGGTGCTGACCGCACTGATTTCCGTGCCAACGACGACGGCGAGCCGAGCAGCACAGCCGGCAAGCCCATTCTCGGTCAGATCAACAAGAACGAGTTGACCGACATTCTTATCATCGTTGTGCGCTATTACGGAGGTGTCAATCTTGGCACAAGCGGACTTATTGTTGCCTATCGCACCGCAGCGGCTGAGGCAATAGCCAACGCAGAGATTGTAAGTCAGTTCGTAGAGGAGGAGGTTGTTTTCGATTTTCCTTACATTATGATGAACGACGTAATGAAAATCATCAAGGACATGTCGCCGCGCATTATCAGCCAGACCTACGACAACACCTGCGAGATGAAACTCTCAATTCGTAAGTCGGAGGCTCCAATGCTTAAAGCCAAGTTCGACAAGCTGGCGTTTAAAGAAGATTAGTTGAAATCATCCCCATATCACCATCACATTATGAGTAAAGGAAGGTGTTCCATTCCTGCCGTAGTCTTGTGAAAATTACATTGTTTAAAGATATGGTTAAGAAAAAGTGTTTTGCGAAAAAATCTACCATATCCTCCATTTTGGAGTATAATGTGCTGTGTATCAGCGAAGTAATGGCTGGGAGATATCTGAACAATAGGGGTTATCTTCCATCCTATCTTCCAGTCTATCTTCTAGTTTGTCTTCTAACTCATCTTCTGTCCGTTTCTCGACATTGTTGTAGCGTAGCAATGTTGTTGTAGCGTGGCAACATTGTTGTCGTAGCGTGGCAATATTGTTGTCGTAGCGTGGCAACGTTGTTTGCGTAGCGTGGCAACATTGTTGTTGTAGCGTGGCAACATTTAGGGGTGCATTCTATGTTTAATTATAGTATTGACAACGCTCGTTTCAAATGTCGTTTTCGTTAAACGACTCTTTCAAACCATTAGGTGCAAAAACGGTACATGCAATTTATTTCGTTTTCTTCAATCCCTTGTACGCAAGGAATGCGACGACGAGGGCAGCGAGGGCGAGCAGAACGTAGCCTATCTCGTGGCTGTACTGCAGAGCCTGCTCGTAAACATCCTTTGTGGTCTTAAGGTTGGTGTACTTGTAGATGCCCCAACCGATCATGGCGAGCACCGTGTTCCATACGCCTGCACCGAGAGTGGTATAGAGGAGGAACTTGCCTACGTGCATACCTGAGAGACCCGCAGGGATGCTGATAAGCTGGCGTACAGCCGGCACGAGGCGTCCGAAGAATGTTGACGTAGCGCCATGCTTGCGGAAGAATGTTTCGGCTTTCTCAACGGCGGTGCGGTCGATGAGGCACATGTGTCCGATACGGCTGTCTGCAAACTTGTAGATGATAGGTCTGCCGAGCCACTTGGCAAGGTAATAGTTGATGAGCGCACCGAGATCGGCACCGATTGTGGCGAATACCACGACGAGCACAAAGCTCATGCCGCTGTCAGGGTCCATAGCCTTCCATGCTGCTGGCGGAACAACCACCTCGGATGGGAAGGGGATGAACGAACTCTCGATAGCCATAAACAGGGTGACAACCCAATAGTTGAGGTTGTCGAGGATCCAAAGGAAAAGCTCTGCTGTATTCATTTCTTTTTACTTTTTACTCTTTTATTTTTAAAGATATGCTTTTTGTGGGTGCGTGGGTATGGGCAGGATGCCCATATTCTTCTACTGGGTGCGTGGGTATGGCAGGGATGCCATACCCTCCTACTCTTTTACTTTTTCATAGTCGAAGTAATCCTTCGGGTCCATGCCCGTGGGGAAGTATTCGCCGAGCACCTTGCGCGCTTCCGACGGGTTCTGCTGACAGGCAATGTTGAGATACTTCAAGTATTCGTCATGCTTCTGCAGCTGTCGGCAGCACGCAGCCAGATAAGCCGCACCCTCGTCGCCTGGATTGTGGTGCGCTTCGTGATAGGTTTTGAACATACGGTAGGCAATGGTGGGGTAGCCACAGTCGTACACCGAGATGGCTATGCGGAAGAATATCTCGTGAGAGAAGTGAGTGGCTTGCAAGGCTTCAACGAAACTCTTTATTGCTTCTTTCACTCTACCATGCTCTAAGAGGATGTGACCACGTATTACGTTTATCTCGCTATGGTTGCAATCGGGGTCGTTGTCGGTCTCGGCAAGACATTCGAGTGCCTGTTCTATATGTCCGAGTTGTGAGAGAGTGAATGCACGACATTGGTTCACTTCCGATGTGCTAATATTGTATTTCTTGAAACATTCCAACGCCTTGTTGTACTGCGGCATAGCCTCCTCCGGTCTGCCCATGTTGAGCAGGCAGTTGCCTACGAACATATATGCAGCACCCTCCTCCGGACAGAGTTTGAGGAAACGCTGGTAGTAGTCCATTGCCTCGGTGAAGTTGCCAAGCGAGAACAGACCGTTAGCCTTGTTGAGCAGTGCCTCCTCGTCCTCGGGGTCGATAGCTATGGAGTATTCGCTCGACGTTATCGAGTCGTTGATGCGGTTGCTCATGAGCTGCGTTACGGCGAGTGAGTTCCAGTACTTGCCCGAGTAAGGGTCTTCGTCGAGCAGCTGTTCGAATATTTGTTCGCTCTGCTCGTAGTCGCCCTTGGCGAAGGCAATGCGTGCTTTCACCTCACGATAGTCGAGCAGGTCATCCTCGTCGCTCATGGCAAGCCACTTGGCTGCTATGTCGGGTTGGTTATAATCGATAAAAATAGTAGCTATGTCGAGTACATAGTCGGGCACGTCGTCCTCGTCAATCTGGTGCATCGCATTGTTAAGGAAGTTATCAGCTTCCTCAACATTGCCACGCGTAATCATAATCTCGGCTTGCAGATAAAGACAGTCGAGGTCGAGCTGGTCGGAAATCATGTCAGCGTAGTGTTGCGCTGTGTCGATGTCTTTATTGTCGATAAGAGCTATGCGTCCCTTGAACACCAATGGCATAGCTGCTCCTGGGTGTAGTTGGATGGCATAGTCAAGAACGTCAACAGCTTCCTTTCTCTTGCCACTGTCATAGTAATATTCAGCAATGTCCGACAGCTCGTCGCTGCCGAAGTACTCTGGATGGTCTTCTTGCAGCGACGATTCGTATCGGTGTAGTGTCTCTTGAAATTCGGGACTGTTGAAATAATTCTCTTTTTTCTCCATCAAAGTTTTACTTGTTTTGCTTTGCCCAAGCGTCCTTCAGACCCACAGTCTTGTTGAACACGGGGTGCTCGGCTGTAGAGTCGAGGTCTGCCATGAAGTAGCCGATGCGCTGGAACTGCAGATACTGTCCCGGCTTGCAGTCGGCAGCGTAGTCCTCAACGTAGCAGTTCTCGATAGTTTTGAGGCTCTCCGGGTTGAGCAGTTCGCGGAAGTCGCGCTCGTCAGCCGACGGGTTCTCAACGCAGAACAGACGGTCGTAAACGCGCACCTGAGCCTTGTGGCAGTGGTCGGCAGATACCCAGTGGAGTGTGCCCTTCACCTTGCGGTTGGCGCCCTCAAGTCCGCTCTTGCTGAGCGGGTCGTACTCGGCCTGAATCTCCACGATGTTGCCCTCGGCATCCTTTGTGCAGCCAGTGCACTTCACGATGTAGGCGTTCTTCAGACGTACCTCCTTGCCCGGAGTCATGCGGAAGAATTTTTTCGGAGCATCCTCCATGAAGTCGTCGCGCTCGATCCAAAGATTGCGCGAGAAGGTGATGGTGTGTGTGCCGTCAGCCTCGTTCTCCGGGTTGTTAATAGCCTCCATCTCCTCAGTCTGACCCTCAGGATAGTTGGTGATGACGAGTTTAACAGGGTTGAGCACGGCAGACACGCGCAGCGCACGCTTGTTCAGGTCCTCGCGAACGGCAGCCTCGAGCAGCGCCATGTCGTTGAGAGCGTCGAACTTGGTGTAGCCGATTGAGTCGATGAACTTGCGTACTGACTCGGGCGAGTAGCCACGGCGACGCATACCCGAGAGTGTCGGCATACGCGGGTCGTCCCAACCCGACACGAACTTCTCCTCAACGAGAGCCAGGAGCTTGCGCTTCGACATCATTGTGTATGTAAGGTTCAGACGGTTGAACTCAATCTGGCGTGGGCGGAAGTCGTGCAGGTTCTCTGTCTCGCCACGCATCTCCTTCAGATAGTCGATGAACTTGTCGTAGAGTGGGCGATGAGGTACGAACTCGAGTGTACAGATAGAGTGGGTTACACCCTCGAAGAAGTCGCTCTGTCCGTGAGCGAAGTCGTACATCGGATAAGCGTGCCACTTCGTGCCTGTGCGGTGGTGTGGAGTGTGGATGATGCGATAGATGATAGGGTCGCGGAAGTGCATATTCGGGTTGGCCATGTCGAGCTTTGCACGTAGCACCATGCTGCCCTCTACAGCCTCTGGAGTGTTCATCTTGTTGAACAACTTGAGGCTCTCCTCAACGGGGCGGTCGCGGTAAGGCGAAGCAACGCCCGGAGTGGTAGGTGTGCCCTTCTGCTCAGCAATCTGCTCAGCAGTCTGCTCGTCGATGTAAGCGTGTCCGTTCTGGATCATCCACACAGCGAAGTCCCAAAGCTTCTCGAAATAGTCGGAAGCATAGTATATGTTACCCCATTTGAAACCGAGCCAAGAGATGTCGTTGAGAATGTTCTCAACGTACTCGTTGTTCTCCTTTGTAGGATTGGTGTCATCGAAGCGCAGGTTGCACACTCCATTGTACTTTTCAGCCACGCCGAAGTCCATGCAGATAGCCTTAGCGTGTCCGATGTGCAGATAACCATTAGGCTCTGGCGGGAAACGCGTCTGTATGCGTCCGGCGTTCTTGCCCTCAGCGAGGTCCTGCTCAACGAGCTGCTCTACAAAACTCAAATTCTTCTCTTCTACTGTCTTTTCTTCTGTAATTGCCATATATTTAGACTTTTTCTGTTTCTTTCTTTCGTTACATTATGATATAGTATCGTGCAAAGTTACGATTTTTCAGTGATGTGCGCAATTTTATACTATCAATAATTTTTTTATTTCATTCGATTTTGTTACTTTTGCGTTCAGATTAATAATAATCGAAAGTCAATATAAATTAACTTAAACAAATATCAGAGTTATGAAACCAACACTTTTCCTCCTCGCTGCAGGTATGGGAAGCCGTTACGGCGGACTGAAGCAGCTCGACGAGCTCGGTCCTCACGGTGAGACAATCATGGATTACAGTATCTACGACGCAATCAATGCTGGCTTTGGCAAGCTTGTGTTCGTTATCCGTAAGGATTTTGAGGACGACTTCCGTCGCATTGTTCTTTCTAAATATGAAGGCCACATCCCTTGCGAGCTCGTGTTCCAAAGCCTCGACGCACTGCCCGAGGGCTTTACATGTCCTGAGGGTCGCACAAAGCCTTGGGGTACTAACCATGCGCTGATGATGGGTGCAAGCGTTATCAATGAGCCGTTCGCTGTGCTCAACTGCGACGACTTCTACGATCGCGATGCTTTCCGTGTAATGGGCAAGTGGCTCAGCGAGTTGCCAGAGGGTTCTACTGGTAAGTATGCTATGGTCGGTTTCCGCGTAGGTAACACTCTTTCTGAGAGTGGCACTGTAAGCCGTGGCGTATGTGAGAACGATGAACATCATCACCTGACATCTGTTGTAGAGCGCACCAAGATTCAGCGCTTCGACGGCGTTGTGAAGTATCTCGACGACGACAACGAAACATGGGTAGAGATTCCTGACACAACACCGGTATCTATGAACTTCTGGGGCTTTACACCTGATTACTTCAAGCACAGTGAGGAGTACTTCAAGGCGTTCCTCTCTGACCCGAAGAACATGGAGAACCTCAAGAGCGAGTTCTTCATCCCATTGATGGTAGACAAGCTCATTCACGACGGCACCGCTACTTGCGAGGTGCTCGACACAACATCTAAGTGGTTCGGCGTGACCTATCCGGAGGATCGTCCGGACGTAGTGGCTAAGTTCCAGAAACTTGCCGACGAGGGTGTTTATCCAGCAAAGATGTTCTAAACTACATCGCAATATTTATTTTCATTATAGCGAGGAGCTGCGCTGAAACCATTCGTTTCGGTGTAGCTCCTCGTTCTTTATTGCTATTTACTCCGTGTTTTTGTTTGCGTTCTCATTAAAAAGTAGTAATTTTGCAGCCGTAAATAAATGTAGCAGTATCGTTTACTATATACATTATATTATATAGAGTGCTTGATAAACCTCTTAAAAAACAAGATTATGCAGAAAAACAAGAAAACCGTGAGTGTGCTGTTTTTGCTTTTCAGTACGCTTTTCTGCGTTTGTCTTATTACGGCAAACGTGCTTGAGACAAAGCAAATTGCGTTAGGTCCGATTAGTGTAACAGGCGGATTAATCGTCTTCCCCGTTTCGTACATCATCAACGACTGCGTTTGTGAGGTATGGGGCTATGGAAAAACCCGATTGCTGATATGGTTGGGTTTCGCTATGAATTTCCTATTTGTCCTCTTTGGAGCATTGTGTGACATATTGCCTGCTGCGCCTTATTGGCATAACGAAGAAGGCTTTCATGCGGTATTCGGTCTTGCGCCACGTATCGCATTCGCATCATTTTTAGCGTTCATTGTCGGTTCGTTCGTCAATGCTTACGTGATGAGTCGCATGAAACTCTCGTCGGGCGGCAAGAACTTCTCGGCTCGCGCCATACTCAGTACGGTGTACGGCGAGGCAGCCGATTCGATTATCTTCTTCCCGCTTGCGCTCGGAGGAGTTATCCCGATGAAGGAACTGCCCGTGCTTATGATTTCGCAGGTAGTGCTTAAGACACTCTATGAGATAATCGTTCTGCCTCTTACCATACGCGTTGTGCGTTGGACAAAGAAGTTCGAGGGCGAGGACAACTTCGATACCGGAATGAACTATAGCATTTGGCGAATATTCAATATTTAAGACGACGTTCAGAGGTTAATGTGCTTTAAAATATAGTATATATAAAATGTAGTATATATAATAAGTATATAAATGGCAACAAATTCAGATAATCGCCGCGACGAAGGCTTGCAGGCACTCGGAGCGAAGACAAAGTATCGTGACGACTATGCACCGGAAGTGCTTGAGACATTTGTCAACAAGCATCAGGGCAACGACTACTGGGTGCGTTTCAACTGTCCGGAGTTCACATCGCTGTGTCCGATTACCGGTCAGCCCGACTTTGCGGAGATACGCATATCGTATGTGCCGGACGTAAAGATGGTGGAGAGCAAGAGCTTGAAGCTCTATCTGTTCAGCTTTCGCAATCATGGCGACTTCCACGAGGACTGCGTGAACATCATTATGAAAGACCTCGTGAAGCTTATGGATCCTAAGTATATCGAGGTGACTGGTCTCTTCACACCGCGTGGAGGCATTTCTATATGGCCTTATGCCAACTACGGCAAGCCAGGAACAAAGTATGAAAAGCTCGCAGAACGTCGTTTTGAGGAGCACGATTTGCGTGGATAATAACATCGTTAGGTGCAGTTGTGGGCAACTGCACCTTTTCTCGTATATAGTAACTACCTAAAAATTAATGTAATAAGTATGAAGAAAATCTTTTGTACAGTGATGTTTGCACTCGCCATGTCTGTCGGCGTTTCTGCCGAAAATGCTGCTAACAGCGTAGCCGGAACCGCAACCGACAAGGCTGCTGCGAACAAGTATGTGCCAACAGAAAGCAATCTCGCAGCACGCTCTCATTTCCAAGACTCTAAGTTCGGCATCTTCCTCCATTGGGGACTTTACAGTATGCTTGCCACCGGCGAGTGGACAATGACCAACAAAGACCTTAACTACAAGGAGTACGCCAAGCTTGCAGGTGGTTTCTATCCCTCAAAGTTCAGTGCACGCGAGTGGGTGTCAGCAATCAAGGCTTCCGGAGCAAAGTATATCTGCTTCACAACACGCCACCACGAGGGCTTCTCAATGTTCCATACAAAATATTCAGACTATAACATCGTTGACGCTTCGCCGTTCAAGCGCGACATCGTGAAGGAACTTGCCGACGAGTGTCATCGTCAGGGCATCGGTTTGCACTTCTACTACTCGCACATCGACTGGGGACGCGAGGACGCACCGCTCGGACGCACCGGTCTTGGCACTGGCCGCCAGAAAGAGGCGCAGAACTGGGATAGCTACTATCAGTTCATGAACAATCAGCTCACAGAGTTGCTCACCAACTATGGCGAAGTGAATGCTATCTGGTTCGACGGCTGGTGGGATCAGGATATCAATCCGTCGTTCGACTGGCGCTTGCCCGAGCAGTATGCGCTCATACATAAGCTGCAGCCCTCTTGCCTTATCGGCAACAACCACCACTCTCAGCCGTTCGACGGCGAAGACTTCCAGATGTTCGAACGCGACCTTCCAGGCGAGAATACTGCCGGTCTGTCGGGTCAAGCAATCAGCAAACTTCCGCTTGAGACCTGCGAGACCATGAACGGCATGTGGGGCTACAAGATTACTGACCAGAACTATAAATCTACCAAGACTCTCATTCATTATCTCGTGAACGCTGCCGGACGCAACGCCAATCTGCTTATGAACATCGGTCCGCAGCCAGACGGTTGTCTGCCTGAGGTTGCTGTGCAGCGCCTGAAAGAGATGGGCGAGTGGATGAAGGTTTATGGCGAGACAATCTACGGCACACGTGGCGGACTCGTTGCTCCGCACGATTGGGGTGTGACAACACAGAAGGACAACCGTCTCTTTGTGCATATTCTCAACTTGCAGGACCGCTCACTCTTCCTGCCTATCGGCTCGAAGAAGATTCGCAAGGCTGTCGACTTCGCCACACGCAAGGCCGTGAAGACACAGAAATGCGACGGTGGCGTGCTGATTTCTCTCGACGAAGTGCCCACAGATGTTGACAAAGTAATAGAAATTCAGCTCTAATATTTACTAAAAAAGCGTTGATATTACTGAGTAATTGAATTTTTTTCTCTAATTTTGCATATTTGAATAGGTGTGCAGTGGCTTAAAGTCACGCTATCTCTTCAAATTGCGTTATACGAACAATAAAAAAATCAACTAATAGAGATGAAAAAGAAAATCCAGTTCAGTCTCGTTTATCGAGATATGTGGCAGTCTTCTGGCAAGTTCCAGCCACGCAAAGACCAGTTGGAGCGCATTGCTCCCGTGATTATCGATATGGGTTGCTTTGCCCGTGTTGAGACCAACGGTGGAGCTTTCGAGCAGGTGAACCTTCTCGCAGGCGAGAATCCAAACGATGCAGTACGCGCTTTCTGCAAGCCTTTCAATGAGGTAGGTATCAAGACCCACATGCTCGACCGTGGTCTTAACGCTCTGCGTATGTACCCCGTGCCTGACGACGTTCGCGCCCTCATGTACAAGGTGAAGGCAAAGCAGGGTACAAACATCACACGTATCTTCGACGGTCTGAACGACGTTCGCAATATCATTCCGAGCATCAAGTGGGCAAAGGAAGGCGGCATGACTCCGCAGTGCGCACTCTGTATCACCAACTCTCCGGTTCACACACTGGAGTACTACATGAACATTGCCGATCAGCTTATCGCTGCCGGCGCAGAGGAAATCTGCTTGAAGGATATGGCTGGTATCGGTCAGCCTGCATTCCTCGGCAAACTCACAAAGATGATCAAGGACAAGTATCCTGAAATCATCATCCAGTATCACGGTCACTCAGGTCCTGGTCTCTCAATGGCTTCAATCCTTGAGGTTTGCCAGAACGGTGCCGACATCATCGATACAGCTATCGAGCCGTTGTCATGGGGTAAGGTGCATCCGGACGTTATCTCTGTTATCAGCATGTTGAAGAACGAAGGCTTCGAAGTTCCCGAAATCAACATGAGTGCATACATGAAGGCTCGTGCCATGACCCAGGAGTTCATCGACGAGTGGCTCGGCTACTTCATCAACCCTGGCAACAAGATCATGTCTTCGCTCCTCCTCGGTTGCGGTCTGCCTGGCGGTATGATGGGTTCAATGATGGCTGACCTCGGCGGTATGCGTACCACTATTAATAATGTGCGCAAGAAGAACGGCCTTGACGAACTTTCCATGGACGACCTCCTCATCAAGCTCTTCGACGAGGTTGAATACGTATGGCCACGCGTAGGCTATCCTCCATTGGTAACACCGTTCTCACAGTACGTGAAGAACATCGCCCTTATGAACCTCCTCACTCTCGAGCAGGGCAAGGGACGCTTCGTGATGATGGACGACTCTATGTGGGGTATGATTCTCGGCAAGTCGGGTAAGATTCCTGGAACTATCGATCCGGAGCTTGTTGAACTTGCAAAGAAGCAGGGCCGTGAGTTTACCGACGTTGACGCTCACACACTTCTCACCGACGCTCTCGACGACTTCCGCAAGGAGATGGCAGAAAACGGATGGGAGTGCGGTCAGGACGACGAAGAGCTTTTCGAGCTCGCCATGCACCCTGAGCAGTATCGCAACTACAAGAGCGGTCAGGCTAAGAAGAACTTCCTCGCCGACCTTCAGAAGCTCAAGGATGCCAAACTCGGTGCTAACCTCTCTCCCGAGCAACTCAGTGCTTACAAGCACGCCAAGGCAGACGCTGTTGTTGCTCCGGTTAAGGGTGACATATTCTGGGAGTTCTCAGGCGAGGGCGAGTGCGCACCTACTGTAGAGCCGTTCATCGGCAAGGAGTACAAGGAGGGCGACGTGCTCTGCTACATCCAGGCTCCTTGGGGCGAGTTTGTAGAGGTGCCGGCTGCTCTTGGTGGCAAGCTCGTTGAGATCAACGCAAAGCGTGGCTCAAAGGTACAGAAGGGCGACGTGATTGCATACATCGAGCGCGAGCACGAGTAAAAATATATGTATAAGCAAATAATTGACAAATACTACGTAGGATGTGATGCGTTGCGTCATATCCTACTCACTCATAGCCAATCTGTAGCGCAACGTGCGCTGCAGATTGCTTCGTTACATCCCGAACTACATATCGACTGCGACTTTGTAGAGCAGGCTGCGATGCTTCACGACATCGGAATCATCCGCGTAGATGCCCCAGGTATAGAGTGTCATGGCACGGAGCCGTACATTCGTCATGGCGTCTGCGGCGCTGAAATGCTGCGCAGCGAGGGTTTGCCAGAGCGTTACGCCCGTGTCTGCGAGCGTCATACCGGCGCCGGACTAACCCTCAACGACATCGTTTCGCAAGATCTGCCATTGCCACATCACGACTTGCAGCCCGAAACGATAGAGGAGAAACTTATCTGCTATGCCGATAAGTTCTACTCGAAGACACATCTCGACCGCGAGAAGACCATTGAACAGGCAGAACGTTCGCTCGCCAAGTTCGGTGGCGACACATTGGCACGGTTCCGCAAGATGAAGGAACTCTTTGAGCCAGAGAAGTAAACAACAAGAACCAACATTATTCAAATTGAGAACAAAGACAGCTATAGCCCTATTGCTTTGCGCCATCATGTTTGTGATGGCAAGTGCTGACGCACCCTCTAAGCAACGCAAGAAGAGAGAGAAAGTTCTTCGCGACTCAATAGAGATAAGTGATATTGCGGATACCATTTTGCGCGATTCGTTGTTGTCGGCTAACGACACTATGCTTACTCTTACTGTTGACACAACGCTCGCATTAGGCGTTGACACAACCAAGATGGACTCTCTGCAACTCGCTATCTACCACCACAATAAGGCTATCGACGACTCCATACGCCTCGACTCAATCAACCGCCAACGTGCGGGAGGCATCAACTCTCCAGTAAACTATTCGGCAAACGACTCTCTCGTGTACGACGCCGTCACGAAGACAGCACGTCTCTATGGCAGCTCCACCGTGAAATACGAGAATATGGACCTTGCTGCCGAGCGCATACACATGAGCATCGACTCATCCTTGGTACACGCTACCGGAGCCAAGGACAAGGCTGACACCACCGGCATGACACTCTTCGGCACACCCGTGTTCTCCATGGGCTCTGACAAGTACGAGAGCGACACCATGGCGTTCAACTTCAAGACAAAGAAAGGCCTCATCAGCAACGTGTACACACAGCAGGAGGACGGTTTTTTGCGCAGCGAGATATCAAAGCGCAGTCCGAACGGCGACATCTTCCTTCAGCATGGTCGCTATACCACTTGCGATGCCGAGCACCCCGACTTCTATATAGCTCTTTCGCGTGCAAAGGTGCGCCCCGGCAAGGAGGTCGTGTTCGGACCGGCTTATCTCGTGGTTGCCGATGTGCCTCTGCCGTTTGCCATTCCTTACGGCTTCTTCCCGTTCACCAAGAGCTATTCGAGCGGCTTCATCATGCCTACATACGGCGATGAGAGCAACCGCGGCTTCTATCTGCGCGACGGTGGCTACTACTTTGCCATCAGCGACAAGATGGACCTCAAACTCCTCGGCGAAATATACACAAAGGGCTCGTGGGGACTCTCTGCTGCCATGAACTACACCAAGCGCTATCGCTTCAGCGGCAGCTTCTATGCAAGTTTCCAGAACACACAGACCGGTGACAAGGGAATGCCCGACTTCACACGTCAGAAAAGCTTCAAGATACAGTGGAGCCACCGCCAGGATCAGAAGGCAAACCCTTACAGCTCGCTCTCAGCCAGCGTCAACTTCGCTACGTCGAGCTACGAGCGCAACAACCTCAGCTCGCTCTATAATCCGCAGACTCTCACCCAGTCTACACGCACATCATCCGTGTCGTGGAGCACAACGTTCTCGAGTATCGGTTTGTCGCTCAGCTCTACAGCCAACCTCTCGCAGAACATGCGCGACTCGTCGATAGCGATGACATTGCCCGACCTCAACATCTCGCTCTCGCGCTTCTACCCCTTCAAGCGTAAGCACGCTGCGGGCGATGAGCGTTGGTACGAGAAGATCTCGATGTCATACACCGGCCACATCTCCAACAGCATCAACACCAAGGAGGACAAGCTGCTGCACTCGAACCTCATAAAGGACTGGCGCAACGGCTGGAACCACTCGATACCTATCAGTGGCAACTTCACGCTGTTCAACTATATCAACATCTCGCCGTCGTTCAACTTCCAGGACCGCATGTACACGCACAAGGTGATGCGCTCGTGGGATGCTGGTGCGCAGCGCGAGGTGTGCGACACTATATACGGTTTCAACAACGTGTACAACTACAGTATGTCTATCGGTGCGTCGACGAAGCTTTATGGTTTTTATATGCCGAGCCGCAAGATATTCGGCGACAAGATTCAGGCTATTCGCCACGTGCTGACTCCGTCTGTGAGCTTCAGTTATGCGCCCGATTTCAGTGCGTCGCGCTATGGCTACTACAAAACTTATCAGCGTACGAACGCTGACGGTTCGGTGGACTTGGTGGAGTACTCGCCTTATAAGGATCAGCTCTTCGGCGTGCCGGGTAAGGGCAAGACTGGCAACATCGCGTTCGACCTCTCGAACAATGTGGAGATGAAGGTGAAGAGCAGCAAAGACTCCACAGGCTTCAAGAAGCTCAGTATAATCGACGAACTCGGTCTGTCGATGAGCTACAATATGGCAGCCAAGGAAAAACCGCTTTCCGACCTCACCATGCGCATCCGCCTCAAGTGGTGGAAAAACTACACGTTCAACATGACCGCTGTCTTTGCGTCGTATGCTTACGAGCTTGACAAGAACGGCCGTCCTTATGTGGGTAACCACACACTCTGGGGTATGGGTAAGTTCGGACGCTTCCAGGGTACATCGCAGAACTTCTCGTTCACGCTGACGCCCGACAAACTTAAGAAATGGTTCGGCGGTGGCGACGACAAGGAGCGCAAGAAGAAGGCTGGTAAGGACGACGAGGACGGTATTGACACCGACATCGAGTCGAACGTAGACGACACGATGGTGAACGCCCAGCGCAGCACGCGCAAGAAGAGTGGGGGTGGCAAGGCTGAAACGGATGCTGACGGCTACATGCGCTTCAACATGCCCTGGTCGCTCACGTTCGGTTATGGCATCACCATGCGCGAGAACACCGGCGGCAAGTTCAACACGAAGACGATGCGCTATCCGTACAAGTTCTCGCAGAACCTCAACGTGAGCGGCAACCTCCGCCTTAGCGACGGCTGGAACATCTCGTTCTCGAGCGGTTACGACTTCGACCAGAACAAGCTCTCAATGACCACGGCTTCGCTGCAGCGCGACCTGCATTGCTTCAACATGGCGTGCTCCGTAGTGCTTGCTCCGTACACAAGCTATAACTTCTCGTTCCGTTGCAACGCTGCTACGCTCACCGACGCACTGAAGTATGACAAGCGTTCGGGTTACAGCAATGCCGTTCAGTGGTACTAAAAGAGTGGTGAGGATGTTCTTGCTCTGGCAAGCGGCAGAGCCGAGCGGAGAGGGTGAATAAAGAATAGAAGCGTATGGATTCATTATTTCTACTTCAGTTTGCATGTTTCATATTCATGCTTATCAATGGGCTGTTTGTGGGTCTCTCTCATCTTCATGTAAGATGGGAGAACAAGCGGTATGAGCGTTCACGGTGGATGATCGTTGTCGCCATGATAGGACTGGCGATACAATATGCGGTGCAGATGGTTTTCGGATTCCGTGCTGCTGACGACAGTCTTGGGGCGGTCATCAACATTCTCGTCTATACGCCCTGCTTCTCGCTTATCTCTTTAGGTATCTACAACATAGAGACCACACGTTCCAACCTCAGAAAGATGATACTGATGTGTAGTGGCATTTATGCTGCCATCATTGTGGTCTTTTGTGTGGGTATCAGTCTTCATCATAGTCTGTATATCAGAGAGGGGCTTTATGTGATGCTTGCGTTGTTTTGCCTAAGTGTTTTATATTGCATATACATGATTATTCAGGAGATGATCAGGCGTAAGAATATGTTGGAGACAATGGCTGCAACGGATATGTTGCCTTACGTGAGATATTCGCGTGCAAGTGTCATCATTCTATGGCTCGCTGTTCTCGCCATGCCAGTTGCCATCTTTTCTACTACCTTATTATATATAGTAGGCCCTGCCGTATTGCTTGCCTTGTTGTTCTTCAATCTTACGTTTATCGCTCTTGGCAACAGTTATATTCCAACAGAAGAGCTATTGGATAAAGAAGAGAATATTCAGCTGTCTGGGGGGGGTGAAAGTAGAAAAACCTTTACAGCAATTGTCTGAGGAGCGCAGAAACTTTATCCAAAGCAGTCTTGACCAATGGTGTATGGATTTGGGCTATAAGGACAGCAACGTAAATATGTTGACGCTTTCTCGTACACTTTGTATATCAAAGAACGAATTGAGCCTGTTTTTCGATCAATGCCTGCATTCTAACTTCCGAATATGGCTCAGCGAGATACGTTTCAACGCTGCAAAGAAGATGATGTTGGAATATCCGGATTATAGCAACGACATCATTTCAGCCGAATGTGGATTCTCTTGTCGCACTCATCTTTACCGAATCTTCAAGACAAAAGAAGGCTGTTCTCCTACAGAGTGGAGAGATTTCCACTCTACAGATGCAGCACAAAATGACTCAAATTGGGCATAACCATTTTTTCGTAAAATACCAAAGAAAAAGCAAAATCTTTATCGAGAAACAGCCAAAAAGGTGTCGCATTCCTACGAATGCGACACCTTTTTGGTATGAATGCGACACATGAACAGGGGAAAACTGCACCTTCTTTCGTGGAAATACACGATATTTGCAACATGAAAGAAGTAATAGAAACTATGCCAAGGATAGAGTTAGCCCTGATTATCATCGGGGTGTTTGTACTCATATTATGTATTATCTTCGGATATGCCATGATACATGAGTACAGAATGTATCTTGAGAATCATTGGAAGGCTCGCTATAGCTTTCGTGACTTCATCAAGAGAGAACGCTTTTATATCTTTTTGCTGTTGGCATCCATATTGATCTGTCTGACAAACCTCTTGTATTTCCTGGAATGAAAAAAAATAAACGAAATAATATGGTAAATCATTTAACAACAAAAAATCGGTTGCTGGTCGCAATGCTTGCATTTATTCTCCCATTTTCTTTTGCGAAAGCAGAAGCAAAAGAAGACGGAAAGACTATTTCGCAAGGTTGGTACGTCGGAGTAGAAGGTGGAATGCCTTTCGGTTTCTCTACTTTCTCAAGTTTCGGACACGACAAGACGCATCTCGGTTGGGCTGCTGGCTTATATGGTGGCTATCGTTTCAACCCCATATTCTCGGCAGAGTTATCTGCTAAGTATGGAGAAATGAACTTGTCTGCACAAGACTGTTGCGTAGAACGTAACTATTGGTTGGGGAGCGACGGTGTGCTTTACAAGGCAGGTGTCTTGGGCATGGACAGTTGGGAATATGCCAATCTGAAAAGCCATGTCAGGATGGGCAGATACGGAGCAAGAGTGAACGTTAATCTCCTTGGGCTGTTCCATAAGACAGCTAACAGCCGATGGGATTTGGCGGTTTCACCTCATATATATGCAGTAACTACCAAAGCCGACATTCAGACTATAGCCGGTGATGCCAAGGTAATGAAAGGCTCTACCAACTGGCATTTGGGTTATGGTGCAGACTTGCAGGTTGGTTATCAACTGACTTCATGCCTGAAATTGGGCATCTATTCCGGTTTGACTCGTCTTACTGGCGAACGTATGGACGGAATGCCGGAGTATCTGCATAAGAACAACTTTGTTTGGGAAAGTGGCATAAGGTTGGGGATAAGCTTCGCAAAGGCTAAAAAGAAGAACGTGGCTGTGGAAACAACGCCGATAGCAGAACCCGAAGTGAGGACAATAGAACCTGAAGTGCAGCAGCAGGTGACTACTCCTAAGGAGACCACCCTCCAGCAGGAGACAGCCGAAAAGGCTGCGACAAGAGTGGGAGAGCAAGAGGTGGTTGAACAGCCGAAGGCTACCTTCCCTGTCGTCTACTTCGCTTTCAACAGTATCGGCATCAAGCAGGGTGAGCTGTCTAAGCTGAATGGTATCCTACATACATTGAAGGAGAATCCGAACATGAAGGTGAAGGTGACAGGTTGGTGCGACACGAAAGGCAGCGTGGCTGTCAATAAACGTATATCTCGCCAGCGTGCAGAAGCCGTAAAAACTTGGCTTGTGAAGAATGGCATAGAGGCTAATCGTATTACTGCAATAGGAAATGGTAGCGATGACACCCAAGATGCGGATAAGGCTCGCCGAGTAGAGACTAAAGACAATCATCAGTAACCCATAAAACAAGATAGAAAATGAAAGCAAAAAGAAGATTTAATATTTGGTTATGGGTGCTGTTATGCGTCCCATGCCTGTTGGCAAGTTGCGACCATAATGTTCATGATGGTGAGGATGAGGGTGGCTTGTCTGTATCGCTCACCTGGGCAGATGAAGCCGACCAAGGTACGGAAGTGAAGGATGTGAAGCTCTGGATATTCAATGCCGATGATGGCTCCTTGGTAGAGGAAAAACATTATAGTAGTGCTAAGGAGGTGGCAAGCCAGCGCTTCGTTCTTCCTGAAGGGTCGTATCGCATCTTGGCTGCCACCAATCTCACAGAACCGTTTACTATCGGTGACCAGACCAGGGCTTTGACTAATTGGAACAATATCCAGATAGGCTTGACCAATCCTAAGGATGTGAACCATAATGCTTATTTCGGAGTTGCCGACGTGAGGATAGACAACAAGGAAGGCAGCTATGTGGTGCAGAATCCTGTCAAGAGCGTGCTTGCCGAGCTGACCATCATCATTGAGAATGTGCCGAAAGGCACTGAGATGAGTGGCAAGGCATTAGATGCAGCCTGGTGTCTGTTCCCTACACAGAAGAATAGTGATGGAGAATATGGATTGCCGAGCATAAAGCCAACGGAAGTGGAAATGCCTACTATCTTGGCTACTGAGTCAACCCTGAAATCAGAAGTCATCCGGCTGATGCCGACCATACAGGGAAGTTCCGTCTCTCATATTTATCTCCGTCTCTTGTTGCCTAACGGGACCTTGCAAGAGTATGACATCACCACTCCGGCGATGAAGGTTGGAGGAAAGTATGAGTTGCGACTCAACTATAACCAAATGCAGCCAAAGATGAATCTGGAAGCTACCATCAACGGTTGGACGAACCTCAACAATGAAGTAGAAATAAAATAATAATAACTTTTAAAATATTTATAATATGAAAAAGATGACTAAGTTCTTCGCCCTTGCACTCTTGGCTGGTGCAATGGTTTCATGCAGTACAGAAGACACCGCACCTTCTACCCAGAACGATAAGGTAGCCGTGCAGTTTACTGGTGGTATCAGCGTAAACACCCGTGCTGCGGGTGTAGCCTGGGCTGATGGTGACAAGATCGGTATCTTCATGACAGAAGCAGGCAAGACACTCTCTGCGGATGTAATCAAAGAGGGTGTTGACAATGTTTGCTATCAGTCAAATGGAAGTATAGCCTTTTCACCTGTTTCTGGTGGTAAGACTGTTTTCTTCCCGATAGATGGAGATGTGGACTTCTATTCTTACTATCCACAGACCACTGTCAATGACTACAAGGTGGCTCTTAATGTCGCAGACCAAAAAAGTCAGGAAGCTATCGACTTTATGTATGCCAAGACTACTGGATGCAACAAAGCTACGCCACAGGTAGACTTGAAGTTCTTCCATAAGTTAAGCAATCTTATTTTGGAGGTTCAACCAGGTAACGGTCTCACGCAAGAAGACCTTAAGAAAATGACTGTGACAGTGAAAGGTCAGAATACCAAAGCCACTTTCAATCTTGTGGATGGAACTATCTCTGGTGAAGAAACTCCTGCGGACATCACGATGAAAACTACCGAAGCTGGCAAGCTGTATGAGGCAATCCTGCTCCCTACAGAAGAAGCAACCCGAGTGATAGAGTTTGACCTCAAGAATGGTTACGACGCTCCTTTCGTATGGACAATGCCTGTAAAACTTGAGGGTGGCAAAAGATACCACTATACAGTAGTAAAATTGAGTCGTTCTGCCGTAGATATTTCTGGAAGCATTAAGCCTTGGACAGAGGCAGGAGACAATAATGAACATATAGCACAATAACAACTCTTAAATAACAAGATATATGAAGAAATTTAGATTCTTATACATTGCTGCCGCAGCATTGCTGTTTGCAGCTTGCGCTAACGAAGAAGACGGTATCGGCAACAATGGTCCTGTTGCAGCCACAGTAAAGGCGGATATTTCCAACAATATCAAAACCCGTGGAACTGCAGACAACGACAGATGGACAACTGGCGACGCTATCGGTGTGTATGTCACTTCCGCAGGAAACACAAAAGGAACAAATGTTAAGTATGAATATGACAGATATGGTGAATTCGTTTCGGCAAATCCTATTTATTTTAGAGATAACGCGGAACAGACATTCAGTGCGTATTATCCATACATTGATGACCCCAATAATGACAAATTCGATGAAGATGGTTGGTTAAAAAATGATTGGACTATTGATTACAGCAATCCAAGTAATACTTTATTAGCAAACGATTTTCTCTTTGCCTCGGGAGCAACAGCCAGCAAAGCATCTCCAATGGTTAATTTCACTGACTTGAATAATGTGGGTGAATCCTTGCCAGAGAAAGACCATCGCTTTAAGCACAAGATGAGTATGATAGAATTTACGGTCTGTGCAGGAGAAGGTATTGAGAGCAGCAAGAGTAATCTTCAAAGTATAACATTGGACAAGATAAAGACACAGGGTAAGATAAATGTAAACCTTAATTCCGCAACACTATAGTTTAACATTATTTATAAGTGCCTGAGCAACAAAAAGTTGCCCAGGATTTTGCCA
>ENA-UEPI01000670-UEPI01000670.1-human-gut-metagenome-genome-assembly--contig:-NODE-670-length-22904-cov-8.955491_pt1 | contig 22904 bp, 37 predicted proteins | sample MGYA00242899_ERZ507914 | MGnify/ENA primary metagenome ERZ507914 (study PRJEB26167, sample SAMN06115442) | human gut metagenome | host: Homo sapiens | place: China:Chongqing | collected 2015-07-28...
ATCGTGAAATTTTCAACAATCTGATTTTCAAATCATTATATAAACTATTTTTGAGAGATTGAATTTATTGCCAATAAGCGGCTGGAAGAATTGAAAAACGATTTATTTTATGTTTAGCACCGTAAAGTTAAGCAATCCCGGCGAGAGAGCGATAACCTTGCCGGGAACAAACACCGATAGACCTATTAATAACCAAGTTTGATCACAATGAAAGAAAGAAGAATCCCACCCTAGGAAATGGCTAGGGCAGGTAGCGAACCATAATAAATTCATATTATTATTCAGGGTTACAGGGGGTTCGAGTTCCCCCGGCTACCACGCTTAAATCACATTGCTAATTATTATACACTTCTCAACCAAGACCTTAATATACTGCCGTGAGGCAGGCAATTAGATATTAGTTATTATTAAACTGTGCCGGGGAATCCCACCCCGGCAAACGCTCCCTTAGCTCAGTTGGTCGAGAGCATTCGCCTCATAAGCGAGAGGTCGCCGGTTCAAGCCCGGCAGGGAGCACGCTTCACCCTAACGGGTGCTTATTCAATCAGAAAATCAGTCACAATTTACAAAGCAGGTCTCCGTCCGTGAGGATATGAGGCCTTTCTTCCGAATTTTAAAAACAACAATATATATGATAAAGAGAAACCAAGCATGGCTCTGGAAGATATTCCGGGCCATAAAGAGTATTATCATCTTCTCGTTAAGGATGATCGCCGCTACCGTACTAGGGCTGATATCAATAGTGTCAATATTTGAGTGGTACGAAAAACCTCTCAATATTCACCTCTTGATCCTAGCAATCATATCAATCTTTATTGTGGTACGCCAAATCGTGATAATGACTTATGAGTCAGAAAAATGATTTCGGAGTGTTGTACGTGGTACAAGCCCCTTCAAGACCTAACAGGTCTAGGAAGGACGATATCCTAGACGAGCTAAATTCTCTTAGCAAGGAAGAATTGATAGAGATAAGAAAAGATATCATTAAACTAATAAACGATAAATAAAATGGCTGCTATAAAATCTTACAAGGGATTTGACAAAAATTTAAAATGCCGGGATTTTCAATATGAAATAGGCAAGGAATATGAGATGGATGGAGAGATCAAGGTGTGTAACAGAGGATTTCACGCTTGCGAAAGCCCGTTTGATGTTTTTGATCACTATACTATGATAGACTCTAGGTTTTGCGAAGTAGAGCAAGACGGAAATATATCCAAGAAGGATAGAGGGACAAAGATTTGCTCCTCGAAAATAAAAATAAAAGCAGAGTTAAAATTGGCTGACATGATCAATCTTGGAGTTGAGTGGCTAAAAGAGATCACATCACCTGAAAAAATAAAAACGAGCATAAAGGATAATTCATCCGGCAACTATGCCCAGATAGGATCATCCGGCGACGGTGCCAAGATAGGATCATCCGGCGACGGTGCCAAGATAGGATCATCCGGCAACTATGCCCAGATAGGATCATCCGGCGACGGTGCCAAGATAGGATCATCCGGCAACTATGCCCAGATAGGATCATCCGGCAACTATGCCCAGATAGGATCATCCGGCTACGGTGCCAAGATAGGATCATCCGGCGACGATGCCCAGATAGGATCATCCGGCAACTATGCCCAGATAGGATCATTCGGCGACGATGCCAAGATAGGATCATCCGGCTACGGTGCCAAGATAGACAGCACAGGCGAAGGCTGTGTCATCATGTGCGCAGGTATTAACTCTTTAGCAAAAGCCTCAAAAGGATCATGGATAACATTATCCGAATGGTCTTATTCTGATAAAAAGCAAAGATATATCCCCGTTTGCGTAAAAACGGAATTTGTTGATGGGGAGAAGATAAAGGCGGATACATATTACAAATTAGATGGAGGGGTATTTAAAGAAATACAATAGTCCCAAGGCATTGCTTATCGGAGGATCGCATGAGAGACATCTACATCAAAGACCCCGACGGCGAACCGGAGTACGACGGGGAGGAGGAAACAGAATCCGAGGACGATCGGTATCAACGAGATTGGGAAACCAGCACTTTATATTGGTAAAGAAAATCATTCAAAATAAATAATCATGGAATCAAGCAGTTACGAGGTACTTCCAGTAGAAAGCCATGAAGTACAAATTTTACAGGCAGATGCGGTTGAGAGAGCAAACGTGGACTCACAAGTTGCGACCGCGAAAAGATATCCTAGGGATATCAGAAGGAGTATTGATAATTCCGTGGTAATGGCCACGATGAATCAAGACACGGCAAGGTCATGCAGTTACGCCTTGCCAAGAGGAGGGAAACCTATTACTGGCCCATCCGTACACCTCGCCAAGATAATCGTATCCAATTGGGGTAATATCAGGACTGAGGCCAAGGTTATCCAGATAACGGACAAGCAAATCATCAGCAGGGGTACATGCTGGGATCTGGAGACAAACGTAGCGTCCGCGTTCGAGGTTCGCAGGAGCATAGTGGATAGCAAGGGGAAACGTTACTCAGACGACATGATTACCGTAACGGGAAACGCCGCCAACTCCATAGCTTATCGCAATTCCGTATTCGCCGTTATCCCCAAGGCCATAGTGGACAGGGTCTATCAAGCCGCCCAAAAATTCATCACGGGGGATCTATCCGACGCTGACAAGATATTAAAAACGAGAACTAATATCATCAACAAGTTCAAGAACGAATACGCCATAACGGAAGAGGAGGTCATTAAGCTATGCGGCAAACAGACCAGCAATCAGATAGGCCCCGACGAGATCGCCATGCTGATCGGGATCATACAAGCGTTAAAGGACGGGGATACCACGGTAAACGATCTAATCCTTCCAATTCGTGAGACAAAGAAAGATGTCGATCAAAAAAAGGAGGCGATGAGACAGTCTAAGGGCAAAAACAAAGAGGACATGCCATGAACAAGTACTCATCCTATACCAACGCCGAGCTGGAGGAGCATTTATCAAACTACCTTATCGACTCTTGGAGTTACAGCAAGGTAGCCTCTTTCTCCCGGAACGAGAAGGAGTTCGAGAAACGGGAGATTTACCGGGAAAGATCCAGATCATCCTCCAGCACGGTGGCGGGTAACGCCTATCATTCGGCCTTGGAGTATTTCTTCATGGAGCTACAGCGCAAGGGGCAGATAATACCGATCACGGAAATGGAGAGGGTAGCGTTCTCATACATAGAGGAGGTACACCCGAATGATTGGAAGATACAGAAAACGACACCTACCGTAGAGGAATGCAAGATCGAGGCCACCAAGAGCGCCACGAGGCTTATCAATAACTTCTACGGGGAGAAGGATATCTATCTTTCCGGTATCAAGGAGATAATCGCCGTGGAATTAAGATGCGAGGAATGGGTAACGGTAAACGGGGTGGACATCCCCCTGCCCTGCCACGCTAGGCTAGACTTGGCGATAAGGACGGAGAGCGGTCGGACGGTCATCATAGACCATAAGTCAAGGGCCAAGTTCACCGATGACGAGGAACTAACGTTTACCTGCGGGAAACAGGCAATGACCTACGTCAAGTGCTATGAGTCCCGCTTCGGGGAGAATGTTGACGAGGTATGGTTCGTGGAGAACAAGATCTCGAAAAACAAGGACGGCTCCTCCCAGTTGAAGAAATTCGTAATCAATCTCGACAACGACACGAGGAAGCTTTACGAGGCCATATTGTACGAGCCGCTAAAAAGGATGATAGAGGCCGTGTCCGATCCGGATTACGTGTACATGATCAACGATAGCGACAACTTCGTGGACAGGGCCGAGCTTTATAATTTCTGGGCCAAGACGCTGATAGCGGAGGTCGATGATTTCAACGTGCCCGAGTCGAAGAAGGAATTGATATCGAAGAGACAGAAAAAAATACGGGACGCTTCCCTTGGATCGGTAAACCCCAAGGTAATATCCGAGTTCAAGAGGAACGCTTCCTCATTCATTCAATACGATTTATCCAATAGTAATATGACAAACAGCGAGAAAATAGAACATATCCTACGGACATTCGGGGTGATCGTGAACGTAGCCAAGGAGATTAACGGGTACTCGTCAGACACGTATCTGCTAGAGGTATCCGCTGGAACAAAGATCACGACAGTGATGAAATACAAGCTAGACATAGCGAACGCACTGGACGTGCCATCCATAAGGATGGGTAACGAGCTTATGGTGTATGAGGGAAAATCCTACCTCTCCATAGAATCACCGAAGAAAAGAACCAAGTCCTTGTATTGGGACAAGAAGTATATCGACGGCATGAGGATTCCCATAGGAACGGATAACTTCGGTAGGCTCGTGGTGTGGGATCTCGATAACAACTCCACGCCTCACGCCTTGATCTGCGGAGCGACCGGGAGCGGTAAATCCGTGTGTATCATATCCACGATAGAATACGCCCGCTTAGCCGGTATCCGGGACATCGTAATTTTCGATCCGAAATACGAGTTCTGTAATTATTCCTCCGAGAAATACATAAAGGTCTATAATGATATAGAAGAAATAGAGGCCAAGATGAAAGAGCTCGTACAGGATATGCAGGAAAGGGCTAAATCGAGGGCATCATGGAAAACGCTGGTGGTGTTCGATGAGTTCGCCGACGCGGTAGCGTCCTCCCGTTCGGGAACGGAACTTGACATAAAGGAAATGGTCGAGGTTGGCCAGCGAAAGAACGCTTTCGGTTTCCTCGAGCCTAAAATGGAACTACGTACGGTTGGCCGTGAGAAGTCATTGGAGGAGAATCTGAAGATGTTGCTACAAAAGGGACGATCGCTTGGGTTCCGGATCATGGCGGCTACGCAAAGAGCGTCGGTTAACGTGATCACGGGAGACGCTAAGGTGAATTTCCCCGTACAGATATGCTTCCGTGTACCTAAGGAGATTGACTCCAAGGTTGTCCTTGACGAGCCGGGAGCCGAGACGTTGGGCGGCATGGGGGACGGACTAATGAAATCTCCCGAGTATCTAGGTATCGTGAGGTTCCAAGGTTTTTATAAAAAATAACGGCCATGGCTAAAAGGTACCAGCTATCCGAGTCTTTCATTAAAACACTGTCCCGCCATCTATCGGTTATCCTAGAACACGTGGATTCCAAGGGAAGACCAAGGATAGCCGATACCGTAAGATTGGCCAAAAAGGATCTAAAGAAACTCGAGAAAATAATCCAAGATGGAAGAACTGATATTATGCCTCAATGAGGCATGCTCTAAAAGACATTGCCTCTGTCATCAACGACAAAAGCATTGGAAAGACCCGTCTAAAAAAGATGGGGAAACTGTAAGGCCGGAACCGGTCTTATTTAATGGGAACACCCCTTGCAAGGGGTATATCCCACAATACGAAAGAAAGAAGTACAACGTAAACTATTAACAATATGCACAATACATGATATAAATATGGATGAAATTTGGAAAGATATAGTTGGATACGAAGGGTTATATCAAGTTTCTAATATGGGTAGAGTTAGGTCTAAGGAAAGGATATTTGAAAGTAAAGGGGCTGGAAGATATAAAAGAAATGCCCAAATTCTATCGCTTGGCAAGCATAGTAAAGGATATCTAACAGTGACACTATTTAAGAATGGGAAATATAAATGTTTTCTTATTCACAGATTAGTAGCTAAATCGTTCCTACCCCGTGATATTTTCAAAAATCAAGTAAATCATATTGATGGAAATAAGACCAATAACAATCTATCAAATATAGAATGGTGTGACTCTTCTGAAAACCAGATACACAGAAGAGATATTTTAAAAAAGAAATTTGCGCCGGGTAAACCTGTTATTCAAATTGATAATAAAGGAAATAATATAAGAGAATTTGAATCAATATCACAAGCGGCCAAATCAACAGGGATAAAAAGTCAAAACATATCTTGCGTATGTCAAGGTAAAAATAGACAAGCTGGAGGTTTTAGGTGGGAATTTATAAAAAATAAATAATTATGGCAAGAACATATTTTTCATGTAAAGTGTCATTTGAAAAATTATTAGAAAATGGCAATCAAAAACGGGTAACAGAAGAATATTTAGTTGATAGCTTAAGTTTTACGGAAGCGGAAGCAAAAATCACCGAGGAGATCCGCCCCTTCATCACGGGTGAATTCACGGTAACAGACATCAAACGAGCTCGTTTATCCGAATTATTCTTCAACGAGAATGGTGATCGGTTCTATAAGATCAAGGTTTATTTTATCACGCTGGACGAGAAGAGCGGAGCGGAAAAGAAAACCGCCGCTACCATGTTAGCCCAAGCCTCTAATCTAAAAGAGGCCATAGCCGTGCTAGAAGAAGGCATGAAGGGGACAATGGCGGATTACACCATCGCCTCTGTCTCGGAGACAATGATCATGGACGTATTCCCGTTCAACGCGGATGTCAATAAGAGAGTTGTTGACATTGATAAAAAAGAGATAGAGAAATCATTGTCCGAGTCGAACAAGTCAATCGAGGATAAGATGAGAGAGTGCAAGGAGATCATAACCCGTGATCCCAAGGAAGGGGACGGAAATCTCATTACGAGAACGCAATCCTTCATCAGACAAAAGGCCGGACATGACAAGAGCAAGTTCAAGGAGGCCGCAATAGAGATCGCCTTGCTCCAGAAATCACCGGAATCCCAAGTATGGTTCATGGGATGTGGACAACTCTTAATTGAAGAGCTAGAGGTTTGATATTGATATTAGTGTGTTTTTCATGGTATTAGATTTAGTTTAGTAATGATTATCCCCGCCGCCCGTGAGGATATGCGGGGATTTCGGGCGGTAAGTATTCCGGGATGAAACGTTACGGAGTGCGCATGACGTAAAGAGGCCGGTTCGATCCCGGCACCGTCCACGAATAACAAACTATAATTATGGAAACAATACAGAATTTAGATCACTTGACAATGGCCATGTACCTTATCACCGCAATACTCGGACTTATAGCAGTGATCTTGGCCATATTCTTACTAATAAACGATAAAGAAAGGAGGAATCCATGGGAAAGAAAAGATACGAATTGGTGATAGCCGTTGACCCGGACATAGATAAATCCGGCGTATGCGTACTGTCTCCTTCAACGAGACAGCTAATTCTAAAGAGCCTCCCCTTCCCTGTCTTAGTTGATTTTATCAAGGAGGCGAGAGAGAGGTACAAGGGGGTAGACATAGTGGTCATTGTCGAGGCCGGATGGCTTAACGAAAAAAGCAACTTCCATAAATCGAGGGGTAAATCCGGCGAGAGGATAGCCAAGTATGTAGGTCGTAACCAGCAAACCGGGATATTGCTTCTCCAGATGTGCGAGCACATAGGTATTCCCTGCGAAGAGGTAAAGCCTTTGACCAAGCATTGGAAAGGGGACGAGGGCAAGATAACCCATGAGGAACTCTCCTACATAGTCGGTCCCTTGCCTAAGAGAACGAACCAAGACCAACGTGACGCTACGATTCTGGCTTGGTGGTACGCCGATCTCCCGATCAAAATAAAGACTTGGTGATATGGCGAAGAAGAGAGACGAGCAAGAAAAGGTGAAATGTGGCGATTGCGCCAACGGACATCCTCACAAGGGGCTATGCGTTTGGTGCATCATACATGATGCTGGACGGGTAGCTAACTCCACGAGATTTTGTAACACTTTTAAAAAGAGATAACATGGATCTAAAGAAAATGTCAAACAAGGATCTCAAATATGGCATAGACCGATGCAACGCAAGGTTGGCCGGGATAATGCCAATGGGATACATGGACAAGGAACGATGCCTTCAGGCGTTGGAGCAATATAAGGAGGAATTGTATAATAGAGGAATAATTTATTAAACACTAGAACATGGCATATAGATATACAGATACGAACAAATGGACGGATAACTGGTTCTGCGACCTGAAAGCGACTAGCAAGCTTCTGTTCTTGTACTTGTGCGACCTTTGCGACCTAGCTGGCTTCATGGAAATAAACGAGAAGAAGATCAGCTTTGATCTAGTACTAGGTAAGCAAGAAGTTGAAAGAGGCCTAAGGGAGCTTGAAGGACGATTACTTTATTCGGTGGACGGTAAGTATATTTATATACGTAATTTCATCAAGCACCAAAAGAACCTTCCCTTGAATTCTAAGAACGCTGCGCATAGAGGTATAATAAGAAGATTAGAGGAAATGAAGCAATTGTTTGGTTTCCAATCAATTGAATATTTCTTTAAAAAGCCCCTTGGTAGCCCCTTGGTAGCCCCTTCAAAGGGGCTTGATAGCCCCTATGGTATAGGTATAGGTAATATAGATAGTAATAGAGTTAAGGATAATATAGGGGGTATGGGGGAAAAAGAAGGAGAAGAGGAAGAGGAAGATGAAAATACGGATAATTGGAGAGAAAGCTTCGATGTGTACTGCGATCGGTTGAGAGAAGCCTATGAATCCTTATCTAACGATGACGAGTTCATAGCTCAACGCCAAAGTCTGCATCCGGGCATAGACATCCGATTGTCGCTAAAGAAAGCGTATTTAGACTACTGGAGCACCGAATTAGGATGGAAGAAGAAAAAAAGCTCGAAAAGCTCTAATATAGACTGGAAAAGGACGTTCATAAATGCCTTGGATCTTCCTTCTAACCAAGTAAAAAAAGCTAGAGGCAAAGTGGATCTCAAATCCCTAACATCAATAAGGCAAACTAATCTATACTCATATCTGGAAAAGGAGGCTCCTCTGATACTAGAGATGCCCATATTCCCTTCAGACGAGGAGATAGAGATCCTAAACCGTATGAACAGGAAGCAATTAACGGAAATAGTCAAGAAAATTAACAACGACGATCGCCTCATAAAGTTCAAGAATAGCATTTTTGAGACGATAATGGAGGTAAAGAAAAAAGATTATGGAAATTAACAGGGTAGTCCCCCACGATACGGAGGCCGAGAAAGTCGTGCTGGGGACGATAATGACGGAAAGAAACGCATTGAATGAGGTAAGGGATATATTATCCCCTTCTTGTTTCTATGATCCTTTCCATAGGGCCATGTTCGAGGCTATATCCAACATAGACGGCAGAGGAGATAGACCGGACATGATAGCCGTAGCCAACGAGATGATGAAAATAGACCCTTCCACGGACATGCTAAGGTTAAGCCAAGTATCCACATGCATGACATTCGACATCTACCAGCATGCCGCCCTACTGCATGACAAGGAGAAGAGAAGGAGATTTATCGATATCGGAGAGGAGTTGATATCAAGGGCTTACTCCGAGTCGGACGATATCGTTGACACGTTATCGGATACAGAGGACAAGCTCAAGGGGCTTTTCCAGACATCGAAAGACAGCGTATTTACCCTTAGGGAAGCGATCAAGGAGGTATCAAGGCAAATGGAGCTTAACGCATCCGATGGCAAACAGCTAACAGGAACGCCTACCGGATTCCATGAAATAGACAAGCGTAGCGGGGGATTACAGAGATCAGATCTCATAATCATAGCGGCAGATACGTCTTCTGGAAAAACATCCCTAGCGGTAGCCTTATCGTTATCCGCCGCCAAGAATGGTGATGGGATAGCGTTCTACTCTATGGAAATGAAAAAAGAGCAGATAGCGGCTAGGATGATATCCATGGAGTCTGGGATACCCGCCAACGAGATCATGTATTCAAGACTCTTGCCCGAGCAATTCAACCGTATCGACATGGGAATAGGAAAGATCTACGATAAGCCTGTTTATTTTGACGACAGGAGCACTTCTAACATAGACACGATACTTTCATCCATCCGTACGATGAAACTCAAATACGGCATATCTGGGGCGATAGTGGATTACCTGCAAATATTGTCCGTGAATATGAGAGGTAGCAATACCGAGCAACAAATGGGTGAGGCCGCTCGTAGGTTGAAGAATCTGGCCAAGGAACTAGACATATGGATCATCGCCTTGTCCCAGCTAAACAGAGACCAAATGAATCCGGCCCCCTCATTGGCAAGATTAAGAGCCAGCGGACAAATAGCGGAGGCCGCCGATGTTGTCATGTTGATCTATAGGCCTGAGCTTTATGGGAAATATTATCCTGAGCCTTTCCAGAATTATCCCGTGGGAGGAACAGCCATGATAGATATAGCGAAAGGAAGAAATATCGGATTAGCCAAGTTTATCGTGAAATTTGAAGCAAAGACCACTCACTTTATGGAATATGATGATAGCGGGTTCACTATAAGCCAAGAAGTATCACAAGAAGAACCATTTTAAAAACAAATCATGGAAATAATCAACAGACTGAAGAACACCCCTACCGGTTTGATCGTGTTGGTAGGAGACATGAAAATTATCGTGGAAAAGTACAGGCCGTACTATAACGGCCAGAACAAGATCCCGTGCAGGGGATGCGTCTTCCGGGACGAGGGAGCGAGATTCTGCGAGTACTCATCTGCTTGCATGGCCCATCTGAGGCCAGATCACGAAAGCGTGGTGTTCGCTAAAACAGAGGTTTAATCATTCATCATAGTTGAAAACTGCATTCATCTATGATGAGAGTAGTGAAAATCAAAATCATGAAACAATACAACGATTGGGAAGAGATTGACAAGGACACGAACGGCCTTGTCACCTCGCTAACCTACATGGTGCTTTTCGTTAACGACCAAGTGTATAACTACACGGTATCGCTCATGGAGGCCATTAGGAATAGCGAGCACTACAGGCATAACGCCAAACGGACGGCCAACGCTATCGAGAGGGAGATAAACGCTTATAACACGAACATCTTCCGGATAGCCAAGGCTAACAAGGAGGCGTTCGCCGAGATAACGCAAAGCATGGAGGAGGACGTACAGCCTCATATAGACCGGTATTACTACACGATCAGCCAGATATTACTGGATCACGGGGTATCGGGCATGACGAACCGGATCGCCTCGCTGTCATCAACGATAAACATGCTGGCGCAGATGTCGAGGATCACGATAAGCGATTTCGGCGACAGGATGCGGAAAATCGTCCCGTTGGCCTACAATCCCCTATCCTATCTGGCACTGGACAAGGTAGAGTATCTAAGCGACCGGTTATCGAGCGAGGTCACAGGAAAGGACGTGAGAATAAACTTAAATGAGCATCCCGGGATCGTGAAGGCGTTCACGGCGATAACGAACGCTATACTTGATCCGAGGGTGTTCAATAAGGCTTTTGAGAAAGCCGGGTAATTAACTATTTAATCCAAATTGATATGAGAAATAAAGAACTAATAGCTCTATTACAAGAGCAAGACCCGGAAGCGGAGGTAATGATCCGCACGTCCGATGGAGAGTATGAGTACGATCCGGTGGATGTCACATGGGACGAAGAGATAGAATGCGTAATTATTCAGGAGGGATAAATATGAATAATAGGAATATTTTAACAACGAATTATAATATGAATCAAATTTGCACGAATAAAGAACAATCCCACCGGCTATTAGAGGCCGGGGTGAGACCGGAGACGGCGGACATGTCGTATCACTTTACGAGAAGCCGAGTGCCTACGTTGGAGTGGGAACTACAAACAAAACCGCCTACATTGAGAGGTAAGTTTTGGACACCGCAAAGAATAGCTAAACTTGCAATGCCTTTTAATAGGCGTCCTGATGGCACACACATGACGGGGGAAGAAGTGTTTGACAATCTATGGGGCAAGGATGTCCCAGCATGGAGTTTGGCTAAGCTGATAGACATGTTACCTACAAATATTAATGGATATATTTTGAGTGTAGACTTCGAAAATAAAGGGGTAGAATATTCAATGACTAATTTTTGCGATAGACTTGACTATCTTTACATTAAAGGTTACGAAAACCTATTTGATGGTATAATTGATTGCATCGAATGGCTCATCAAGGAAGGATACCTTGACAAGAAATTCCTAACAGATAAATGCGGCGATTGCCGACTTATCGAGGATGAAGACGCTAACGGAGAGGCTTGGTGCTCCTTCCATCAAAAGCCGATTAGGTGCAATAGTAGAGCTTGTGAGGATATATTGAAGAAAGGAGTACAAAATGCGTGAGATTAAATTCAGGGGGAAAGACATTGAGAACGATAATCCGTGGCGTTATGGGTCATTGATAACCTATCCGAGCGGATGCACCTCGATAATAGGGTTCGACAAGTTAGGGAACGAGCTAAACCATGACGTGGACCCTGACACCGTAGGCCAGTTCACAGGACTAAAAGACAAGAGCGGAAAGGAGATTTACGAGGGGGATTTAATAAAAGCCCCAAGCGGACGTATTTATGCCGTTATATTCTCAACATGGAAATATGAAGAGAAAAGAGAATTTTTCAAAGTGATTGACATCTACGAACATACAGGATGGTGCATATCCCTAGATGGGGTTAATCCATGTGAACTGCTAGACTTTGAGGTGTGCCAAGGAAGTGTTATTGGGAATGTTTATGACAATCCCAAATTGCTGAAAGGAGGATCAAATGATTAAGGCAACGCTTGTAGACTAATAAAGGAAGGAGATGCCTGCACATCTCCTAAAAAACAGCTAGGCTTACTTTTTATCGCTCACCAAGAAAGAGAAATAACGAGAGGTCTTAGGATAGATTCTCTTACCATTCTTTACGATGTAGCGGCAGAAAATACGAGTCTTGCTGTCTTCGCGCGTTTGGTCTTCCACATTAAACACCTCCTTTCCGATTTGCCTGACGACCTGCATCGTCAAGCTATATTTAGCTACGCCCTGTCAAGCGAAACTAAAAAAAGCCCAAAGTTACAGGACAATGGGCTTGTGTCTTTTCTCGGACAAGGGAGATAGGACAAGGAGGTGAATGACAGTTCACCAGATTGGAGGTGTTAATGTTCCAACCAAACGCAACGCAAATATACAGGTTTACCATGTACTAACAATGTGTGGTTAGCAATATTTAAATATTATTTAAAATCATGGAAAGAGATATTGATATGAGACAGACAGTAGAAGAAGCGGCTCATTTATTCGCTGAAAGCAGGAGTAGCGGTAGTGCATTCCCGGCGTATTATCAGGGATTTATAGCAGGTGCCGAATGGGAAATGGCAGAAGCTATTAATGCTCACTGGAAAAGTTGTCCAAACCTCTCTAAAGACAATGATCGGATGTGCAATCAAATGAATGATTGCAATCAGAATTGCGAGTACATGAGGTCTTTTATTAGACTATTAAGAGGAATAGTATTAACCGAGCCTTAATGGTAAGGCTCATAATTAAGAGATCATGAATAGAACAATCAAAGTACAAATTAAAACATCTAATCATGGAGACTAAGATATGTAGAAAATGTGGCAAGGAATTGTCGATAGATAACTTTTATAAGGACAGATCAGCGGAGGATGGGCTTCGCTGCTACTGCAAGGCTTGTATAAAAGCCTATAACGCCTCTAAGAAGACCGATACAGAGAGAAGAAGGGGGGGGATTGACGAAAGTGTTCACCAATCCGGATCTGGCAAAATTCAAGCCAAGGGAGCTTATCGAGGAATTGAAGGCCAGAGGGTATAAGGGGACGCTCACCTACGAACAAGTAATAACATTATAATTAAAAAATCATGAAACAAATAGATATAGAGGTTAGTACTACAATCAGTATGACCTATGATCCGGAATCAGAAGAGTTTAAATCTGCACTTGAAAGTTATAGAGATGCGATAGAGGACGGTGCTAGTGAAGAAGATATGCTCCGGCAGATAGCATGGTACATCACTGCATTCGGCACAGAAAACATGATAGAGGGTATCGGTTATGTATCTGTGGATGGTGAAAAGAATGGTGATCCAGAAGACTGGTGCGGAGTAGATATCGTGAATAGCCTCAATATAAATGATACTCCAGATTTTCAAACAGCGATAATTTAACCTCTAATAACATGTGCGTACTTATTTACGACGGGGATGTAGAAATACAATCCCCTAAACAACTAGAGGATCATTTCCCGCAAATCACGAAAATGATCCCAGCGGAAGGGTATGACAATATCATACCGGAATCTTGCCTGTGCCAAGTGGACATAGAGAATACTCTTGATAGTGCCGGAATAAAGTATATTGAAGATTGCGGGGACTATATAATCATTAAATGATAAATAAATTGAAATCATGAGATTAAGACAAGCCAATAAGATAATGAAAAACTTCCAGTTATATCCCGGGATGTTATGGATATATGGAACCGGAAGACTGGATAAAGCCAACAATATAGTGCTACATCATTATTCTAGGGTGAAACCCGAAATAAAAGTATGGAACACTTTAACGGATAAAGATCCACTATTGGCGATCAAGATACTTAATGAGTCATTCAAATCTAAGAAATCATGAGTTTATTTAAACTTTTATTGTTTATTTGCAAAAAATATTTTTTATGAGAATTATAAAATCGGACACAGGAAACGAGGTGAAAGTATTCGCCGAGACATTTGAAAATGAAGCTTATGAGCAAGTTAAAAGACTCGCAAACTATGAGGCTTATCAGAATTCAATTATTAGAATAATGCCAGATAGCCATGCAGGTAAGGGATGTACTGTCGGTACTACAATGACAATAACCGATAAGGTAACCCCCAATTTAGTCGGGGTGGATATTGGTTGCGGTATGCTTACCGTGGAATTGGCAGATCAATCCATAGACTGTGAGAAATTGGATTCCGTTATAAGGGAAATGGTTCCTAATGGGTTTGATATACATGACACCCAAAAGGAGAATTTTGATTTTTCAAACCTACGATGTGCGAAGCAAGTAGATTTAAATAGGGCTTATCTATCACTCGGTACGCTTGGAGGCGGTAATCATTTTATAGAGGTGGACTATTCAGAAAGAAACCATAGGTACTATTTGGTTATTCACTCTGGCAGTAGAAAACTGGGAGGCGATGTTTGTAAGCACTATCAAAATTTGGCCGCAAATACAGAAAGTGATCGGGCGATTGAGGTACGTAATACTATTGCCAGATTGAAAGGAGAAGGTAGGGAAAGGGATATTCAGGAAGCGATTAAGAACATTTCTATTCCCGGTAAGGACAAAGAGCTAGCGCATCTTTCAGGTAGTGATTTTCACGACTATATTAATGACATGGCAATAGTACAACGCTTTGCGATGCTCAACCGTGCTACTATGGCAGCGATTATCATTAAGGGGATGGGATTTACTGAGGTAAATAGATTTGAAACCATACACAACTACATTGATTTTAGCCGTATGATCCTTAGAAAAGGAGCTGTAAGTGCTGAGCTTGGAGAAAAGCTACTTATTCCTATCAATATGCGTGATGGATCTCTTATCTGTATCGGGAAAGGAAATCCCGACTGGAACTATTCAGCGCCGCACGGGGCCGGACGTTTGATGAGTCGGAACAAGGCAAAGGAGTTACTCTGCATGGAGGAATACCAAGAATCCATGAATGGAATATACACAACTTCTGTAAGCAAGGCCACAATAGACGAGGCCCCACAAGCGTACAAGTCCATGGAAGAGATCATGGATGCAATTACGGATACTGTCGAAATTATAGATGTTATAAAACCAGTCTATAACTTTAAGGCGCAAGAAACCAAATCATAACAGGCACATCAAGTGTCTAATCCGAGCCATCACTTCATAGAAGTTGACAGGCTCGAAATCCAAGGAATCCGTGAGGCGGTCTATCTCCCGTCTTGCGGATTCCTTCTTTGCGTGTCCTTTATTTTTGGTTTTCTTAGTCATCCATGGCGCACATGTAAATCCAGACCTTGCCTTCAGGAGCGTCATCGTCAAGAAAATAGAAGTTTATAGCGTCCTCAATGATCTTTTTTTCGGCGTCCGGGCCGAACCATTCCGTGAACTTTACTTCCTTGTCGTGCCACGCTGAATTTAGCGCAACGTAAACATCCCAAATATTAGCGTTGCCCGGTACGCTCATGCCTTTAGCGACGGCGGTTACTTGCTGGATGTTCCAGTGCTCACCCTTATCCTCCCCCGACTTGCCTTTATGGTGCATTGCCGCCACGTCCTTCTTAGCGAAATGCTCATTATAATGAGGACCGCAAAAAACCTCATGTATATCACGTATGGCCTCGTCATACTTCTCGGGATCTTTTTCCTTTAGACACTCCATCGCCTCGTCCAGCTCGCATATGGCCTCCCACATCTTTTTCTCGGATACCATCCCTTTCGAATGATAGTCCTTCATCAATTCCTTGTATCTCATACCCTGTCATTTATTTTATTCTGTGAATATTGATTTCAGTTCCAGAAAATCCGCTTCCGTTATACGTATAGCGTTAGTGTCACCAAGGATAAAATTCATGAGTCCGTTATCTGGAAGCTCTATCAAGATGGAGCCTTCCCCGATCGTACCCTTGATAAATCCTTGCTCAAACTTATACGGCTTCATGCTCTTGAATACGTTCATGGCGTCATCGAATAGCTCTTCCTTATCATAATTGCCGTTCTCGTCAGCCACGAACATCATGAAACCCTCCACCTTCTCAGTGATCTCCTTGTCCTTTTGCACGAGGATGTTATGGACACCCCTTTTAAGATACTTTCCAAGAGGCTTGAACGCCGTGTTCCCGGAGACGAAAGAGTCAACCCTTTCCTCCGCCCATATCTCCACCGAGTTAATTAGCCTGCTTTTTAGCTCTAGAGCTTGTTGCTTTAGTTCCATAGGACTCTTTCTTTAATTGTTCCACTTCCTCTCTCAAGGTACTGATAGCATACCCTTGTCTCTTGACCTTATCGATCAATTCGATAAGCATACCTTCCTCACGTGTCATTTCTTACCTCCTTTTCCGCTATTCTTCAATTTAAGGAAGTCGGCGTATGGCATATCGGCGTATTTGGCCGTGTACTCAGCGAACAACGCCATGTTCTTGTTAACCTCCTCTGAGGCCGATTTCTTTATCTTCTTGGCCATTCCCAACAATTCCTCCAAGGCGGCCTTTCCGTCCTTGCTCTCCTCCACCAACGGACGCATGATGCGCATGTATTCACGGTTAAGGATGGACATTACCTTTTGGTAGGCCTGTTGATACTCCGGATTGTTATTGACCATTTCGAACTCGCTATCCGACATCTCGCTAACGAGCTTATCTATCTCGTCCCACACCGGATTACGGCTTTGGGCCTGTTGCGCAGAAGGGTTAAGCATACGTTGCTTCTGGATCTCCATCTGTTGCTGCGCTTGCTGGAGACGCTGAATGTTTGCTTCTATCTCGCTTATATTCGGATTATAAGGATTGCTACCTAATACAGGGTCACTCCCCCCTAAAAAAACATTTGTCTGCATGATAATACTGTTAGTGGTTAAAAAAAGGAAAGCGGCAAGCGCCCCCTAGGGAGCACAAGCCACTAACTTTACCTTAAGCCGTAGGTGCCGGAGCGGATGCCGGACATGAGCACGGATTGTAGCTAGGATAGCCTGTTACCGTAGGGGTATTAGGCAATACCAATTCTCCCGTGATCATACGGCAGGTTCTACGATCGGTGTAATTGACACTAGCCGTGAACGCCTTCTCGATCTCGCATTGAAGCAACTTGTCTTGGTAAGGACGAATCGCCGAACCTACAGCCACCTGACACCTCAATTCATCAATCTGAGCCTTCAAGACATCGAACTGGTCTCTTTGGTTCTTGTATAGACCAAAATCAGCGTCTACCTGTGACTTGTACAATCCGAAATCAGCGTCTACCTGTGATTTCCACAAGGCGAATTTCTCGGCGATATCCGTCTGGCGGTGATCGTAATCGGCTTGCATACCTGAGACTTTCAATCCCCACATTGCGTTTGTAAGCGATAACGCCTCCTCACAGCCTTTCTCCCAAGCCATGAACGCTGTCGGAGCGCCTACACCGGAACCACCACCGCCTCCTGTGGTCGTGTTGATGTTAACGTTTTCCGGCATACCGGCTCCCCAGCCACCGCCGAACAAGCCGCCACGGTTACGTGACACCGCCCAAGCTCCAAGAGCCGTACCAATGATACCCAATGTCAAGCCGGCGTTACCCACGCCCTTGCTTGCGTAATCCTTGTGCTCATCCTCATGGACGATCTCTTTCTCCTTAATAATTTTCTCTGCTTCCATATGTGAAGTTTTTTATGGTCATATCCGGGTTATCCCGGACACCACAAAAATCCAGAGAAGTGCCTTGCTAAATAAATATCTCCTTGCTAGCTTGTTGCGAGGTTGTTGCTAGTTCTTTGCGGAAGGGGATGAGACAAAAAAAGCGCCGCCAATTTGTGTTGACGACGCTTTCACCTTTTAAGGGAGGCTTTATAATGATATGGAAAGGAGCTCTTCTCCTAATTTATGCAAGGCTTATTTTTTATGGTTGGTTACTTTTTATATCTACCGGTTCCACCTGTTTCCAATACATGCATTGTAGCGTGGTTGGACTAGATATATGTTTTTTTTCTATCTGAGTATTTATCGAAACTATTCCTTTCTAGGAATTCATCATACTCCTTAGCTTTTGGTTCATCTAAATTTTTCATATCATTCTATTTTATATAGCATGAAATAATTTTATATGGTAGACAGGAACTCTGACAATGAATCCATGTCCGAAAATTCTTTAACCTCACTGTCCTCATGCATATTCCTCGGTTTATTTCTATTACCTTTTACTATTTTCATCATCAGATCTATAGAGTCGCTCTCATTCTCCATAGAGACCCTCACTTTATCCAAGGCCAAAGCCTCTATTGTATTGCATAACTCATCCGCAAATGATCGAGACATAAAATATACATCCTTAAAATCTATACGTACACATGGGCTATTCAAATCCTTAGCCCTCATATAGATTTTTTTAGCTTCTGTCCTAGAACGAAGCTCTCCCCTTATCAATTCTGATATCACAATTGTCTTTTCCATGTTCTTCATTCTAAATATTCATAAAAATTAAACATCCTTTCCTCTTTATATGGTATCCTTAATGCCACTATAGTTCCATCCCATTTTATATAATCAGGAAGTCCTATATATGATGTCTCTTCCTCTGACATAAGATGAAACGCTTGCCCAGACAGCAAAAAATATGTTCCTCCAAGTCCCTTAGACAACATTCTCTTGCAAGTACTTATACCATAACCACGATTCTCGGTATCTGGTAAATTTTTAGTCGATATACCCTTTCCAGCGCTTTTTAAAGCCTCCACATCGTTAGTTATACCTCCCTTGCCAGACTTAACATAACTACCCAGTATACTTATACCATTATCCGCTATGCAAATGTCTATATAACTCTTTGACGGATAATACTGAGCAAATATATAACCAAATTCACTCTCTGAATGTTCAGATATATTGTCAATCGTCTCAGTCAGCATATAAGATAAAGCCTTTCTCAACTCTCCTTCAATATTTAATTGCCTTATCATTATATTCTCTGCTACAGACAGTATATCGTTTTTTATGCTATCCTTGCTTTTACATCCCGGAAACTTTATTATAGGAATATATTTTTTCATAGAAAAATATTCCATATAATTATGAAAATCACTAACACTGTCAGCTACTACACCTCCTTCAAAATGAATAGAGTCCAGATAGCTTTTAACACTGTCCGATATATTCTTGCAAACCACATTCTTACCGCACTTATCTCTATAAAGCATAAGAGGCAATAAGAAAAATGGAGTCACAAATGCCGTATATTGGAAGTTCCATATGAAATCATCATCATCGGAATTCTCCATTTTCAGGATTATCCTGAATAGATGATTGAAGGCTTCTCCTATCCTAATATCATTTACCGCATGTGGCATATATATTTCCATAATGAAACTTTTCGTATACAACAAAGCCTCTGCCAAGGCTGGTTACTTGACGAGGCTACAAAATCACCTTTTACGCCGCAAAGGTCGCACAAAATTTTGTTATATGAAAATTTTTTCATAGACAAATCACATGCCTTACAACATAACGCACCCTCAGAGCGTACCGGATAGCTCCTCTTTGACGCTCTCCACCGTCCTTCTCAGATAGTAACTCCTCCTTATCCTGTCCGGATACAAGTTCCGCATCCGGTTGACGGCTTGCCTCGTCATTCCCGTCAGATCGGATATGATATTGTCGCTCAACTTGCGATCGGCCAGTATGGTTATAGCCACTCCCCGAGCGTCAACATTGCGCTCCTTGTTGTTGCTAAACATCATTACCGGATCGGTCCCGCACTCCTTGCAGACTGCCTCTATCACTTTTTTGTAAAAAATTTCCACCTTATTCATAAACTTTTTATTTCGTGGTTTGTTTTACTATCAAGCCGGGCAAAAAAATGCACGGCAGAAAGACATATAAGAATCTTCCCGTCGTGCGTGGCATGAAAAAATAATCAAACTTCCGATCCGATTATTTAGGGAAGATTCTTTTTCTTTATCCTCCCTTTCCGGCTCGTTCTCACGAAGTCACCATCAAACTAATATAAATTATCATGAACAAAAAAACGTCAGCCCTTGTTATTCATATAACGCATTCATTCTATTATCAGAGGTTTCCCGGGTGTGAGCCACGGAAGCCTCACCAAATCCTATAGAACCCGCCTATCCCGACATAGGGTGACAAGCCATTCTTACCGATCCCATAACCGGCTATCGCTCCGATTCCCCATCTACGTGGGGTGATCGTCTTGGTTATATACTCAGTCCTTCTATAAACCTCGATGTAGTCAAGATTAGGCTTATAGCCGGATATAAATAACCGATAATCATTCGTCTTGTACTCCTTGCTGGTTATGGGTACCGGAACATATACAGGTTCCTTTACCGTGTCACCGTCTAATGTAATGTAGACAGGAAAAGGCTCCGGTATCGTCTGCACCAATGTCTCGTAAACAGGATACGGGATACTGTCATGGATCGTGTCGGTTATTAATACGGTATCGGATTTAGACACGACTTTATCAGTCACATCCCCCCGGATATGGTAGCCAGCCGTGAAACTGGCTACCAAACACACTAGTATTAATATAACCTGCCATGCTCTCATAACAGATTCCACCCGGCTATCACGTCCGACATATCAGCCTCCCTGCCGTTCTCCACTTTGCTCATCCCCGCCACGATCCGGATCATCTGCTCACGATCGTTGATGTTGATAGGATCATCAGCTGGGATACCGGCGTAATCGGACACGGCCTTAATGTAAGCGTCCGTATCGTTCTCGTTTTCCGGTCCCCAGCGACCGATCATCTTGCGGATCGTGTCCAGTTTGTAGTTCTTGTAATAATTTGACAAGATCCGGAACATGGCCCTGTACCCATACGCCATCGTATTGAATTGCTTGAATGATCCGTCCTTGCTCGGACGTATCTCACCTTGGAACAAGTCTCCGTTGATCCGGATGTTTCCCGGGTTGTTGTTTCTCAAACCTCTAGGTAATTTTTTATTTGCCATTGTTATTTGATTTTATGCTATATTTGTGACACCTTGCTGATCCTTTCCTCTATCATAACCTGTGACAGGCGTGATAGAGGTGTCTTTTACTCCGGCTCCCCTATCCTTTTGGATCAGGGGAGCTTTCATTATCGTTATTAATAGTAGACCCTATAGATCTCCTTGGAGGTTGCCTCTTTTCGCAATTCCTTACATTACACCGGTTCCATTCGGCTTCCTTATACATCAATTCCAGCTCATGGTATTTATGAATCCAATTCAACCTCTCCGTTTCTAATTTCCTTATCTCCACGTACATCGAATCGATCTTCATATCACGCTGCCCCATCCTTTCCTCTAGCCAATCGACCTCGTTTTTCTTCCGGCTACCGAGCCATTTTATAAACCCCAAGCCGCCAAAAGATCCCAATATGGTAGCCACGATCGTGGCTATACTTGACAAATCCATGGGCAATTAATTACATGACAAGCGTGAGTAGATGATCTCCAGTTGGCTAGCCTCTATATCATTAGCGTCCAAAAGCTTCTCCAAGTTGGGATTGTCAAGCTTCTCTAGCTCAATCCCGGTATCCTCCTCCAGTATCTTCTCGACAAAATCATTGACCTCCTTGTTGTATCCTTCTATGATCGAGGACGCGTCCCTCAGCTCATCCCCAGACATCACGGGCTTACCGCCCGTGTTAACGGAATCATTATGGCCACGAACCTTTTTCATCAGGTCGTCAAAGCCCTCCGGCTTAAACTTCTCAATGGCTTCTTTTATATCAGCCTCGTATGTCTCCGATATGGGGCGCAATTTTCTAAGGTTGTTCAACACCGTCATCTTCGAGGATGACACCATACCGGTCAGCTTGCATCCGTTCAACACCTTGTACAATTCAATGGCTTCTTTCTTTTTCATGATCTATTTTTTATATTATAATTCAACTTGTAAACCCGGCCGCATCGAAATAACACGACCGGAAAAATCAATTTTAATCCATCACTACCGATACTTGGTTCTCGACAGCGTCGATGTATTTCAAGACCTCACCAGTTACTTGCAGAACGGTAAATGTGCTATCATTTACATTGACACTCAATCCCCCAAATCTGGTGTAGTTATAGCTTCCGATATAACCGGCCTGCTTGTTATAAACCTGTCCGTTCGCCTCAGACACCTTGTTCTCGCTCGTTATCGTAACACGGCTCTCCTTGATATCAAGGATATCTCCGGTGCCATTAATGAGTTTTGTTACGCTCTCTGTCTTTACTTCTTGTAATGTCATAATCTTTAGTTTTTAAAATGTTTATTCATAAAAAAATGTTACAACTATATGCGTTCCTTGTGAGTTATACATCCTATTCTGGTCAAAATAAAAAGACTCCGTATCCCCGACATGATATACAGATAACATAGGAGGTCTTTCTGTAGGCTTAAAAGCAGATGTTACGTTTATAGTCTCCAATATTGAATTATCAGCGTTGCTTACTTTCTCATATCTTAGTCTAACAAGTCTTCTGTTGTCAGCGCTTATACCACCTAGCCCTGTGTATGTACCATTGACATGATTTTCACTTATGACATCGGTT
>ENA-UEPI01000700-UEPI01000700.1-human-gut-metagenome-genome-assembly--contig:-NODE-700-length-21938-cov-5.715841_pt1 | contig 21938 bp, 14 predicted proteins | sample MGYA00242899_ERZ507914 | MGnify/ENA primary metagenome ERZ507914 (study PRJEB26167, sample SAMN06115442) | human gut metagenome | host: Homo sapiens | place: China:Chongqing | collected 2015-07-28...
TGAACTTATTTATTAGTTCCGTTTTATCGTCATCGGCAAGAAAAGCATAAGTTATACTGTTCAGAACAAATGATTTTATTTCTTCATACGAGAATCCATAGCGTACTACCGCCAAGGTATATTGTTCGGTGAGCGACGTACGCAAAATACCGGGGTCGTCGGTGGAGATAATCACGGGGACACCTGCCTGATGATAGAGGCTGACCGGGTGTTCCGACCCTTTCACGCCGAGAATAAATTCATTGCTGGTCAGGTTGATTTCTACCGGAATCTTTTCTTTCATTATTGCCAATGTTTCATTACTGTCCGGCTCGAAAGGCAAATCCACACCGTGACCGATACGGTTAGCCCCAGCCCTGTTTATGGCAAGGCTGATGTGATAGGTCAGGTGTTCGGGGCGCATCAGTCCTACGGTTAGTTCCCCAGCATGAAGCGAAGTAAGGACACCGGGGAATTTATCGTTCAGATACTTGAACATTTCCATGTGCAAACGATAATACAGCATCGACTTCTCTCCATTTTCGGCGGCTACGATATTGCATCCTCTCAACACATTCTTCCCATTTCCATATTCTTTTTGCATGCATGCTTTATGAACGACATAGAGTTGGGCGAATACTTTGAGAGGTTCGCTGCCACGCGAGGTATAGCCTTGATAACGGCATACAAGGTCTGAGGTGTCCACATTCAAATGATTGCCGAACGTGTTGCTCATATTATCCAGTTCATTTATAAAGTTGATATAGGTTTCAACAGTATTCTCTGCGCTCTTTTCGAATAGATTGAAAACTTCATCCAATGTGTCTTGAACATCTTCATAATTTCCTTCTTTTACATAATCTTTCAGTTGCTTATCATACTTTCCGTAGTCATCTTTCAGAAAACAGTCTTTCGGAACGCTGGGGGAAGTACCCATCACTTCCAGATATTGCACATTCTCCTTCACTGCACGCACTTTCAACTCGTGCATCAGATAGGCAAGGTTTTCCACATCCCCCGTCAGTGCCGAGAGCAGTCCGAACGTGCCGAAGAAGTATTCGTCTGGGCCAAGCGGATATTTGTAGGGCTGGAAGTTGCGGATGCTCCATTTGTCGATAAGTGCCATGCGATGGTTGTGCAGGTCGTCCATGTCTTTGGAAAGCCGGATGGTTTCAATATCCATTGGCTTTTTGGCATAGAGACGGCCCGTTTCCGGATTGACGAACATTCCTTTGCTTGCCGCCAGCTCGAAATAGGTTTCGGCATAAGCCGATCCGGTCAGGTGGTTGTGAACGTCGCCTCCTTTGGGCATGGCGGTGAAGAACTGGCGGAGTGCCACATGGTTGCCTTTGATACTTTCAAAGTATTCCTGCACCTCTTTCGGAGTATTAATCCTATTTTCTATTTTCGTCATAATTGTTTCTTTTTTAAAATTTATAACCTTTTTCAAGAATTGTTGCCCATCCTGTGGCTGTGTGTCCTCCTTTCTTTGGCGGGACGGGGGTTAATAAATCGTTTTATTTCGCAGCTTCCGCACGCAGGCCGCTAAAAGGCCAGCACGGCACGGACTTTATAGGTATCGGCTTTGGGCTTCGTGTTATAGCCGGGGGGGGCAAGATTTACACGCCAGGCAACAGTCCCCGATTCGTTGCTGCTCCAATACTCCCCGATAAGCTCATTACCGGACGCCATAGCAATCTGGGGATTGATTTTATTGAGCATCTGAAGATTCTCGTAATAGTAGGTGGAGCCCTCCTCAGTATAATTTTTAGGCACACCGAAACACAGCGTGGCAAGCTCATTCTTGCCCGGTAAGAACCACCCGCTGCTACCTGCGGGCGCGGGGTGCTCGCCAGCATAAGTGGCTATCGCATTGTAGACAGGAAAGGTGGTGTCGTTATGCCGAGAGCCGTAAAGTGCCATTAAACGGGATTTGCAATAACCGAAATCTGTATCGGATTTCCGTATTTCTTCCCAATCGGCCTGCTCTCCGGGCGTGAAGTCGTTGAATGATAAGGCCCAATCATAAGCATACTCAGCCTCCCCCTGTCCGGTGGCCCACTTCTCCTTCTGAGAGGCATCGTTCATCGCAACGACCATGCCGTGCACACACTCCGGATGGTCGCGCATCAGCAGGCGGTCGCCTTTTAGGCGGCCGGTCTGCGTCCAGTGTATCCCCTCGATTTCGCCCACCCAGAAGACTACGCCGAGACAACTCTTCTGTAGTTCATCATGGAACGGCCTGACATCTTCATTCCCGGGCAGGATGCTGCCGTCCTGCATATAGTAGTCACCCGCCGCTAACGACCGGAACTCTTCTTTTCCCGCCTCATTGTCGCCAACCTTGTGGACGGTATATTTTCCGGGCTGAAGATTTAATTGGGAAGAATAGTCAAAATAGAAAGTCTCCCGATTTCCGTTGTAGTAATACTCATACGGTCCCGGATCCGAGGCCGTAGGGGTGTTAGTATTCACCAGCAGGCGGGCCGTGCAGGGATTCTCCTGCCAATATACATTTTTATTGATCACCGCCGTGTAGCGGTAATAGCTCTTAGAAATCTCTTGGCCGTCTATCTTTTCGGTATAGGTATATTTCGTAGCAGGCACCTGAAGGATGAACAGAGACATACGGTGCTCCATCGCGAAGCTGAGCGTGTGGTTGCTATACACGCCACGGGCCGTCATCAGGTCGGAGGCGGTGTATTGGGCGTAGGTATTCTGGTTGGTTTTAACAAGCCAATAATAGACTACAACCTTAAAGAAGTCTTCATCGCCGGGCGATACCCTGCCGCTCATATAGCTATTGTCCTGGTAGGGATAATAGGCATGATAACTCCTGTCGGGTGAGTATAAGAGCTGGGAAGTGCCGGCAGGCAGCGTCCACTTGCCTCCCTGTAGGGTAAGGCAGAGGTTCTCCACCTCCAGGGTTTTGTCCTTCACCACGTAGAGGCCGATGCGGTCGCCTTCGGTGAAGACGGTGCGGTAACCGCGTTCCTGGGCGCGGGTTTGTCCGGTGGCGTACATGCCGCCGTCGCTCACGGTGATGGTGAGGGGGCGGGCATCGGGGTCGGTGCCGGCAGGAGGCAGTTCGTCCAGTGCGTCGGACGTGCATGCCGCCAGCATCAGGATGAGGGCGCAGGCCAGGGATGCTGCCGGGGGAAATATGGAATGATGTTGTTTCATACGGTTTCTTTTTTTATTGATGAATTTAGTTGTTACTGTTCTACTCGACCGGATGCCACGTACCTCCTCCTTCTCCTTCCACGTCGATATTTTCGATACCTTCCGAGGTCACGGTGAGGCGGTACTCGTACATCTTGCCACTGAAGAAGTCCGCTTCGCCTGCGGCGGGGGTGTAGTAGAAGGTCTTTCCTCCGATGACTATTTTCACGAACTTCCGTTTCGACATATCTTGGGGAAGGAGCAGGGCGCGCACGGTGCGTACGTATCCGTCGGCGGCAGGGGTCACTTCGTTGGGGGTGATGCGGTCGATGCGGGGGGTCACTTGAGCTACGGTTCCATTGCTGAAATTGATACTCCCTCCCGTGCACGTGAGGTTTTCAAAGGTTACAGTGGCGCGCTGCAGTTCATCGTCGGTCACGCCGTTGCCCGCTTTGAGGTGTACCACCACTTTGGCTATGACGTGGCGGAAAACGAGGGTCTTATCGGGGGACGTTACGGCGATGCGGAGGTAGGGAGCAGCCATGCAGTCGCTATCCTGATATCCTTCATCTCTCTGGTCGGCCTGTACAGAGAATGAAACAATATTCCTCACCGACGGATATACCCCTTGAATCCCCTTTTCCTCATCCGGGCTTACCCAGTTGGATAGGGATCCATTCATAATCAGCTTTCCATCGGAATCGACGGAGGAGTATACATCCTGAGCCGGCCCGGAGAAGCTAGAGCTAATCCACAGCCTCACCCTTTCTCCCCCTTCCCACCTGTTTTCAGTGGTAGCCCGTGTCTGGGCGTTGGCGGAGGAATATCCCTCTACGGCTGCGTAGAGTTCCAGCGGCACGCCGCCTTCGGGCCATGCCGCATCGTCATCGCCTGTGCAGGCAGCCAAAACCAAGGCTGCCCACAGGTACATTATATATATTGGTATGTTCGTCTTCTTCATTTTTTTCTTTATATTTATTGTTTACGGATTACTCCTGAAATGCAGAACCTTCTACGGGTGCGCCTATGGTTTCCCAGTTCTTGATGTCGGTGTCCAGCGTCAGGCCGTAATAGTCCACGGTTATCTTATAGATGTACCGCTTGCCGCTTTGCAGCTCCAAGGCATCTCCGGCGGGGATTTTGTAGACGAAGTTCGTATTGTCCGCCAGCTTCACGCGGATAAAGACGGTGCCTGCGGTTAGTTCCTGGGGCACCACGATGGCTTCAGCGTACTGGAGATTGGTGGCGTTAAAGTCTGTCGTCACCACCGTGGGGATGGTAATCGGAGTGGCGGGGTTGGGGTCGGCGGCGAGGGCTATCATCGCCTGGCGTTCGGCCTCGTTACTCATGTCGGCGGCTTTCTTGGGGGTGAAGGTGGCCTTCAGGGCGGTGTTCTCCAGGGTCACGATGGCACCGGAGAGGTCGGGGGCGCCGTTGCCGCGCTTCAGCACTACTTCTACTTTAGATAGCAAATGGTAGAAAGTGAGGGTCACGTTAGAGGCGGTGGGGGCCACGTTCCGCTTGGTGGAATAGAGCAGGTCGGAGGCGGCGTAGGCGGTTTTCGTGGTCTGGTCGGCCTTCACTTCGTGGGACACCGATGCGGGGAAGGCTTCTCCTGCCGGGGCAGGGTTGGCATGGATGGCATAGATGTTCACGGGGTCGGGCGAGATGTAGTACATGTCGCTGGCGTAGGTGAAGCCGCCGGTGCCGTCGGCGGTGAGCAGGTTGTTCTGGTAGAGGGGGAGGTTGTTGTTGTCGTCCACCCAGGCAGATACTTGCAGGCCTGCGCCAAGCTGTGTGTCGAGGCCGTAGGAACGGGTCTGGGAGGTGATGCCGCTGGTGAGGCGGATTTCGCCGTTCCAGTTGTCGGTGGTTGCTTCGTTGTCGTTGTTGCAGGCGGCAAGCGCAAGGGCTGCTGCGGCAATGATTGATAAATTTCTAAGTTTCATAATCTTACATTCTTAGTATTATTGATTCAATTGTTCGTTTCCATTCCGGCCGAGCCGTTTTCACCGTCTTCGCCATTGCCCGGCGTCCAGTCGGTAATGGTGGCGGAGAAGTCCGCTTCCGTAGGTGTTTCCACTATTTTCCCGCCCAAGGCGAGTGGCTTATGCTTGTCGGCGTTGAAGGTGGCAAGCTCCGTGGTGAGGTCACTGTCGAGAGTGACCGGCTTTGGACTGTCTCCTGCAAAGTAGAGTTTGGCATCCAGCTTCTGCTGCACACCCGCCACGCCGAGCAGGCGCACCGTGGCCGCCCATTTTCCGGCATTGGCTCCTTCCGTTACTTTCGAAAACGCCAGTGCCACGTTCAGCGGCGTACCATGCGTGCCGTTATCCATATCCAGCGTCGAGGCAACCCCCGAAAGGTAGCCCTCGATTCGCTCTATCCTTTCCGTGGTACTGCCCGTCGGCTCGATGAAGAGCGTCAGTTGGCGTACTTGCTGCTGCATCGCAACGGTAAGGGTGTGGTCGGTGTCCGCTTCTATCGTAGTTTCCGTCACGCCCGTAAACAACCAGCCCGGCATCTCCTGCACGAAGGGACCCGCTCCGTCCACGTTACCCGAAGCCCCGGCGACGGTTGCCACGCTGCCGCTCACGGTGATGTGCTCCGGCGTGTTGTAAACACGCAAGTGGCAAACACCCGGCTCAAAAAGGCGGTCGAGCGTGTTGGTGGCATCGCTCACGGTAGCCATGTATTCACCGGATGCCACCGTGTAGTTTGCCGGTATATCCACGCCCGTCGTGCGTCGCGTCCAGTCTGTTGTCAGGATGATTTGCCCTTTGTCAGGATGCGGAGTATTGTAAATCGGGTCTTTCACATCGCAACCCGCAAGGAGGAGGACTGCCGCCCAGACACAAAGTAATGTAATCGAATTTTTCATATATCGTATTTTTATAGTTCTACTTATTTGCTGCCAAGCGTCCACACGAGGCTGATGCCAGCCTGTGTCGGCCCCCATAGGTTCTTTGCTCTGTTCCGTTCCTTATATACACGTATGCCATCGGTCATGCCGAAACTGTCATATTCGGAACGGGTGTAGCCCAGACCGAGGTTGAAGTCGATGGAGAAGTCGCGGGACAGGTAAAGCTGGTAGCCCGCGGTCAATCCCGCATTCCACAGCTTGCCCTGATAGCCGGTATCCTTTGAAACGATACCGCCCAACATATACTTATGTATATTATATTCCCCATAGCTGCCCGATACCCCTGCATAGAAACGCTTTTTAGCCAAAAGGTACCAGCGCACTTCGGGGCTGACGAGCCACATTTTCTGCACTTTGCAGTGATTGCCGCCCCACCACGAGAGGCTGCCGTCCAGCTTCACGCTTAAATCACGATTCACCCGCCATTCCACGCCGAGCGTGGGAAGCAGAAAAGCGTCATACAATACGTTGGTGCGGACGGCAAAACGGTAGAGTTGATTCGATTCTACCGACAATCGCTCCATAGAGATTGTGGAATATTGTCTCACATCCATTATGGAGTCGGATTGTTTCTCAAAGACGGATTTTTCTTTTTGCTCTACGGACACTAATGTTTGTTTATGTTTGGGTTCCTCGCGTTTTTCTTCAACTTTAGCAGATGGCGATTTCACAACGGCTTTCGTCGGAATGCGGAGCGTTACCACTACTACATCCTTACTGTTATGGTACGCACGCGCATAATTGGCAGTAATGAAATCCGCTTCTTTCAGCCCTTTCTGCGTGATAAGTTCCGACTTTACCCGATTGGCGCGGGCGAATGCCGCGTTCAGGTTCTCTTTTGCGGTGGGCAGTGAGGCGCAATAGCCATCTACATAAACGGGCATTCTACCTGCCGTAATCTCCGCCCTGTGTTTGTCAACCAGCATGTAGAGCCGTTCCAATTCCGCCTCGTTATCTTTGAGGGAAAACATTTCCTCACCCGGAAGAAAGCGGAAAATGACCACTTTATCCGGTGTCTTTTGTTTATCCGGTGCCTCTTGCGCATAAGCTCCTGTTCCGGACAATAAAGCCATCAGAAGCAAGGCCAGTAGTTTTTCTTGTAATTGTTTCATAAAGTTCATTTGTTATATGTATATTAAATGAAATAGGTTATCTCTATCCGCGATATCTGTCTCTTACAGTCAGTCGTGCAGCCATCGTTTTTTTCTCCTGCCATGGAAGATTTAACAGCTTCCGACAGTTCTGCTTTAATCACCTTTTCCATCATTTCTTTTTCTATGCGTGTTCGTTCCAATTGTTTAGCTAAACAGTCCTGCTCACGGATGCCTTTCGCTATATAATAATTGCATTTCTCAACTATCTTCCGGCAATGCAAAAAGACCAAAGCCACAATTGCAAGCGAGCAGAAAACACGTCCCAGTGCGATAAGGAAAATGTACTTGTCCATAGATCTTTCTTTTTCTTGGTGCAAAGGATGTGAAATACGGGCTGAAAACTATTGCATTTTGTCCCAAGTTTGTGGCGTTTTGTCCTTTTCTGCTGTTTTCTCAGGCTTTCGGACATAAAAAAAGCACGGATTCACCGTGCTTTTGAGTTTTGAAGCTGTATTTTTTATTTTTCTTGGGATGTTGCCATTTTCCGGTATTCTGTCGGACTAATACCATATTGTTTGCGGAACAGGCGATAAAAAGTGCTTGGTATATTAAAACCGCAACTGAAAGCTATCGCTTCAATCGTTAATTCGGGATGGCTGTCGAGCTTCCGGCGTGCCTCTTCCACTTTCAGAGTACGCATATACTCCATGGGAGATTTTCCAGTAACGGCTTTGACGGCATCTGTCAATGTGTTCTTATTGGTGCCAAGTGCGGAGATTATATCATCGCGGTTAATGTCAGTATTGGACAGGTTATCATCGGAGAGCAGATACTCCTGCAATCGAATAACCAGATTCTGCTGTTCGCCGGAAGGTGCAAATAGTTCCGTAGCTCCGGCTGTTTTGCCGGAATCCTCCGGGGAGGATTCCGATTGGCGAATGTTCTCCAATCGGGATAGTTCATCCGCTAACCGATCTTGTTCTTTAATTCGTTCATACAACTTACGATTCTTGAGGGCAATAGTCCGGTTGTAATAGAAAGCACCTGCCAAGAGCAAAGCGAGAACCAGACAAATGGCAAGAGCAAAAAGGAGGTAATGGAAATTACGCTCTTTCCCGGCAATATGTTTTTCCACTTCATATTGGGTACGTAATTCATCGAACCGGGCATTGACCTCCACGTTTTTTATAGTATCATTGGTAGCTATGAACTGATCCAATAGTGCTAACGCTTCGTCAACACGTCCCATCCGAGCAAGTATCTCCATCTTTATTTTTCTGGTATCATTGAGGCCGAAGTCCGATTCATCAACCCCGACCGTTGCACTGTCTATTGCGGCAAGTGCCCTGTGGTAGTCTCCGCGTGACTGAAAAATCAGTGCTTTTGCACGCGCCAACTCATATTTGGAAATATTGTTATTGACAATGCTTTCCAATTTGGAGAGATATTCCCCGGCTTTGTCGTAGTCTTTCGTATCTATGTATGTATTCATCAATGCTACATAGAGATTTCCCCGCGCTTCAGGCTGTGTTCTTCCGGATGATTTCTCGAATCGTGCAATCGCTTTTTCATAGTCAGGCACAAGTTGCAATAGTTTGTCATACTGTGCCTGTGCCCGGAGAGCAGTGCATAAGAACGCATAGGATTGCGTCAGGATATTGTCGTATCCCGAAACTTCCCATAATAAGCCGGCGCACTCTCTGAAACATTCTTCTTCCTCTTTCCATCTATTCTGGACATTATAAGTGATTCCGGTAGCATAGAGCGCCAATGCCATCCCTGCTTTATCCTCCCGCTTCCTGGCGCGGTCGAACATGAGTTCCGCCGCTTCGGCTGCCTGTTTATAATCCCCTTTCAGATTATAGGCAGTGATTAGCTGCATATTGATCTGATAATAGAACTTCCACAATTCGTGCCGGATATAAAAGTCAAGATAGCCGGGCGCTTTTTGAATGATTTCGTCATACTCCTTCCGGTTTATGTGAGATATGATGGTATTTCCATACACCATTCCCTGCATTTCTACATTTCCCTGCTTTATGGCTTCGGCTTCAACCTGAGTGAACAGCATCAGCAATGTATCCATTTTTTGGTCGTCGGCAACTTCCGACATATATAAATAGTACAATCTATTGTATGACTTCAGTTTATCAATACCTTCGGAGTGTTCAATCACTTGCCGCAAAGAGTCTTTTTGATGTTGTAGGCTATTTTGTGCAAAAACAGGTAAGGTAAAACATAAAAGGCTTCCCCACAAAATAGCTATCAGACTGGTTTTATATTTCATATCGGTTGTGTGTTTACGTAAGTTCTTGGTTTATAATTCTTCAAAAATACAAAAAATATCATCAGGTGGAACAAACATGAAAGGATTTATAATAAATCACCCAATTGTGCCACAAGCAACCACTTTAGTGCCACTTGATGCCACGCCATTCTGATTCCATTGAATTACAGATACTTAAATCTACTTTCGCTCCGCATTACGATAGATGCAAGTTATATAAAACAAATTGCAATGGAAGAAAATCAGAATGAAGAAGAAGTATTGCTCGTCGCCGACAAGGACGACGACGGCAAACTCAAAGCAGTGGACAAGTCCGCTGCAAAGGAAGGGATATGGCGTTTGTTGCTGCCCTCGATGGAAAATCTCGATGACTTTCTGAAAGTGAACAAGCAGTCCTCCATCTTAGAGGACTTTTTTCTCAATTTCAGGCATCAGTTCCAGCAACCCACCGACTTTCCTTTCTACCGTATTCCCGCCTCCTTGCTGGATACGCTGGACGTATTTACCGACATGCTCCGGCATCCCGAAGACAACAAGGCTTTCATCGACCTGTACAAGATCAATCCGAATGATTATCCGATACTGGCGCAGGAGCAGGAATCTCCTTCCGAAACGGCGCAACAGTCCGTTGCCGGTTCCTCCACCGGACAATCCGCAGCAGGGGAACAGTCTGCAACTGGACAGCAACCCACCGACGGACAGCAACCGGTAACTGAACAGCAGGCACAACCGTTAGGCTTTGAGAGCCGCGTGGATTGGGAACAGCTCGCCCGTCTGGGCATCACGCGCCAGTCGTTGGAACAGGGCGGCGACTTGTCAGCCGTCCTCTCCGGTGGCAAGTCCGGTCTGGTCACCATCTCCACCGAGATAGAGGGCATCCCCATCACCACGCAGGGACGCATCCATTTTCAGGAAGGCGCGGACGGCAAACTGGACTTGAAGATTGACTGCTACCGTCGCGAACCCGCCCTCGACCTGCCGTTCCACGGCGTACTGTTGGACAAGGAAACAAGGGACAATATCCTCGCCACCGGCAACGCCGGTCATCCCGTCCTTCTCCCGTTGGACGGCGGCGCCCCCAAGCCCTGCCTCGTTTCACTGGACAAACTGACCAACAACCTCGTCGCCGTTCCGGTGGACGACATCCTTATCCCGATGGAGATCAAGGGTGTCACCCTTGCCCCGGAGCAGCACCGCCAGCTCTCCGAAGGCGGCAAAGTATTGATAGAGGGCATGGACTCGCAGTGGAAAAGCAAGTTCGACGCCTACATGCAGTACAACGTAGCCAAAGAAAAATTCGACTACAACTTCGACGGACTGGACAGGAACCGCTACAAGAAACTGGAACAGCAGCAAAAGGCATCCGCCGCACAGTCGCAGGGCAACGCACCGTCCCAAGACAATGCGCAGACCGCCGCCGCCAAATTCTTTGTCCCCAAAAGGTTGCTCGGCAGGGAACTCACCCCCGAACAGCAGGAGAAATTCGGCAAGATGGAGACTATCTACGTCACCGGCATGAAAGACCGCGACGGGCAACCGTTCAATGCCTATGTCCGCATGAACCTCGACCGGGGCAAGCCCGACTTCTTCCGCTACAATCCCGACAAAGCCAAAAGTCAGGCAAGGGAAATCACCCCCACAGCCGACCACAAGACACAGGTAGCGGTGAACAACGGTGCAACCGACGAAGCCACCAGGCGTGTGCAACGACCGCTGAAACCGGCGGCGGCACAACCGGCACAAGTTGAAGCCGCCAAGCAGGAGGGGAAGAAAGAAATGAAGAAAAAAAGTGGCAAAGGAAGAAAATTATAAAAACATAAAACCTAAAAAAGTAAAGTTATGAAAGTTATTATTGCAGAGAAACCGAGTGTGGCACGGGATATTGCCCTCATAGTGGGCGCGAGGGAGCGCAAGGACGGATATATGGAAGGTAGCGGCTACACCGTTACATGGGGATTCGGTCATCTGGTGGGATTGGCAATGCCCGAAGCCTACGGTTTCGAAGGCTTCCGCCGGGAGAATCTCCCCATCTTTCCGGAGCGTTTCCAGCTTGTCCCCCGTCAGGTGAAGGACGGCAAGCAGTACAAGGACGACCCCGGAGCAGTCAAGCAACTTGCCGTTATCCGGTCACTGTTTGACAAGTCCGAGAGCATCATCGTAGCCACCGATGCCGGGCGCGAGGGTGAGTTGATCTTCCGCTACATCTACCATTACCTCGGTTGTACCAAGCCCTTCTCCCGTCTTTGGATCAGCAGCCTTACCGACAAGGCGATCCGTCAGGGCATGGACAACCTGAAAGACGGCAGAGAGTATGACAATCTCTACCGCAGTGCCAAGGCACGCAGCGAAGCCGACTGGCTCGTCGGCATCAATGCCTCCCAAGCCCTTTGCCTCTCCGCCGGGCGTGGCGTCTTCTCCCTCGGCAGGGTGCAGACACCCACCCTGATGATGATATGCAACCGCTACATGGAGAACAAGAACTTCACCCCGCAGAAATATTGGCAGCTACGGGTGCAGTCCGGTACCGGCGACGTCACCTTTTCCTCCCTCTCCGTCGCTAAGTATGACCGTCAGGACGAAGCCGCCGCACACTTGCAGCAAATCCAGTCCTCCGGCACTCTGCAAGTGACCGCCGCCGAAAAGAAGGAAGCATCACAGGAGCCGCCATTGCTCTACGACCTGACCGCCCTTCAGAAAGAAGCCAACGTCCGCCACGGCTTTTCCGCCGACAAGACCCTCTCCATAGCGCAGAGCCTATACGAGAAAAAGGTCACCTCGTATCCCCGTACCGGCAGCCGCTATATCTCCGACGATGTATTCGAGATCATCCCGGATCGCATCCGCCTCTTGACCTCATATCCCCGTTTTGCAGCCTATGCCGCCACATTGGACGGTCAGCCGCTCAACTCCCGCAGCGTCAATGCCGCCAAGGTCACCGACCACCATGCGCTACTCGTCACCGAGAATCTCCCCGGCGACCTCTCACCGGACGAGCGCACCATCTACGAGATGATAGCCGCCCGCGTGCTCGAATCCTTCTCTGCCAAATGCCTGATGGAGCGGACAGCCGTCACCTTGCAGTCTGCCGGTGTCACCTTCTCCGTGAGTGGCAGCATCATCCGGGTTCCCGGCTGGCGTTCCGTGCTCAACCTTCCCGATGAAGACAAAGAGGACAATGCCACCCTGCCCGAACTTCACGAAGGCGACTCCTTACCTATATATAATAGCGAAGCATTGGAGAAACAGACCAAACCCCGTCCCCTGCATACCGAAAGCACCCTGCTTGCCGCAATGGAAAGTGCAGGCAAAGAGTTGGAGAACGAAGAAGAACGTCAGGCAATGAAAGAGGCAGGCATCGGCACGCCTGCCACCCGTGCCGCCATTATCGAGACATTGTTCAGCCGTGACTACATTCGCCGTGAGAAAAAGTCCCTCGTCCCGACCGAAAAAGGGCTGGCAGTTCATTCCATTGTCCGGGACAAAAAGATAGCCGACATCTCCATGACCGGCAGTTGGGAGAGTGCCCTTGCCAAAATCGAAACCGGCGGGATGGATTCCGACACCTTCCACCGGGGGATAGAAGTCTATACCGCACAGATAACCACCGAATTGCTCAATGCCACTATCTCCATAGCATCCGCAACGGACAGTCCCATTTGCCCCAAATGCAAGCAGGGGCATGTGCTGTTCTTCAACAAGATAGCCAAATGTAGCAATGTGGACTGCACCCTGAAAGTCTTCCGCGGCATCTGTAACAAACAGTTGACCGACAAACAGATTACCGAACTCGTAACCAAAGGCAAAACCGGTGTTATCAAAGGCTTGCAGGGCAAGAGCGGCAAATCATTCGATGCCGCCCTTGCCTTCGATGCACAGTTCAATGTTACCTTCTCCTTTCCCGACAAAGGAACGCCGGGTACGTCAAAGAAGAAAAAGTAACCCCATCCATATTTATTTATCATTTTCGGGCAATCCAGCCCGACCACTAAAAAACAAATTATGAATAAGAATAAGAAAAACAATCAGAAGAACAGACAACAGTTCCAGCAACAAGGAAAGCAGCAGCAACTGCAACCGAAACAACAAAGACCGCAGCACGAAAATCAGCAACAAGCGGTACAGCAACAAGCAGTACAGCAGCAGAAACCGGCACAGCAGAAACAGCAGCAGAAACAACAGTCGAAGCACCCCGTACAGCAACCGCAGGAACTATCCTATTATCGCCTGTTATTGCTTTCTTTCCTCAAAGAATCCCATCCCGAATTAGTCGGCGACAGCAACTTTATCGCCGCCCGCGCCGACAGTGCCGCCGAAGAATATAGCGAATCTGTCCGTTCTGGTTCTACCCACGATGCCGCCGCCGAATCCGCCAATCAGGTCTTATTTGCCGGACTTCACTTTTCCCGATACGATGTGATTGTCACTGTCCTTTGGAACGAGTTCAGCGATGAAGTGCCGCAGGGCAGTGCCAAGACCCTTGCCTTGCAGCTCCTTCCGGTTTGTGAAGAAGTCTTCTCAAAATACCCCCTTTCCGATGATTTTCAGTTCGATCCTGCTTTCGATAACCTCTATACGGAAATCACAGGTACCATTTTAATCTGGTTGGACGAGAATGGCATACAATAAGAAAGCGCACCTGAAAGACAATATCGAAGCAATCAAACTGGCATTTGCATTGGAGCGTGAAGGGCGCACCGCCACCCCTGAAGAACAGGCAGTCTTGCGTGCCTATTCCGGTTTCGGTGGGATCAAGGCAGTGCTCAATCCCGCTTCCAGCCTTGCCGACGTTGCCCGTTGGACAAAGAGTGACCGTGAGTTGTTCCCACTTGTTTCCCAGCTCCACAGCGTCATCCGCAGCCATTCAAAAGACGAAGCGGAATACAAGCGTTACTTTTCCAGTTTGAAAAACTCTGTCCTGACGGCGTTCTATACGCCGCAGGACATTGTCTCAGTACTTGCTTCCGAATTGGGCAACCACGGAATTGCCCCGTCCCGTTTCCTCGACCCGTCGAGCGGAACCGGTGTATTTGTCGATGCTTTCCAACAACATTCCGCACAACAACAGCTATCTGAACAACAGTCCGCGGCACAGCAGCCCGTTGAACAGCACCCCTCCGCCCAGCAATCATCCGAACAGCAGTCATCCGAACAGCAGCTCTCTCGTACCGGTTTATCCCCAACTGGCTCATACCGTCCCGAAATAGTCTGCTTTGAAAAAGACCTCCTGACCGGCAAAATTCTCTCTCACCTTCACCCCGAAGCCAAAGTAGAAATTACCGGTTTCGAGGATAGTGGGCTTCGTTACCTGAACCGTTTCGACATCACCGCTTCCAACATTCCCTTTGGCGATGTGGCGGTCTTCGACCCCTCTTTCACAAAAAGCAAGAGCCTTGTCCGTCAGCACGCCGCCAAGAGCCTGCACAACTATTTTTTCCTGAAGGGACTGGACAACATTCGCGAAGGGGGTATATTGGCTTTTATCACCTCGCAGGGCGTTCTGGACTCCCCGGCGAATGAAAGCATCCGCTACCAGCTCATGCAACATTCCCATTTGGTATCCGCCATTCGTCTGCCCAACAACCTCTTTACAGACGGTGCAGGTACCGAAGTAGGCAGTGACCTGATTATCCTCCAGAAGAAATCCGATAAGACAGAACCACTTACCGATGACGAACACGCCTTCATCGCCTCCAGCCCGCGACCGGAGGGGTTCAGCACGAATGACTACATCTTCCGGAATATCCCCATCATCCATACCAAAGCCAGTGTAGATACCGACCCTTACGGACATCCCGCAATGGTTTACATCCACGAAGGTGGTTTGCCCGGTATCACTTCCCAGCTCCGGAGCTTGCTTCGCAATGACTTCCACCGCCGGCTGAACGTACCCCTCTATCAACAATTCCTCCCGTTGGAAGAACAGCAGCGCAGGGCACAGGTGCAGCATACCCAGCCCACACGGTTGAATGAAACACCGGAACAAACCAAAGAAGTGGAGCAAGCACCGGCACCGAAAACAGTACCGGAGCAAACTAAAGCTCCCGAACCGGAAAATAGATCCGCATCGGAGCCTGCCCCAACCGAACCGGCGACCGCTACCAATCCGGTAGAACCGGTAACCGCTACCATAGAAAAACCATTGCCCGAACCGAAAGAAGAAATCGAACTTTCCCTTTTTTCTCCCCCGGTATTGAGCCTGTACGACCTCTTCGAGTTCACAGCAGAAGAGCGTACCCAGATAACCCCGAAACGTGGCAAACGCCGTTCCGCATCCTCCTCCCGAAAACAGCCCGTACAAGGCAACCTTTTCGGCGAACCGGCTGCCGGTACAGCCCAACCCACCGGCAAAAAGCCCAAAGGAAAGTCCGTAGAAAAGTCCGTAGGGCAACCGGCCGGACAACCGCGTGCGCACCAGTCCACCGGAAAACCGGCAACCGTTTATTCCATTTTCGATGCACGTCAGAACAAGCAACAACCGCCGACTGCAACCATCGAAGACCAAGCGACTGATATAGCAGCAACAGAAGCAGCAAGAATCGCCGCCGAAGAGGAACGCAAACAGCGGATGCAGCCCCGTCCATACCCCAATGAAATCCCGTCCCATTACAAAGACGGCTCATTAGTAGTTCTGGACAAGGGCATCGGCTATATCCGCAACATCCAGTTTGCCCCGATGTTCCACCCCCTCGAACTGCCCGACCGCCAGTTCCGCAAACTCTCGCTCTATGTAGAAATCCGTGATACCTATCACGACCTCTACAACAGCGAAGCTACCGAGCGCAAAGAAAACACCGTCCGGCGCGACCAGCTCAACACGCTGTACGATGATTTTGTCCGTCAGTTCGGCAACCTGAACAGCCCGAAGAACATCGACCTGATCCGCATGGATAACGACAACCGTGCCATCCTCTCACTGGAACGCTACAAAGACGGTCAGGCACTCAAAGCCGACATCTTCGACCACCCCGTAGCCTTCAACAAGAACGAGCTGACCCACGTCGATACCTCGGACGAAGCCCTTTCCGCCTCACTCAACAAATACGGCAATGTCAACCTCGAATACATGGCAAGGCTCACCGGCAAGACCGAAGACGCCCTGCTCGACGACCTCAAAGGGCGTGTATTCTTCAATCCTCTCATCAAAGGCTACGAGATAGCCGACAAATTCATAGCCGGCAACGTCATTTCCAAAGCCGAAATGATAGAGGACTACATCGCGAACCACCCCGGCAACGACCGTGCCTCACAGTCACTTGATGCCCTGCGTGCCGCCTTTCCCGTACCCATCCCGTTTGAAGAACTCGACTTCAATTTCGGCGAACGCTGGATACCAATGGGCATCTACGAGAAATACGCCTCCCGTCTTTTCGATACCGACGTCAAGATCACCTACGCCGCCAGCCGCGACGAGTTCAGCGTCAACGCATCCGCCCGTGGCAACGTCCGCATCCGCGAACAATATTGCGTCAAAGCCGAGAGCCGCCGTTACGACGGACTCAACCTGATGAAACACGCCATTCAGAACACCTCGCCCGACATCACCAAAAAAGTATTGGTAGGCGACGATGTAGTCAAAGTCCGCGATACCGAAGCCATCCAGCTTGCCAACAGCAAGATAGACGAAATCCGCAACGGATTCAGCGAATGGCTGAAAGAACAGTCCCCGGAGTTCAAACAGCGGCTCACCGACATGTACAACCGCAAGTTCAACAACTCCGTCAAGCCCAAGTACGACGGCTCCATGCAGTCCTTTCCCGACCTTGACCTCAAAGCATTGGGCATCCCTGACCTCTACGGCAGTCAGAAAGATGCCATCTGGATGACCAAAATCAACGGCGGCGGCATCATCGACCACGAAGTCGGCGGCGGTAAAACCCTGATTATGTGTGCCGCCGCCTACGAGATGAAGCGTTTGGGATTGGCGAACAAACCGATGATTATCGGTCTGAAAGCCAATATCCACGAGATAGCCCAGACCTTCAAGACCGCCTATCCCAATGCCCGTGTCCTCTATCCCGGCAAAGAAGATTTCACCCCCGAAAACCGTGTCCGCATTATGCGTGAGATGCAGAACAACGATTGGGACGCTATCATCCTGTCTCACGAACAATTCGGCATGATCCCCCAATCCCCGGAGATACAGAAACAAATCTTGCAGCAGGAACTGGACAGCGTGGAAGAGAACCTCGAAGTCCTCACCCAGCAGGGTGAAGACGTTTCCAACGGTATGCTCAAGGGCGTGGAAAAACGCAAGGCGAACCTCGAAGCCAAAATCAAGGCACTTACTTTCGACATCGAGAACCGCAAGGACGACGTCGTGGACTTCAAGCTCATGGGCATCGACCACCTGCTCGTGGACGAGAGCCACAAATTCAAGAACTTGATGTTCACCACCCGCCACGACCGCGTAGCCGGTCTGGGCAACAGCGAAGGTAGCCAGCGCGCCTTGAACATGCTTTTCGCCTTGCGCACCATTCAGGAGCGTACCGGCAAGGATTTGGGAGCCACCTTCCTGTCCGGCACCACCATCTCCAACAGCCTGACCGAGTTATATTTGCTTTTTAAATACCTCCGTCCCAAGAAACTGGAACGTCAAGGCATCAACACCTTTGACGCATGGGCGGCGGTCTTTGCCAAAAAGTCCATCGACTACGAGTTCTCCGTCACCAACGAAATCATCCAGAAGGAGCGGTTCCGTTACTTCATCAAAGTTCCGGAGCTTGCCGCCATGTACAACGAAATCACCGATTTCCGTACCGCCGAAGACATTGGCATCGACCGCCCCAAGAAGAACGAGATATTACACAATATCCCGCCCACGCCCGACCAGCAAGACTTCATCCAGCGATTGGTAGCATTTGCCAAGTCCGGCAACGCCACCGTCCTCGGACGTCCCCCGTTAAGCCGCCGGGAAGAAAAAGCCAAGATGCTCATTGCCACCAACTATGCCCGCAAGATGTCCCTCGACATGCGCCTTATAGACGAGGACAAATACGATGACCACATAGATAACAAAGCCACCCATTGCGCCGCCCTGATAAACCAATATTATCAGAAATATGACGAGCACAAAGGCACCCAGTTCGTCTTTTATGATAAGAATATCATTATGTAAAGTCAAACAGGAAGCATATCTGATAATAAGAGTATTACAAGTTTACTTCTCATTTAGACTTTACATAATATTAGTTCAGTTATAGACTTCTTAGCCAATCTCTCAGATCTTTGTTACGTTCCCACTCCCTATCTGAGTTGAGGTTGGGATTAATATCTGTGTATGCTTTTTCAAGTGCTTCCCGTTTGGCCTTCGAGTCGGCACGAGCATAGACATCTGTCGTTTGTATCGACACATGTCCAAGGATATCCCTGATATGCACGATGTTAACTCCGGCTTGCAGTAAGTGTATCGCTTTGGAATGGCGCAAACTGTGGCAACTTAATCGAGTTGGTATGAGATGTGGGGCATCCTTTCGGGCAAGATCGGCATAAAGTGAAAGAATATAAGTTATACCTTCACGTGTCAGTTTTTCGTGTCGGCTATTGTAGAACAATGGATGTGAGGCTTTGTTATCGTTATCCAAATTGTTTTCTTCCATATATCCACGCAGGATTGCCACCTGTTCCTTCATCAAGGGTACGATGCGTGCCTTGCGCCCTTTCCCAAACAGACGTATGGTATATGGCTCTGAGTTGATGCGTACACTGTCAACTTTTAGGTCCGCCAGTTCTTGTACACGTGCTCCAGTATCATACATGAGCGACAGTATGGCAAGATGCCTCCTGCCTCTCCATGTTGTGGCGTCTGGTTGGGCCAACAACAGCTTGACTCCTTCCACAGTGAGATAGTTCAGGACTTTCGTTTCGGTTCTGATGCACTTTATCGATAGAATACTTTGCCATTGCTCCATCATGTCAATGACTTCATATTGCAGGTATGAGCAAAAGGACCGTATGGCGGCGAGACGAGAGTTGCGAGTGGAAGGAGAGCAATGTTGCTTCGTTGCCAGCCAGTTCATAAAACCGATTACATTGTCTTTTGACACGTCTTTGAGGAACAGTCGTTCAAGTGCCATTTTTCGTTCTGATTTCATAAAGTCTATGAACTGAACGAATGTGTCACGGTAGGCCAGTATCGTATTTGGGCTTACGTTTCGTTCGTGAGGGAGATACTCTGCAAGAAACCGACTCAGGTATTTTGCAAAATCAGTCGTCGTTATCATGATATTTGTTCAATTTAGGGTAAACGAAAGCATTAATGGATGAGCATTGGCTCTCCAGTTCCGGATACATGGAACATGTGAGACGCACATATTGCTCTGTTGCAGACAGGGTCGTATGACCGAGACATGTTGAGAGGATAGGCAGGCTTGCATATAAATCCATACCAGAATGGGACATCTGTACCAGAGCATGCACGGCAAAAGTGTGGCGCAGGTCGTGAATGCGTGGTCCGGCATGATTTCCTTTGTATGGGATCTTGCACTTTTCAAGTAGTTTCCTAAAGTTTGAAAGGACCGATCTTCTTGTTAATTCTGTCCCATCCGATTTGATAAAAAGGGGCTGGTCTGGTAGGGAAATTCCTTTCAGTGGCATACGGTTACGGTAGGCGCTATACACCTGCAACACTTTGTTTAATGACACATCAACAGGAACAATCCGTTCGTGTCCGTTCTTTGTTTTCTTTAGATGGATGTAGCTTTCACCAAGATGCAGGTCGACATTTTTTATGGACAATGCCTCTGATATACGCATGCCTGTGGCGTATAAAAGACGCAGGAGAGCGGGTATTGGGAACATGGCATTGTTCATGCAAGTACTGCGCAGACGGTATTCATCAGCAGCCTTAAAGATAGACGCAATTTGCTCATCCGTGTATATGTATGGTATGTTGTCCGGCTTAGGCTGCCGCGGCAGTCTGGGGACATAACACTCACAACCGCAGCGGCACATGAATGTGGTCAGCTGGTGCCAGACGGAATATTTAGCATACATCGTCCCCCCGCTGTCGGCGATACGTGTCTTGCTCCATTTGCAAATAAAACTTTCCGTGATGTGTGGAGACTCAAGATGCTCGGAGTTTGCAAAGGCATCAAGTTCCTTCAATATCCATCTTGCCCGCGATGCAATTATTCCTGCAGCCTCTTTCCGTTGAAGCATCAGACGTATATACGGGGCCAATACGCTCGTGTAATTAAATTGTTCAGCCATAAAATATTCCTCCTTTCTGCTCGTAAAAATCTGATGATACAGGTGGTACTGGAAGTGCACATTTAAGTAATGACTTGACATCAATCCTGAGATAAGTCATCGTCGTTTCCGTACTGTTGTGTCCGAGGGTCTCTGATATAACCGGAATTGTCGTCCCGTCTTCGAGCATGGCACTTGCCAAAGAGTGACGCAAAGCGTGCGGGCCATGATGCCTGCCTCGCAAGTCAACCCCTGATTTGCGAACAATCCGGTCGATAGTACCACATACCAATTCCTTGGTGGCGGCTGTATAAGGAGCGTGTAACGAAAGGAATATGTGTTTTAAGTTTGAATGGGGGCGTCCATTCCGCAGATAGTCCACTATTGCATTTCCAACATCGGCAAGTAGCGGCAGTTCTACAATTTTCCCGGTTTTCTTCATTTTCAAAGTAATAGAGTTCTTGTCCCAGTCAATGTCTGAAAATTGAATACCGGCAATGTCCGAAGCCCGTAAACCAAGACGCGATGCCAATAGCACAATAGCATAGTCACGTTTACCTATACCACTACTCCGCAAGATTGAGTTCTCTATCTGCAAGACCTCTTCTTTGGTAAAGAAAGAGGGAATGCGCTCTTGTACAGGCTGGCTATAGCTGTCAAAGAAATCTATGAACCGGCCATCAATGATATTTTTTTCCTTCCAAAAACGGAAAAGTACACGCAATTCTGTTAATACGCTCGCTTTGTTTGGATGAGATGCCACAAACGTAATGATATGGTTTTCTGTAATGCCACTTACTGTATTCACCCCATTAAGAGTCAAATAATTGATAAAATCACTTAGGTGCAGACGGTATTGATAGAGCGTAGATTTGCCCCTCCGCAAGTTGACCAGATGGACAATCAACTTGTTCATCTCTACACCTATTTCCCCATCAAGGACATGATGGACAAGTTTGACACTGCGTTTGCGCACATATCCAAAGATCAGTAGATCATCTAACATGTGTATGCTACGAATCCTGTTTTTTGCGTATCTACCGACTTTGCCATCATGATGGAACGTCGATAAAAATTCGGCTCCGATATCAGGAGTGTAAATGTCTACGCCTTTCTTAGCCATGAAAGGCACGATGCCCTTACGCCACAAGCTAACGTATCTTGTAATCACACCACTTGTGTAATTGTGCTCGTGGAAATAACTGAGACATCGTTCAATGAGAATCGTAATCTTTGTATCTTCCATAAATTTAATGTTTATAGATTGGCTTATGCCATTCTTAATATAATATTATGAGAAGATTTT
>ENA-UEPI01000709-UEPI01000709.1-human-gut-metagenome-genome-assembly--contig:-NODE-709-length-21661-cov-5.364854_pt1 | contig 21661 bp, 15 predicted proteins | sample MGYA00242899_ERZ507914 | MGnify/ENA primary metagenome ERZ507914 (study PRJEB26167, sample SAMN06115442) | human gut metagenome | host: Homo sapiens | place: China:Chongqing | collected 2015-07-28...
TAAGGTTTTCTGCTGGGAAGGAATGAACTGCATAGTCCAGGTTCTTAGGCTCCAGGGACGAGAGAGCAATATAAATTCCCGGTTCCTTTATAAGTTCATAGAGGCTTATAGATCGTAATGGCAAACCCGCGAATGACCCAGAGCAAATAAGACTCTTTGTTCTCGGCCCACCAAGACCCATCCAAGTGTCCGAGCAAAAAAGAACATAAAAAACATGAAGCAGAGTCAGATGAATTTCAAAGAAATTCGTCTGGTCCTGCTTCTTTTTTTGCCTCTGTCACCCTCACAAGTATCCCATTCCCAAGCCCACCAATCCATTCTCTTCAATCCTGAAAAAGAGCAGGAAAATAAGAAAACGGCTTGGTTTATAAGGCTTAGATGGGATTGCTGAATGGAACAGAAGAGGCCTGGAGGCACAGAGACAGGCGCAGATGAAAAAGGATCAAAGGGACTTGAATAAAAAGCCCCCGCACAGGTGATTAACAAACCGCCTATGTGGGGGAAAACTCGTTTATGGATTATAATTCAGTTTTTACGAAGATATCGTAGATTGCCCGGATCGCCGGCTCAAAATCATCATTTGTAACGCCGATGATGATGTTCAGTTCACTGGATCCCTGGTCGATCATCTTTACGTTGATCTTAGCGTGTGCGAGGGCCGCGAAGATTCTTGCGGCAGTTCCGCGCATTGCCTTCATGCCGCGGCCTACGACTGCGATCACAGCGAGGTCGGACTCTAATGTGACAACATCCGGATGAACGGAGCGCTGGATACCGGAGAGAACAGACTGCTCTTTCTCCTGGAACTCATCCTGGTGAACGAGAACGGACATGGTGTCGATTCCTGACGGCATGTGCTCGAAGGAGATGCCGTTCTTCTCGAATACCTCAAGAACCTTTCTCCCAAACCCAACCTCGGAATTCATCATTGCCTTGTCGATGTTCATAGCGCAGAAGCCCTTCTTTCCGGCAACACCTGTGATAGTGTAGTGCGGACGCTTGCTGGTATTCTCGACGATCATGGTACCCGGATCTTCCGGACGGTTCGTGTTACGGATATTGATCGGGATTCCGGCTTTTCTTACCGGGAAGATTGCGTCCTCATGAAGGACACTTGCACCCATGTAGGAGAGCTCACGGAGCTCGGTGTAGGTGATGGTTTCGATCGGAGCTGGATTCTCGACGATTCTCGGATCTGCTACAAGGAAACCGGAAACGTCAGTCCAGTTCTCATAGAGGTCTGCCTGGACCGCGCGTGCCACGATGGAACCTGTGATATCGGAACCGCCGCGGGAGAAGGTGTGGATCGTTCCGTCCGGCTTAGCACCGTAGAAGCCAGGAATGACTGCCTGCTTTAAGGAAGCGAGATGCTCACGCATCTCCTCGTTTGTCTCCTCGGAGAGGAAATTTCCCTCAGCGTCGAAGCGGATCACATCGGCTGCGTCCACGAAGGTGAAACCGAGGTAATTTGCGGCGATGATGCCGTTTAAGTATTCTCCTCTGGAAGCCGCGTAGTCGCGTCCGGCTTTCTTTAAGAAGTTCTCCTCAATTTTCGCAAATTCGAAATCAAGGTTTAAGTTTAAATCAAGACCGTCGATGATATCGGTGTAGCGCTTCTTGATCTGGTCAAGGATGCGCTTATAGCTTTCGCCTGCGCATGCAGCGTCGTAGCACTGGTATAACATGTCAGTCACTTTTGTGTCTTTGCTGTCTCTTTTTCCCGGTGCTGACGGAACAACATAGCAACGGGTCTTGTCGGCTTCGATGATTGCCTTTACTTTTTTAAACTGACGGGCACTTGCGAGGGAGCTGCCGCCAAATTTTACAACCTTCTTCATAATCTGTCTCCTGTGTGTAAGTAAATGATATATGCCGGATTCCACCTTAGTGGATTACCTTTGGTGTCGGGAAGTATTCGAAGAATACCTTGGCAACCATTTTGTCTCTGGAAATGTAGTGGTTCTGCCAGTAGCGGGCATCCAGGGAGTAGTTGCGGTTGTCGCCCATCATGAAGTAGCAGTTTTCCGGAACTTCAAAATGGTAAGTTTCATGCTGGTTCATCGGCTCTGCGATGTACGGCTCGTCGAGTGGTGTGTCAGATCCATTTAAATAGACCTGATCGTCCACGATATCGATCACGTCACCAGGCATACCGATCACGCGCTTCACATAGTAGATCGTGTGGCCGTGCTTTCCGACTTCGGAACCGCAGGCCGGGCAGGTATCCTGCTTATCGCCCTCTATGATCGCACCGCACTGTGGGCACTGCCAGCCAAAAACGAAGATTGCTACATCGCCGCGTTCCGGTTCGGAAAATTTGTAATGGAGTCTGGAGCCGATGACACGGCTTCCTGCCATGATGGTGTTTTCCATGGAACCTGTTGGAATCTCACTGTTTGCGATGACGAAAGTGGTGAGCACGAAGGCGATCACAGCGGCAGATACGAGAACCTGCACCCAGCTGATGAGCTCTGCGACCCAGCCTGTTTTTTCTTTCTTTTCTTTTTCGTTATTTTCCATATAAATGATGATAACCTCGTTTGACTAATATTTACGGGAAAGATATACTGTAAGAGTAAATGTTACTGCCCGTATGCATACAATAAAGAGTTTATGATAAATTGTCAAGTTTCGCAAGGGAATTTCGAAAAAGGTAAGGAAGTTTTTTATTTCCATCAGGAAATCCGGGGAAATCTTTGCTGAAAACAAGGAATAAAATCATGGTGGAAAGTGATATGAAAATTCTTCGGAGAGCTTCGGCTGTGCTCATTTCTGCCGCCATCCTGCTCTTATACGCGGCGAAATCCGTAGACGAAATACGAATAACAAGAAGGCAGCAGCCTGAAATACGGAATTGCGATCCGGAAAATGCTTGCTGTGCAGAGAACATTTTCAGTTATAGTTTGTGCAGGAGAGAACAGCAACCATTTTCACAGATTTATGTTCCAGACTTTGTGATAATACTTGTATCACCAAAGCGAAAATGTTAAAATACTGTTAAGAAAATTGCGGGCGATTATCATCCGCTGATGGATCTGATCATTTTTTGCGGAGCGTGCCAAGAGAAAGGCATGCGGATGCAGCAGGGGGAGTGCTGAATGGAAAAAATCTTATATGATCTGATGGATTGGGCCGGAATCGAGGAACTTGTCTATTCCGAGGCGAGCGATCCGGGACGGATTTTAGGGGAACATGTGATAAAGGAAGGTCTTCTGATCCAGGCTTTTCTGCCGAACGCGGAGAAGGTGTCCGTAAAGATCGGCGAAGAACAGTTCCCGATGGAGATGGCAGACGAGAACGGCTTCTTTGCGGTGCTTTTAGAAGACCGAAAAGAACTGGTTCCGTACCATTTCTGTATCACCTACACGGACGGGGACAACGAGGAGATCATCGACCCTTACAGCTACCAGTTCCACACCGCCTTTACCGAGGAAGAGGTGCGGAAATTCAGTGCGGGGATCTATTATGATTCCTATGAGAAATTTGGGGCACATCCGGCGGTGGAAGCCGGGATCGAGGGCGTTCATTTTGCGGTGTGGGCGCCGGATGCGATGCGCGTCAGCGTTGTGGGCGATTTCAACTTCTGGGACGGAAGACGCCACCAGATGAAAAAGCGAGGTCCGTCGGGGATCTACGAGATCTTTATCCCGAACCTGAAGCCCGGCGCGATCTACAAATATGAGATCAAGACAAAGGCGGGACTTCCGATGCTGAAGGCGGATCCGTACGGAAACTATGCGGAGCTCCGCCCGAATACGGCATCTGTTGTCTGGGATATGTCCGGTTACAAATGGAACGATGATGAGTGGATCAAAGAGCGGGCAGCGGCGAAAGACCGCCTGAAGGATTCCCCGATGTCCATCTATGAGGTCCATCTTGGTTCCTGGATGCAGAAAACGGTAGCACAGAATGAGAACGGTGAGGACATCAACGGCAGCCAGTTCTACAACTACCGGGAGATCGCGGAGAAGCTGGCAGCCTATGTGAAAGAGATGGGATACACCCATGTGGAGCTGCTTCCTGTGATGGAACATCCGTTGGATGAATCCTGGGGTTACCAGGTTACAGGCTACTACGCGCCGACGAGCCGTTTTGGAACACCAGATGATTTCAAGGCGTTTATGGATCATATGCACAAAGAAGGGATCGGTGTGATCCTGGACTGGGTTCCGGCCCATTTTCCGCGGGATGCCCACGGCCTTGCAGCCTTTGACGGGACATGCCTCTACGAGCACCAGGATCCGCGCCAGGGATCCCATCCCCACTGGGGAACGCTGATCTACAATTACGGACGTCCACAGGTATCAAACTTCCTGATCTCCAATGCCTTATACTGGGCGAAGGAGTTCCATGCAGACGGAATTCGGATGGACGCAGTGGCATCCATGCTGTATCTGGACTATGGAAAGAACGCCGGGGAGTGGGTCGCAAACATTTATGGCGGAAATGAGAATCTGGAGGCAGTGGAATTCTTAAAGCATTTAAATTCCATCTACGCGAGGGACACGAAAGGTTCTGTCCTGATCGCTGAAGAGTCCACGGCCTGGCCGAAGGTCTCCGGTGATGAGAACGATGGCGGACTTGGATTCGACTTCAAGTGGAACATGGGCTGGATGAACGATTTCCTGGATTACATGCAGTGCGATCCGTATTTCCGCCATGACCACTACGGGGAGCTGACCTTCAGCATGCTCTATGCCTACAGCGAGAAGTTCGTCCTGGTATTTTCCCACGACGAGGTGGTCCACGGAAAAGGTTCTCTGGCAGGTAAGATGCCGGGGGATACCCAGGAGAAGAAGTTCGCGAACCTCCGCACCGCCTACGGCTTTATGATGGGTCATCCGGGAAAGAAACTTCTGTTTATGGGACAGGATTTCGGCCAGATGGATGAGTGGAACGAGAAGGCGAGCCTGGAGTGGGGACTCTTGAAATATGATATCCACAGCCAGATGAAGGATTATGTGAAAGCACTGAACCACCTATACCGCACACAGCCGGCGCTCTACAGGATGGACTACGAGCCGGAGGGCTTCGAGTGGATCAACTGCACATACAACGATGAAAATATCGTTATATTTGAGAGAAAAACGGAAAAGCCGGAAGAGACGTTGCTCTTTGTCTGCAATTTCGCTCCGGTGGAGCATGAGAAGTTCCGTCTCGGCGTTCCGTTTGCGGGAAAGTATAAGGAGATCTTAAACAGTGATGCAAAGCAGTTCGGCGGCAGCGGCATGGTAAACCCGAGAGTCAAGATGTCGAAGAAAGAGGAGTGGGATACGAGAAAGAATTCCATTGCCATCAACCTTGCTCCGATGTCCACAGCTGTATTCTCCTGCACTCCGTATGAGGAAGAGGCGGAGCCGGAGAAAAAGAAAACGGCGGAGAAGAGAAAGCGCCCGGCACGGCAGCCATCGGTAAAGCTGCCGGCGAGCCCGCTGGATGTGATCTCCGAGAAGGTTGGGCAGATCATAAAGACGGCGCGCGAGAGCCGGCACTGAAATTTGTGCCTGACTGATTGGGGCAGTCAGCGCAGAAATTAAATACAGGACAGAAATATCCGGGAAACAACAGGTGAAATGACATGAAAGAACATACATTGGATATTCTAACCGCAGCGCTCATCAAATACGGAACCAGAGTCTTCTGGGCGGCGGTCATCGTATTCGTGGGACTGCGGATCATCAGGATCGCCCGCAGGGCAGCTGGTCAGATCATGGACCGCGCCGGGGTGGAGATCACGTTAAAAAAGTTTCTGGACATGCTGCTTCATGCAGTTCTCTTCGGCGTTATGGTATTCATGGCGGCGGATCAGTTAGGGATCAAGACGACCTCCTTCGTGGCGGTCATCGGTACCGTCACTCTGGCCTTCAGCCTTGCGATGCAGAATACGCTCTCGAACTTCGCGGGCGGAACCCTGATCCTGCTCCTGAAACCGTTTAAGGTGGGCGATTATATCAGCACGAGCTCCGGGGAAGGAACCGTTGAGTCCATCGGCCTTGTATACACGACGCTCCTGACAACGGATAACCGGGTCATCACGATCCCGAACAGCTCCGTGTCCAGCGCGCCGCTCACAAACCTCACAAGGACCGGAAAACGCCGCCTGATCATCAATGTGGGAATCGGATATTCTTCTGATCTTTTAAAGGCGAAGAACGTCCTGAAAAAGATCTTCGAGGAGAACCCGGGGATCATGAAGGATCAGCCGGTTCAGGTCGTCGTGGATGCGCTGGGAGACAGCAGTGTTGTTTTAAGCGCCAGAGGCTGGACGACCTGTGAGGATTACTGGACAGCGAAGTGGTCTATCACAGAGGCGATCAAGCTCACGTTTGACAAAGAGGGGATCGAGATCCCGTACCAGTATATGAATGTGATGATGACAAAGGAATCATAGTGCGGACCGGGCATAGCTTCGGGATAACGCGGCTCATAAAGAAAAGAGAGTCCGGACAGGGAAAAGACTGCCGGGCTCTTTTTTTCGTACATTGTTACAAAAAAGCTTGATTTTTTGTGAAAATCTGATAGAATCAATTTTAAATTGTTTCTGCGTTGCGGACAAATGTTTGTGGAAAAGAGACTGAGCTTTTTGCGCAAAAAATGCTGACAGGTCGCACGATTCCGGAAAGAGTGAAACATGCAGAGGCTAAAAGCAAAAAAAGGAGGATTGAATATGAAAGAACATATGGCAGATTGGCGTATCCATGCACTTGCTTTCGTACTCACCGTAATTGCCGAATTTATCGGCACCAAAAAATTCAGTTTCGGGCCTTTGTCCTTCTCACTGTTTCCGATGCTGTATGTACTGATCCTTGGAGCAATCCTTGGAATCGCGAAAATGATTCCACAGAAGATGATGACAGAAGCATCACCGTATATTGGAATCAGCGTTATGATGCTGACAGCAAAGATCGCATCCACGATCGGACCGAACCTCGGCGCGGTTGTCAAAGCCGGACCAGCGCTGATCCTTCAGGAATTCGGAAATCTGGGAACTGCGGTTTTAGCGCTCCCGATCGCCGTATTTGTATTCCATATGGGACGCGCGGCAATCGGAACCTCCTTCTCTATTTCAAGAGAGAGCTCCCTTGCGGTCGTTGCCGATAAATACGGTCTTGATTCAGATGAAGGAATCGGTGTTATGGGTGGATATATCACAGGTACTGTATTCGGAACCATGTTCAACGGTATCTTTGTTTCCCTCCTCTGCTCCTTAAATATCTTCCATCCGTACGCGCTTGGAATGGCGTGTGGAACAGGTTCCGCATCCATGCTTTCTGCCAGCCTTGCGGCAGTTGTTGAGGCATATCCGGATATGGAAGCGGAGATCACTGCTTACGCGGCAACCTCAAATATGCTGAGCAGTGTGGATGGCCTTTATATGAGTCTTTTCATCGCACTTCCAATGTGTGAATTCATGTATAAGCTGTTTACAAAGAACAACAGGCATTATAAAGACGGACTCCCGATCGGCGCTAAGGTAAAAGTTAAAGCAGCCGGGGAAGAATAGGAGGGATCCATATGGACGCAGCAGTATGGTTTAAAAGAATCAAATGTCTTGTCCTTGTATGCATCTTCGCATCCATCGGCAATTTTATCAGTACATCAAAGGCCGGAAACCCGGTAACCCCGCTTGAGGCAGTGCCCGGGCTCGTGCTTCTTCTTTTATGCACGCTGGTGGGCTGTATCATTTATGAGCTGATCAATAAGGTTTCACCGAAGAATCTTCCGGCGATCGCCTATATTTCATTTATTGCGATCCTGATCACGATCCCGGGTGTCAGCCCGATCGCGGATTACGCGATCGAACAGATCGGAAAGATCGGACTTCTTCCGCTCTGCACTCCGATCCTTGCATATGCCGGAATCTCCATCGGAAAAGATGTGGATACATTTAAGAAACAGGGATTTGCGATCGTAGTCGTAGCGATCTTCACGTTCGCGGGAACATTCCTCGGTTCTACGATCATTGCCCAGATCATCTTAAAAATGACAGGCGTGATCTGATGATCAGATATGAAAAATGGGAATAGGTTGTAAAAACAGCGCACTCATGTTATCATTATAACACTGGTGCCGCCGCATGAAACAGAGCCGCGGACGTCCAAACATAACGATAATGGAGTGAAGTTTCCATGTACCATGATCTTACAAAAGGGAGCATCTCACGCTCCCTTCTTTTATTTGCTCTGCCGATGATGGCAGGAAATCTTTTGCAGCAGTTTTACAACATCGCGGACACCCTGATCGTCGGCCGTGTCCTTGGGAAAAATGCTCTGGCGGCGGTGGGATCTTCCTACACGCTGATGACATTCCTGACCTCGATCTTTCTGGGTCTCAGCATGGGCTCCGGCGCACTGTTTTCCATTTACAGGGGAAAAGGAGATGAGAGGGCACTGAAGTCTTCCATCGCCCACGCCTGCGGACTGATCCTCGCTGTAACGCTTGTTTTGAACGCAGTTGTCTATATTTTCATTGATCCGATTTTAAGCTTCTTACGGGTCCCTGAGGAGGTCTGGGGCGGTATGAGAGAGTATCTGCTGATCATTTTCGCGGGTCTGCTCGCCACGTCCCTCTATAATTTCTTCTCCTGCCTGTTAAGAGCACTGGGAAACTCTACGGTTCCGCTGGTGTTTCTTGCGGTATCCGCGATCTTAAACATCGCGTGGGATCTTTTATTTGTGGCGGTCTTTCATTGGGGGATCGCCGGTGCGGCCTATGCGACGATCTTTGCCCAGTACGTATCCGGGATCGGTATTTTGCTCTACGTTCTTTTCCGATGCAGAAGCCTTTTTCCGGAGAGAAAGGATCTTTGCTTTGACGGCGGAATCTTAAAGGAGATCGCGGGCCTTTCCTCCCTGACCTGCTTGCAGCAGTCGGTTATGAATTTCGGAATCCTCATGGTGCAGGGGCTTGTAAACAGCTTTGGCGCCACCACCATGGCGGCTTTCGCGGCGGCAGTAAAGATCGACACCTTCGCATATCTTCCGGTTCAGGACTTTGGAAACGCCTATTCGACCTTCATCGCCCAGAACTACGGCGCGGGAAATAAAGAACGGATCCACCGCGGCACAAAGGAATCCTTTGCCATCAGCACGGCATTCAGCCTTGTGATCTCAGCGCTGGTCTTTGCCTTCGCGGCACCGCTCATGCAGATCTTCGTGAGCTCCGCAGAGACGGCGGTCATCGCCTCCGGCATCCGTTATCTCAGGATCGAGGGCGCGTTCTATTTTGGAATCGGCTGCCTGTTCCTGCTTTACGGATATTACAGGGCGATCAAGAGGGCGGAGATGTCTGTGGTGCTTACAGTGATCTCCCTCGGAATCCGTGTGTTACTCGCCTACGTGCTCTCTGCCACATTCCTCGGCGAGACAGGAATCTGGATGGCGATCCCGATCGGCTGGATACTGGCAGATCTCACAGGACTTTTATACATGAGGAAGACCTGGTAAAAAGAAAGACAACTTTTCTTACGGTCAGCGCAGCAAGTGCGCAGACCTACTGAACAGTTACAAGAAAAGTTACAAAGAAAGAACTTTTGCAAAATAAGAATTAAAAAAATGTTGAATCTAAAAATACGCTGTACAGGAGAATGAACCCCATGTACAGCGTATTTTGTTGCCGCGTGCCCAGATCTGGCGTTTGATCTGCGCTATCCTGCGGTCAGCGCAGCAGACATATTTAGACTAACTTGCTCAACAGCTTCTCTTTCCTATCGATCATCTCGTCGATCCTCTCGATATAGGAAGCTACATCCTTCACATTCTCCGCGCGTTCCAGACGGTTTTCCGCCGGGAACGTGACTTTCGTGGTGGTTCCGGCACCGCAGGCCACGATGGTCTGCTTTTCCTCCATAATGAGGATATTGTAGATACATGCTTTTCCGGGTGCCGCATAGCCGACATTCTCGAAATTTCCGGCCATATTTTTCTGACGGTACAGGTAATACGGCTCAAGACCCATCTCGCGGGCGTACTTCGCGGTGAGATCGATCATCTCCTGAGTGTTCTGGATCTTTAAGTTCGCGTAGCGCTCCTTGAAGATATTGAGTCTCGCTGCACGCTTGATGGCGAGAGAGTGGACCGTCACGCTGTCCGGGGCAAGCTCTCTGACCTGCTCCATGGTGCTGCGGACGTCATCGATATCTTCCTCCGGAAGTCCGATGATGAGGTCCATATTGATATTGTCAAAGCCAAGATCTCTTGCCATGCGGAATTTTTCCTTCACCATATCCACGGTGTGGTGGCGTCCGATCAGATCCAGAGTTGCCTGCTTCATCGTCTGCGGATTGATGGAGATCCTGGAGATATTGTGGGCACGGAGAACTTTGAACTTGTCTTCGGTGATGCTGTCCGGACGTCCGGCTTCCACAGTGAATTCCTGTACCTTTGAGAGGTCAAAGGTATTCTCGATCTTTGTGAGCAGGGCGTCCAGTTCCTCGGCCTTTAAGGATGTCGGAGTTCCGCCGCCAAAGTAGATCGTATCCAGTGTGCGGCCTTTCATCTTCTCCGCCACATAATCCAGCTCTTTAAACAGCGCCTTCAAATAGAGATGAACCTTCTTCTCCCACGCGCCGATCGGGTAGGAGGTGAAGGAACAGTAGAGGCAGGTGGTCGGACAGAACGGAATTCCCACATAGAGGCTGTATCCCGTCTCATAGTCGATATGGCTTAAGAGCTCCCGCTCCCGTTTCGCGACCTCCACACTTAAGTCGATCTTCTCTTTGCTTGTCAGGTACATGTCCCGCATGAAGGAACGGATGCTCTTCTCATCCTCACCCTGATCAAGTCTCGTCATGGCGATCTTTGTCGGGCGGATACCGGTCAGGGTCCCCCAGGGGAGTTCTTTTCCCGTCCGCTTTTTTAACATGCCGTAAAGCTCTTTCTTGATCGTTGTCTTTGCGTTTAACCGCACATCGTAGTCGATCGGAAATACGGTCTCATCTGTGACAGTGCCCGCCGGATCCGTGATCTTCAAGCCAAATTTCGTCTCATCAGCGTTCTGTGTGCAGGTTCCCTCCACATAAAAATCCACGTCGTCCTGTTTCTCATGGACAAAAGTCTCACCCGGATAAAACGCCATCAAAAGCTCCCGGATATCCTGCTCATAAGCAGTATCGTTCAATAAAATTCCAATCATCCCATTGCCCCCGAAAGAGGATTATACTTCTTTTCAAAACCGATGGTAGTCGTGTCCATATGCCCCGGATAGACCATGGTGTCGTCCGGCAGTGTGGAGAGCAGACGTCTTACAGATTCGGCGATCTGGCGTCCGCTTCCCGTCGGGAAATCTGTGCGGCCGTAGGAGCCTGCAAACAGGGTATCTCCGGAGAAGAGAACAGATTCTTTTTCGATATAGTAACAGCAGGAACCGATGGTGTGTCCTGGTGTTTCAAATACTTTCCATGTAAATCCGGCGATGGAAAGCTCGTCACCCTCCTTCACGGTGACATCCGGTGTGATCGTATACGGTTCTCTGAAATAGCCTGCCACGAGACTCTTTTGACCATCCGTCAGGACATCGATCTCCTTTTCGCATGCGTAGATCGGTACATTCCAGGTCTCCTTCAGTTCCTTTGCCGCCATGATATGGTCGAAGTGACCGTGGGTCAGAAGGATCGCTTCCGGCTTTAACCCCAGGGATACCGCCATATTGGCGATCTGACCGGCGCCATCGCCCGGATCGATAACGGCAGCTCGTTTTGTCTCATGATCATAGACCAGATAGCAGTTGGTTCCAACCATGCCAACTACCAGAGTCTTGATGCGGATCTCGCTCATAGTTTACTTTCCTCCATTTTCAACAGCATAAAGAGAAGTGCTTCGCTTTTATGCCGGTACAGTTTTCTGCTGTGGTTTTCAAACATTCGTGTATAAAAAGGCCTGCCGTCCGTAGTACCTCCGGCAGACCTTTATCACCGCACTCACGGCGCACTTTCACACACCTGAATGCAGAGTTATCTAAATTTTTATCAGCCCGTGGTTCTCTCAATATCCAGCACGCCGTCGATCTGGCGCAGCTTTGCCATCAGGTTGTTTAATTCTTCGATTCCATGGATATCGAAGCTCATGGTGATCGTCGCCTTGCCCTGCTTATTCACGCGGGAGCTCATGGCCTTGATATCGATCTCGCGTTCTGTGAAGATCTTGGAGATATCCACGAACATGCCGATCCGGTTGTTCGCGAAGATCGAGATCTCTGTGGAGTAGGTCGCGGCACTGTTGTCCTCCTCAACGCCCTGCCACTCCGCGTCGATCAGGCGGCTTCTCTCAATCTCCGGGAGATTTAAGACGTTGATACAGTCCGTTCTGTGGATCGTAATTCCGCGGCCTCTCGTCACGAAACCAACGATCTCGTCGCCCGGAACCGGGCTGCAGCACTTGGAGAAACGAACCGCAAGGTCATGGATTCCCTTTACGGTAATGCCGCTCTTTGATTTGCTGCCCTTGATCGGAACCACAGCAGGTTTGTTGTTGTCACCGATGGCATCAAGGATCGTCGCATCGGTCACTTCGCGTTTCAGCTTCTTTGTGCGCTCCTCGATCATCTTGTTGATGACCTGCCCCTCTTTTAATCCGCCGTGTCCGACGGATGCCAGAACGGAATCCCAGTCCTGAAAGGCGTAGCGCTTTAATACTTTATCCACAAACTCCGGCTTATTGATATCGGAGAAGTTGATCCCCTTTGCCTTACAGTAGCGGTCGATCATTTCGCGGCCTTTTAAGATATTGTCAGCCTTCCGCTCCTGCTTGAACCAGGCGTTGATCTTGTTTCTCGCCTGGCTGCTCTTGATGATATTTAACCAGTCACGGCTTGGTCCCTTGGAATTCTGGGATGTCATGATCTCGATCCGGTCACCGTTCTGGATCACATAGTCAATATTTACGAGCTTTCCGTTGACCCTCGCGCCCACCATCTTGTTTCCGACAGCCGTGTGGATTGAGTAAGCGAAGTCGATCGGCGTGGAGCCGCTTGGCAGTGCCTTTACGTCTCCGGTCGGTGTAAAACAGTACACGCTGTCGGAGAACATATCGAGGTCGCTCTTGATGGCATTTAAGAATTCCTTGTTGTCGGACATATCCTGCTGCCACTCAAGGATCTGGCGCAGCCAGCTTAACTTCTTCGCCTCATCACCGGCAGCAACCTGTCCGCTGCCACTCTCTTTATATTTCCAGTGGGCGGCGATACCATATTCTGCTGTACGGTGCATCTCAAAGGTACGGATCTGGATCTCAAAGGGCTGGCCGTTTGTGCCGATCAGTGTCGTATGTAAGGACTGATACATATTCGGCTTCGGCATCGCGATATAATCTTTAAAACGGCCGGGGATCGGTTTGTACATCTCGTGGATCACACCCAGAGCCGCGTAACAGTCTTTTACAGAGTCCACGATGATGCGGACTGCAAAGATATCGTAGATCTGGTCCAGCGTCTTGTGCTGGTTTAACATCTTCTTATAAATGCTGAAGAAGTGCTTGACGCGTCCGTTGACCTCGCACCTGATCTCCGCGTTCTCCATGTGGGTCTTGATCTCAGCGATAATGTCATCGATGAATTTCTGGCGCGCTTCGCTTGTCAGGGCGATCTTTTCTTCCAGTTCTTTGTATACATTAGGTTCCAGATATCTTAACGCAAGATCGTCCAGTTCGATCTTGATCTTGGAAATACCGAGCCTGTCAGCGAGAGGAGAGTAGATCTCGATGGTCTCCCTCGCCTTCTCCTTCTGTTTTTCAGGGCGCATGTACTGAAGCGTCCGCATATTGTGGAGACGGTCCGCAAGCTTGATGATAATGACACGGATATCTTTTGCCATGGCGAGGAACATTTTTCTTAAGTTCTCCGCCTGCATTTCCACCTTATCCGCCGACCAGGATAACTGGGTCAGCTTTGTAACACCGTCGACTAAGAGGGCAACCTCTTTTCCGAAGATCTCAGCGAGCTGTTCCTCTGTATACACGGTATCCTCCACCACGTCGTGGAGAAGTCCGGCTGCGATCGTCTCTTTATCCATCTCGAGATCCGCAAGGATGATCGCCACACAGAGCGGATGGATAATGTACGGTTCCCCGGATTTTCGCTTCTGGTCTTTATGGGCATTATCCGCAAGCTGATATGCCTTCTCGATCATGCTCAGATCATCGGACGGATGGTACTTTCTGATGCTGGCAACAAGATCCCGGTAAAGAACATCAGGACTTGTGAAATCAGCAGGCGCTTCCAGCTCGCCTTCGATCGTTTTCAGTTTGTTTTCTTCCATAATATCTCCCACCTTCACTTTTAGCGTACCATCCGGTTATGTCCGCCGCAGAAATCCGCTGTTTTCACAGTATTTTCGACAAAAGCAGACACTCCTAAAATATACCAACCATTATAAAATTTTTTGACATAAATTGCAATCGTTTTGTTGCGGTTTTGGGCCGCTGCTTTCCGGAAGGATTCCCAGATCCGGGGAATCTTATACGGGGTGTTCCTGATTCAGAATATAAAATGTTTATGACAGACATATCTTTTTCTTATAGTGCTACCGAATTAAAGTGGTTGAACTTTAAAGAACAATGTATTATAATGGAAATATTAAAATTTTATAAACAAATTGGAAAGGAGTACTCCATTATGGATACAATGAGTCTCACAGCAAAGTATGAAGATGAAATGATTACCATTCGCAGGCATATTCATAGACATCCGGAACTCAGCAACAAGGAATATAAGACAACGGAGTTCATCCGCGAAAAACTGACGGAATACGGTGTGGAGATCGCTGAGATCGGGATGAAGACCGGCGTTGTTGCCGTTATCCGCGGCGGAAAACCGGGAAAAACCGTTGTGATCCGCGAGGATATCGACGCACTTCCGATGAAGGAACTCACAGGACTTCCGTTCGCCTCCGAGAATGATGGTGCCTGCCATTCCTGCGGACATGATATCCACACAACCGTGCTTCTCTACTGCGCGAAGGTATTATCAGAGATCCGCGGGGAGCTTGCCGGAACGGTCATGCTGATTTTCCAGCCGGCGGAAGAGCATATGGGAGCCGGAGAGCTTGTCGACTGCAATTTCACGCAGGTTGCGAAACCGGACGCATTTATCGGTCTCCACGTATCACCGGAGATCGATGCCGGAAGCATCGGATTAAAAAAGGGACCGGCAAACGCGTCCAATGATTTCTTTAATATCAAGATCAAAGGAAAGGGCGGACATGGCGCTCATCCGGAAAACTGCATCGATCCGGTCGTAATCGCCGGTTATGTGATCACACAGCTTCAGACCGTGATCTCCCGTGAGAACTATCCGGTATATCCGGGTGTTCTTACCATCGGCAGCATCCACGGCGGAACAGTAAACAATATCATCCCGGATTATGTGGAGATGCATGGAACACTGAGAAGCCTTGATCCGGACTGCCGCAAAAAAATGATGGCTGCCATCGACCGCGTCGTAAAAGGCTGTGCCGAGTCCATGAGAGGAACTGCGGAGGTTGAATGGGAAATCGGAGTCCCGCCGCTCGTAAATGATGATTCCATCATCGAGGCAGTTGCTGAGGCCGCTGCAAAGACCATCGGTGCTGACCATGTTTCCTACGTGAAGAATCCGTCAATGGGTTCCGAGGACTTTTCGGTTCTCTTCCCGAAGTTCGGACCGGGCGCACAGTTCCGCTTGGGATCCGGAAACAACGAGGATCCGAATTCCAGACACGGTCTTCATAACTCTAAAAACGTATTTGATGAGAAGTGCATCCGCACAGGCGCATCCGTCATCATCCAGTACGCGAGAGATTTCTTAAGATAAAGGAGAATACTTATGGAAAACAACAAGAAAAAGCTGCAGATTCCAAGTACATGTGCACTGTTATTCATGCTCATGATCGTCTGTGCCATCCTGACCTGGATCGTTCCGGCAGGTGAATTCGATACAGAGAAAGTGGGCGACTTAAACAAGGTTATCGCAGGTACCTATCACACCGTAGAAGCTTCCCCGGTCGGTCCGTGGGCAACTATCATGGCAGTCGTACAGGGATTCTACAAAGCCGCAAAGTTAATGGTTATGATCATGTTTGTCGGCGGTGCCGTTGAGATCCTTGAAAAGACAGGAGCAATCCACGCTGCGTTCGGAAAACTGGCTTCCAAGCAGAACTTAAATGTAAACGTACTTGTATTTTTAGTAATGGCATTCATGTCCATCGGCGGCGCAGCAGGTGTTTTCGCCAATCCTGTCGTTGCCCTGATCCCGATCGGAATCATCCTTGCAACAAACTTAGGGTATGATTCTTTCACAGGCTTCCTGCTTGTATACATGGGTGCTTACTCCGGATTCAACGTAGGCTGGGCGAACGCTTCCACCATCGGTACTGCACAGCCGATCGCGGAGCTCCCGATCTTCTCCGGTTTCAGTGTCCGCGTCGTATTAAACATCATCAACTTCGCGATCTGCTATTTCTTTACGATCCGCTACATGAAAACCATCAAGGCGGATCCGAAGAAAAGCTTAAACTATGAAGATGGTATGAGTGCATCTGACAGCATGGACACGGGAAAAGATGGCGCGAAGACGATCGAAGCACATTTAACAACGAAGCACCTGATCAGCCTGATCGGTCTTGTCGTTGCAGTTGCAGCAATCCTGGTTGGCTCTGTAAAATATAAATGGAGCTATGATCAGATCGCCGCTACATTCTTTACACTTGCTGTTGTTGTTGGCCTTCTCAATGGTATGGGTATCAACGGAACAACGAAGGTATTTATCGGTGGCTGTTCCAAGATGGTAAACGCCGCGTTCATTGTCGGCTTCGCAAATGGTATTTCTGTGATCCTTGCAAGCGGAAACATCTTAAATACGATCGTTTACTGGCTGTCCATCCCGATGTCCGGAATGGGTTCCATCCTCGGAGCGAACTTTATGTTCGTCGCAAACCTGTTTATCAACCTTTTCATTCCGTCCGGTTCCGGACAGGCTGCAGCAGTTATGCCGCTTATGGTTCCGGTTGCTGACCTTGCAGGCATCACAAGACAGGTTGCTGTACAGGCATTCCAGTTCGGTGACGGCTTCTCCAACTGCCTCTTCCCGACAGCAGGTACTCTGATGGGTTCCCTCGCGATCGCAAAGACAGACTGGACAAAATATGCAAAGTGGCTCATGCCGCTCCTCGGATGTCAGGTGATCCTCTCATTCGCATCTTTAACGATCTTACAGAGCATCGGCTGGACCGGACTGTAGGAAGACGTATAATATAAGGAAAAAGGACTTCCGTTTCCTGGCGGAGGTCCTTTTTCTGTGCAGGCGGCTGATCCCGCCGCTCTTTTGTTACTGTTCACGCTTTGCGCAAACAGTAACTGATTTTGCCGATGCTTCGCATTCCAAATCGGCAAAATCCACTACCACCACTGTACTGTACGGAATTTTCAGTTCAGAAAATTCCTACCCGTGTACAGTAACGATCTTTTCGCTGAGGGATGGGAAAAACTCACAAAATAAGTTGACTTATCCATGTCCGAAAAATATAATACTTTTATTAAGGAAAGAAAAAACCCTTGAAAACCTAAGGCAATCAGCGTATTATGGTGAACGTAGGCGTGAAATTGCGCGATAAAGAGAGAAACAGAGGTACCTTTATGGCATTAAAGAAAAAGCCGGTCACCGGCATGAAAGATATTCTCCCGGCAGAGATGCAGATCCGGGATTATGTGCTGAACCAGATCAAAGAGACTTACCGCGGCTTCGGATTCTCCGCGATCGAGACTCCATGCGTGGAGCACATTGAGAACCTCCTGAGCAAACAGGGCGGCGACAATGAGAAGCTGATCTTTAAGATCTTAAAGCGCGGCGAGAAATTAAATATCGAGACGGCAGAGACGGAGAACGATCTGGCAGACGGCGGACTCCGCTATGATCTGACACTTCCGTTATCCAGATATTACTCCAACAACTCCGCAAACCTTCCGTCTCCGTTTAAGGCACTTCAGGTAGGCAGCGTATGGCGTGCAGACCGTCCGCAGAAGGGACGTTTCAGACAGTTCGTCCAGTGTGATATCGATATTCTCGGTGACGCAACGAATCAGGCCGAGATCGAGCTGATCCTCGCGACAACGACCGCGTTAAAGAAGATCTGCCCGGACAACAGCTTCGAGGTACGCGTCAACGACAGAAAGCTTCTCCGTGCGATGGCCGTATACAGCGGATTCCCGGAGGAAGATATCGATAAGGTATTCATCACTGTCGATAAAATGGACAAGATCGGTACGGATGGTGTAAAGGCAGAGCTTATGGAAAACGGCTACTCCGAGGAGACGGCCGATAAATACTTAGAGCTTATGGGACAGGCAACAAATGATGCTTCAGGTGTCCGCCGTATGGGAGAGATCCTTGCGGGTGTGTTGGAGGACGGTGCAGCTGAGAATCTTGCACAGATCATGGAGACAGTCGGCGATGTTTCTGACGGAAGCTTCAAACTTGCGTTTGACCCGACCTTAGTCCGTGGAATGGGCTACTACACCGGAACCATCTTTGAAGTATCAATGGAAGGATTCGGCGGCTCCGTAGCGGGCGGCGGAAGATATGACAAGATGATCGGCAAGTTTACCGGTATGGAGACACCTGCATGTGGATTCTCCATTGGTTTTGAACGTATCGTTACCATCCTCTTAGACAATGGCTTTACAGTTCCGGGCGGAAATGAGAAGGAAGCGTGGCTCTTCGAAAAGGGAATGAGCTCCGAGAAGCTTGCTTCTATTATGAAAGAGGCGATGACTGCCCGCAAGGAGGGAAAGATCGTCCTTGTAGCCCAGATGAACAAGAATAAGAAGTTCCAGAAGGAACAGCTCGGAAAAGAAGGCTACAGTGAGTTTAAGGAATTCTATAAGGAAGACTTAAAGCACTAAGACCGGGAAAAGGACAGCTGTATCTCAGTCGAGAAGACTCCCACCTCTTTTAAGTGGTGAGTAATCTCACGGATGTTCGACTTGAAATTACAATAACATTCAGCGGGTATGTTTTTAAATATTCCAGCTGTATCAGGAGGAAAATCATGGCAGAATCAATGGCAGGCTTAAAGCGTTCCTGCCGCTGTGCTGAAGTCACAGAGGCAAACGTAGGCCAGGAAATGACACTTATGGGATGGGTCCAGAAGAGCAGAAACAAAGGCGGTATTATCTTCACCGACCTTCGTGACCGTTCCGGAATCATCCAGATCATCTTTGAGGAGAGCGACTGCGGCGCTGAGAGCTTCGCAAAAGCTGAAAAATTAAGAAGTGAGTTTACAGTAGCGGTTGTCGGAACCATCGAAAAGCGTTCCGGCGCGGCAAACCCGAATTTAAAGACAGGTACCATCGAGATGAGAGCGAAATCCTTAAGAATCCTCTCCGAGTCCGAGGTACCGCCGTTCCCGATCGAGGAGAACAGCAAGACGAAAGAAGACCTTCGATTAAAATACCGTTATCTTGACCTCCGTCGTCCGGATCTCCAGAGAAACATCATGACAAGAAGCCGTGTGGCTACGATGGTCCGCCAGTTCTTAGCGGACGAAGGTTTCCTCGAGATCGAGACCCCGACTCTTATCAAGAGTACACCGGAAGGCGCAAGAGACTACCTTGTACCGAGCCGTGTGCATCCGGGCGAGTTCTATGCTCTTCCGCAGTCTCCGCAGTTATTAAAACAGCTGCTGATGTGTTCCGGTATGGACCGCTACTTCCAGCTCGCAAGATGCTACCGTGACGAGGACCTCCGTGCGGACCGTCAGCCGGAGTTCACACAGATCGATATGGAGTTATCCTTCGTGGATGTTGAGGATGTTCTCGAGGTCAACGAGAGACTCTTAAAGAAACTTTTCAAGGAGATCTGCAACTTTGACGTCCAGACTCCGATCCTCCGTATGACATGGCGCGAGGCTATGGACCGTTTCGGTTCCGATAAGCCGGATATGCGTTTTGGCATGGAATTAAAGAACGTATCTGATGTTGTAAAAGACTGCGAGTTCGTTGTATTCAAGAGCGCTCTTGAGAACGGCGGATCTGTCCGTGGTATCAACGCAGACGGACAGGCCGGTATGCCGAGAAAGAAGATCGACGCTCTCGTTGAGTACGCAAAGGGATTCGGTGCAAAGGGGCTTGCATACCTTGCAATCCATGAGGACGGTTCCTATAAGTGCTCCTTCGGAAAGTTCATGAAGCAGGAAGAACTGGATGCTCTTGTAAAAGCGATGGACGGTAAGCCGGGCGACCTTCTGTTCTTCGCGGCAGACAAAGATAAAGTCGTATTCGATGTATTAGGAAATCTCCGTCTTGAGATCGCAAGACAGTTAGACCTCTTAAAGAAAGACGATTTCAAGTTCCTCTGGGTAACAGAGTTCCCGCTCTTAGAGTACTCCGAGGAGGAGGGACGTTACGTCGCTATGCATCACCCATTCACAATGCCGATGGAGGAAGATCTCCCACTTATCGACACTGATCCGGGCGCAGTCCGCGCGAAAGCCTACGATATCGTATTAAACGGTACGGAGCTCGGCGGCGGATCCGTCCGTATCCATCAGGATGATATCCAGGAGAAGATGTTCGAAGTTCTTGGCTTCACAAAAGAGAGAGCAAGAGAGCAGTTCGGCTTCCTGCTTGACGCATTCAAGTACGGAGTACCGCCGCACGCTGGTCTCGCATACGGCCTCGACCGTGTCGTTATGCTTATGGTAGGTGCAGACAGCATCCGTGACGTAATTGCCTTCCCGAAGGTAAAAGACGCGTCCTGTCTTATGATGGAAGCTCCGGCACCGGTAGATCCGAAGCAGCTTGAGGATCTCGATATCGCGATCGTTGAGAAGAGGGACGAAGAATAAAGATAATAAAGAGACGCTGAATAATGGAAGCGCTGTGCAGAAAAACTGCGCGGACGCTTCCATTTGCTATATTGGAAACAAAGGGAGAGAAATATGAAAAAGGTATTGAAAATAACAGCAGTGACCACACTGCTGAGCCTGGGACTGGCATTTTCCTCATATGCCGGACAGTGGAAACAGGGAACTGGAGCAAATGCCGGTAAATGGTGGTATGACGAGGACAATGGCACCTACGCAACAAATGGATGGCGCTGGATCGATGGAGACGGGGATGGAATTGCGGAGAATTACTGCTTTGACCAGAGTGGCTGGCTGTATGTGTCTACGGAGACACCAGATAAGAAGACGGTGGATGCCAATGGTGCACGAACACAGGATGGAAAAGTTGTTACGATGAATGTAAATTCCGGGGATACGACTTATACTGTGGATGGGACAGGGACACTGGAACCTAAAACATATAACGGAATAGAATTTAGTCTGGATAAGTTAGGTTATAGTAACATGGCGATTGGAAGTATTATGTATCCGAAAGCGAACTCTGTTACAGCTGAACATATTTTGGAATACAAAAGATATTATGAAACCGGAACTGACAATTATTGGTTGGGAGCTAAGCAAAAGGAGCGCGTAAATGCTTTTATTTCAGAATGGAAAAGTAAAAATATTAATAATTCAATGACGGAGGATCAAAAGGCACGAAAGATTTACGATTGGCTTGTTGACAATGTGATATATGATGCGCAAGAACCGTATAATCAGTCATCTTATGGTGCGTTTATAGATAGACGATGTGTCTGTGGAGGTTTCGCAAATGCGTTTATGTCATTAGGAAAAGCTTGTGGACTT
>ENA-UEPI01000710-UEPI01000710.1-human-gut-metagenome-genome-assembly--contig:-NODE-710-length-21661-cov-5.283682_pt1 | contig 21661 bp, 25 predicted proteins | sample MGYA00242899_ERZ507914 | MGnify/ENA primary metagenome ERZ507914 (study PRJEB26167, sample SAMN06115442) | human gut metagenome | host: Homo sapiens | place: China:Chongqing | collected 2015-07-28...
CTCTTCGATGACCAGCGATTGCTTGCATTTCTTTGTTTGCAATTTTTTTTAACCCGTTATGATAAATATCCAAATATTTATATAAACTATTACTGAAATCACAATGTACCATTCTGTCTCCTTAAACCTCAAGGCTTATGTACTGTTCGTCATATAACTAACAAAAGAATCTATTCCCAAAGTGCATTTATTTTATCTGGCAATATATCCCTCAGGGACTTCTTCCGTTCTCGGCAGACTGTAAACCTCGTAATAAGTACGGTCTTTTTCTTTGACCTCACTGTAATAGTTGAGGCTGTACAGTTCTCCGTATCGGAAGCAGTTTTTGTGCTGTTCGGCTTTGGCTGTCTTAAGAATTGCCGCCAGTGTGTCGCAGAAGTCCACAGTACGGATTTTCTTTCGCTTAGTCGCTCCGATCTCCGTCTTAACTCTGTTTATTTATCTGTTTGCATGCAGGAAATTCCATATTTTTGAATCATCTTGAAAAGCATGGATAAAAATTCATCTTTTCCATGTGTCAGGAATTTGAAACTGATCTTGTAAGTACCTTCCCGTGTGTACAGCCGCAGCTTCATCCATTCCGCTTTTTCCGTTTTTTCCACTGCAGCCATTTCGATTCTTTGGATGTTTCTCCAGTAAAGTTCATGTTTTCTGTGCAGTGGGTATTTGATGGTCATTTTTTCCTGTGAATACCGGATATTTGTATTGAGCATCACGACCAGGAACACGATACTGATGACTCCGCAGACAGGTGCAAACCAAAGCGCGAACCTCTGGGAGAAATCACCCTGCAGAAACTGCTGCATGATGCTGTTCTCCGCTGCTGCGGGCACCAGAGTTGCCATATAAATCAGGAGAATGCCGATGCCCATAGCTGCCAGAAGATAATACTCGGAGCCATAGCGCAGAATACATTTTTGCGATTCTTCGTACATATGGGAACGATAGTAGCTGGCAATCTTTTCTGGGCATGTTTTCTTGATCATATCGCAAAATACATCATAATTTACCATTCCGAGCCTTGCGGTAAGAACCTTGGTTCCATCCAGAAGATATAAGTTGACTGCATTGTCAAAGTTACCGTCTACTTTTCGGATTTCCTCCCACTGAAAGGTTCTGGACTTGCGAAAGGGCTTTTCAATCCGGACTTCCCTGCTGTTAAAATAAACGCAGTCCCGACCTGCCACATTCCCGCAGAAAATCAGAAGCATGCAGATCAAGATTGAGGTTATGACGAGCAGGCCCCACATCAGCCGCGCTTCTGCAGGTGCGCCGTCTTTTATGTAAAGTACGAGGAAAAAGGCAACAAAAAGAAGTTGGAATACGCCTATTGCATAAGCGACATACCGTTGTCCTGGCGGCTGGCACAAGATTGCCATCCCTTTGGGGATACGCGCTATCTGCCGTCGGTTTCTTCCTGTAATCAGATAAATGATTTCTGTAGTCAATAGCAAAACCAGCGAAAAGATCAATTTCTCCATGCTTTTTATTCCATCCTTTTCAATCTATATTTGGTATCCTTAAGGTTTTCTTCTAGTATAGAATATCGGATATATGTTCGTCAAGCACCCGGCTGTACCGCATCGTCACCACCGATGTCACGAACACAGTTGCTCCCAATGCGCCGATGACGGCACCGCAGATTCTGAGCGAGACCGAAAAACAAGTTGTGTTCAAAAGGATGCTCGGTGCAGTGCCTTTGTTCCTAACGCCCACAGCTTGCTGACGCCGGATATGGGGATCGAGCGCAGCTATCTTTCGCCTGCAGAGCCTTGGCGGGATGAGAGCAGGGATGAGATGCTCCGCACGACGCTGCGTGTCGATGGAAAGCCCGACTACACCCTCGTCCTCCCCGCTGATGAGAAATACCTCGACGCTGTGAAAAATTACCTTGATATCGATGTTTTCGCGGATGCCATGCTCTGCGATATTCGCTTCAAGGTGCCTTACATCGGGGAGCTGATCCGTGATACGGATTGCCCCGCCGTGGAGGATTACAACGATTTTGCCGAAGCCTTGGAGGACATCTGGCAACAGGACGGAGCGCTCCTGACCTACGCCGCCGTGCTGGAGGCGGAGCGGCCGGATACGCTGCGCGGAGCCTGTGAGCTCCTGCAAGACCTGGATAACTACCAGCGCATCACGGAGGAGGCCTACGGTTACGGTCAGCAGCGATTGCAGGAAACACTGGGGCTGGACGATGAAGGCCATCTATGAGCTGGACGGCTACATGGATTTTGAGCGATACGGTCAGGACTGCATGGGAAATGACTGCGTGACAAAAACAGAGTTCGGCCTGCTGCGCCGCTTGGAGCCGCCCTTCCCGGAGCAGCGGCAGGGACAGAGGATGATGTAAGCAAAAGCGGCTCGATCCATTTGGAACGAGCCGCTTAATAAGCAGACAAACTTAAAGTTGTTGTATTCTATACTGATACATCAATAGAATTACGAACTAGCCTATTACCATTTTTGACAAGTGTCGCTTCCACTGATTCTCTTGTGACATTATCAAGAATACTTGTATCAAATTTTTGTCCCGGTTTCCAATTTGGATTAGCTGCTTTCACTGCTGCATACATAGCGGATCTATACTGTCCTTTCGTCAGACATCTCTGTCATTCTCACCATGGGTATCTTATAGACCCCCGGCATATAGGATGCACCATCCACCTCTGGACAGCTTTCGTCAGCTTAACCTGTTACGGCATCTCTCTGCCAGCTTTACCGGGCTTCACACAGAGTTTGGCCTCTGCATGCCGGAGTATCAGGGGAGGCGTTTCAGGGCGTTACTCCTTCATTCCACCTCTCGAATTATCAGTTCACAGAACTGATTGAAACAGCGCTGTGCGCCACCTTTTCAGCGGCGAACAAGTCGCACGATTATAACGCATGGATTTTGAAAAGTTTATGGTATTCAAAACTTTTATCTTGTACTTGCCCCTTTTTAACATCTTTCCGCACTCCACCAGTACCGTTCCTTTCGGAAGCGTTCTGTCAAGATATAAACAGGGGATATTACAACTTTTTTTGCAATCAGAAATTTGCTGATTTTACCTCGTCTTTTATCAGCCGCTTCACTTTATCCTCCAAAGTGTCACGGCTGGTTTTGCTGAAATGAACGCCTACTACATAGGTGGTGTTTCCAACCCTCATGCTAAATGTCCCTGCCGGGCTGGCGTTTGTTCTGTCTGCCGTGTCTGTGTTCTGTGCCATGCGGTTTCCTCCTTGCATGAAAAAGCCCGACAAGGAAAGGTCTGACAACGAAGTCCTGACAACGGACATCAGAAAACCTTTTTTCTTTATCGGGCGATACTATCTTTTTACTGTTTCCTTTTTCTTTCTAATATTGGTTGTCATGGTTGTCAGAGAGGGAAAAGTGCCGCAGTATCAGGGCTTCCGGGAATTTTGCCCGACAACCAGACCGACAACCGGCTCGACAACCAAGCGGCAACGGGCTGTTATTTTTGCTCCAGCCACTCCGCCGGAAGCCCAAGCTGTTCCATTTCCTCTGTGGGGACTTCCTCAAAACCGTCCATGCTGTTGTCAGGCTCGTTGTCATTTTTGATACGCTCCCAGCCCTTCTGGCGGCGGTACGGCTCCGGGAAGTAGCGGGGATTGGAAAACGCCCTCCAGCCGGTAACGGCGTTGTTCATAATATCGTTGATTTCCCGCAGTTCCCATTGTTTCGGCTCGTCATAGTCATGTCCCAATGCTTCCCTGTAAAGCTGTTTGGAGCAGACCATACTGCCGGAGCAGTGTTCCAGATAATCTAAAATCTGTCCTGCCTTTGTGTCCTCCGGCATGAAGTCCTTCTGATGGGCTTTCAGATACTCGTTCATTGCCGGGCTGAACCGCAGGCGGAACCTGCCGCTTCGGTAAATCTCCATTGCTTCCGCCCACATCTGGTTGATATACGCTCTGGAAGCCTTCTCGTCTGCCAGTATGTGAACCTCCGCCCGTTCCGGGCAGACCATGACAGGGACAAAGCGGCGGTTGCCGGTGCGGTCAAGGGGAAGAAAGTCAAGGGTATTGGAAGAACCTCCAAACACGCACTGCCGTTTCCTGTCCGCCGGATGGGTTTCATATGGTATCTTGTAGGTTTCCTTCTGGCGGCTTAAAAAGGACTTGATTTCTTCAATGCTCTTGGCATTGGCGGTGGCGATCATTTCCGACATTTCGATGATCCAGTGTCCCTGCATTTTACGGTACACATTTTCATCGTCCAGCTTTTTCAGGTCATCGGAGAACCAGTCATCATTGACCGCAAGCAGGCGGAAGAAAGTGGACTTCCCGGCTCCCTGTCCGCCCACCAGACAGAGCATGACTTCAAATTTACAGCCGGGCTGAAAGGCTCGTGAGATAGCCCCCAGAAGGAACAGCTTCAACGCTTCATAAGTGTAGTCATCGGTATCGGAACCGAGGAAATGGTGCAGACAGAAGCGTATGCGTTCCGTCCCGTCCCATTGCAGGGCATTGAGGAAATCACAGACAGGGTGGTAGCGGTTTTCATTGGCAACAACCGTAACTGCGTCTATGATCTTCTTCTCCACTGTCAGCCCATAGTGTTCTTCAAAGTACAGGAGCAGATATTTCACATCTACATCAGTCAGTGTAGGGCTGTCACGATACCAGCCCAGCGGCTTTACAATGTCAATCCGTTCTGTCAGCAAATTTTTTCGGACAGCACCCTGTAAAAGCGGGTCAGACTGCAACACCCTCTTGTAGTTGGCGGCAGTATTGTAAACCTTACCTTTCTCGTTCTGCTCCAAGCTGTTTCGGACTTCCTCTATGGTACAGGGTGCTGTCTGCTGACCATTCTGCAATCCGCTGTTCAAGCTTCATCACCTCTTTTCTCTGTTCTGCAACAAGGGCTTTGCGTTCCTCCAAAGAACCAGACAGCAGAATATCCAGCAGATATTCGGTATAGTCCTTTCTTTGCAGGGCTTCCACAAACAGCGGGTTCCATGCTTCCTCCGGCTGTCCGGGGGCATACTCCCTTTCCCATGACAGGAGAAGATGGAGGTAACCGGTCAGCACCCTGTAACAGTGTGTTTCTTCTTTTTGCTGGTTCTGCTCCGGGGTCGGCTCACGGACATGGGGGCGGGTACTCCGTTTCCGGCGGCTGTCATAGCAGATCCCAAAATCATCTGCCAGCCTGACGGCGGCTTTCCTGCATGGCAGTCCAAACAGCCGGGACACAAAATCAATCACATCGCCGTCCGCCCCGCACCCGAAACAGTGGAAGCGGCGGTCTACCTTCATGCTGGGGGTTCTGTCGGCATGGAACGGACAGCAGACCATGCCGTTTCTGCGTACCCTGATTCCATACAGCTCCGCCGCCTGTCTTGTGGTCACATTCTCCTTGACGGCTTCAAATACATTCATCACACCATCCTTTCCGGGAACGAAAAAAGCACCTGACCGTTTCAAATAGAAAACAGCAGGTGTCTGTTACAGTTCCATATTTTGTTGTTTCTGCCGGGGAGATTTCTGCTCCGGCGTTTGTTTCTCCTGTTCCTTCAGATACTTCATCTGCTCTGTGACAGAGTGCTTCGGTTCCGGCTTTTTCTCCACCTCAGCCTGTTCCGGCGTGAGGACTTTCCCCACCCAGTAGCGAATTTCTTTCATGGGCTTCAATTCCTCTTTGACAGAAACAAGCTGTTCCGCCAGTTCTTCATGGGAGGATTGCAGACTGTCATACTCTGTTTGTAAAGCTTCCAGATCCACATTCAAATCAACGCCCTGTTTTTTCAGATAGCGGTAGGCTTTATTGAAGCTGTCCAGCTCATCCTTATGGGTTTCTGCAAAAACCGCCTGTCTTGCCTTCCAGCCGATACGGAGATATTTGTCATGGACTGCCTTGTGGGTCTGGCAGGTGTCCACCGCTTTCTGTATGCCGGTAATGGTCTGCATACGCTTTTCCGCTTTCTTCATAGCGGTGCTGGTGGATGTCACTCTGGCATTGACTTCTTGCAGGGCTTCGTCTAAATCTTCCAGTGTGAAAAGCTCATGGGCTTTCAGATAAACCACGGCTTGGGAAACTGCCTTCAAATCGTCCGCCGTCCCTTTCTGCTGTCCGTATCTCGACCAGTCCCGGCGTTCCTCTTTTCTCAGGTTCATATAGTCCCGGAGCAGAATGGCAAGGTTGGGAGAAGCGTTCTGCTTTTCGGCTTCCAGCTTTGCAAGGACTTCTTTTCTTGCTTCCAGAATGTCGGCAATCCAGCCACGCAAGCCGCTGATGGTGCTTCGGATGGCTGTTATCATCCGGTTGGCGGCTTTAATGTCACGGTTCAGGTTGCCGATATTGGTTTCAATCCCTCTACGCTCCATCTGCGTGACAGCGGCTCCCATGTGGACGGTGGGGAGGATGTCAAGCCCCTGCCGTTCATAAGAGCGGAGATCCACACGCTCCGGGCTTCCCACCATTTCAAGATAGCGGTTCTGCACCACCTCCCAGCCGTGCCGCCATTCCTCTCCATGGTACTGCTCATTCCAGTCAACGGTATCTTCCTTATGGCTTTTCCAGCTGCCGGATGGGAGCCTGATCCGCTCCCCGTTCTCGTCAAGGTCATAAACCTTGCGGCTCTTGGCAAGCCATTTCCCATGTTCGTCCATCGCCCGCATAGTCAGCATGACATGACAGTGGGGGTTGTGTCCGGGCGGGTCTGGGTCATGGATCGCAAAGTCACAGCACATCCCCTTGGAAACAAAATGCTCCATGCAGTATTCCTGAACCATCTGCGGATAATGCTCCAGCGGCACTTCTCTTGGAAATGTAAGAACAAAGCGTCTGGCAAGCTGGGAGTTCCATTGTTTTTCCACTTCCTCAGCAGAGTTCCATAGGACTTGACGGTCTGCATACTCTGGCGGTGCGTTTGCCGGGAGCATGATCTCCGTATAGACAATTCCCCGCTTTCTGGTGTAGTCCTTCATCTTCTGGTCATACTCGGAAAACAGCTTTTCGCCGCTCTGGTATGCCGCACCTGCCACGGCTGACTTTCCCTGACTTCGCTGTGTGATGGAAATATCAAAATGTGGGTTAGGCAAATCGGGTTCCTCCTTTCTCCCTGTTTGGGACAAAAAAAGAGCAGGGAACCTTTTTTAGATTTCCTGCTCGGTGTGCCGCCGGTGGGGCGGTAGGTATTCAATTTTTATTGCTTGTCAGTTCTACAAACTGGAATTATCATCACCTTGGGTCAATCATGTGAAAGATACGTTTTACTTTACCTTCTGAATATAAAAATCTAAGTTGCAAGCACAAATCTACCAGTTCTCCGCCAGAGGTAAGTTCATACTCTGCTTCAAATCCCTCGGGGGACTTCTCATAAAATTCTACTTCGTGATGGTACTCATATTGCGGATGAAAATTGCATGGAACGTCATACTCATCAAACGCATCAAAACCGTTCATGTCCAATGTCCCCTGAATACACTCCCTGATTTCTTCTGTATCCTCCCAATCCATTTCATCTACACAGGATGGCAAATCCGCATATCTTTTTTCGTGAAGAACATGGAGAATATCTTTTATCGTCTGAATGGCTATTTCTTTATCTTGCTCTGTCATCAAAATACCTCCCAGTATAATTCATGGAAAACTTCCAATTTGTCGTTGACTTCATTATACTTTATTCGACCATCAAAGTACAGATAGATTTTGTAAAACTTGTCGAACGGGAACAGCTTGCAACGCAAGGTGTTTCCGGGCGGCAAGTTCACAAAGGGGTAGTTGGCGAAGCCAACGCAGGGGAAGCGTAGCTTCCTCTGGAAGATTGGAGCAGGACTACGGAAATCTTCTGCTCCCTGCAAGGGGCTTCCGGCAGGACGCAACGCACCGCCTTAGGGCGGTGTATAGTTGCGCCCTTGCTTCTCGCAAGGATTTCAGCTTCCGCCTATCGCCAGTGTTTTCTTTCGTTCCTCAATCAGCATATCCAGCTTCTTTTGGGCGGCTTCACTGTGGAACAGGAAAGTGAGAAGCTCCATTACATCATCATCAGTCAATAGGGTCGGCTCTTTCAAAAAGGTTTCCAACATTCCGGCACGAGTACAAAGGCGGTGGGTTCGCTCACTCCGGGTCAATCGCTTTAATTCACTCTGCAACTGCTTTTCTCTGTGTATGGCGGCAGTCAGTTTCTTTTCTGCCACATACTTTTCATGCTCCAGCTTTTCCAATTTTTCGCTCATAGGCAACAGCTCCTTCCTCATAGTTGAAAAATAAAAGCACTCAACTTTTTTTAGAGTTAAGTGCCTTTGGCTTGGTCATTATGGAATTTTATGTTCTGTAAATTTGTGCTACACCGAACAGTAAATTATTTTTATCCTTCCTTACTTTTGAACAGCTTCCACCCAGCCAGAGTCAGTCCAACGGCAAGCACAAACCAGAGCAGGGCGGCAACTCCAAAACGGACAAGGAGCAAAGTAGAGTGATGTTCTTCCTGCCATTCGCTGTCAAAAGCATAGAACACGCCGTCCATGTCTGCTTCATATTCCTCACAGATGGCAGAAAGATGATTTCGAGCCGTGTCGGTCATCCCTATTTTCTGACCGATGGGGAGCGTGACGCTTTCGCCTTGTTCGATTGCTTTCACCGACTTCTGTGGAATCTGTGCCAGGATATAGGTATGATCTGGAAGTTCCAATAAATAATATGGCAGATAATTGCCCAACAGGTCAAAGCTGGATGTCCTGACCTCCGCCCGGCGGCTCCCCGTGGTTGTCCTGCCTTTGTAAGTATGCGTATTGTAGTGGCTTACCCACGGCTTCAAGCTGGAAACTCCGGTGGGGACAATCCCCACTGGCTCCACTGTCACATACTCCACTTCAAAGTTCGTTTCTTCAAAATCTTCGGCACCGTTTAACTGTGAAATGTCTGCACCGGCTGGGGAACCGGTAAAGTCAGCCGTGCTGTTTTGCTCTATATCGTTTCTTGAAACTGGCGGATCATCTGATTGGAAAAGGGCTTCCGGGTTCCAGTTGATGAAAAGCAGGGCAGCACAGACCAGAGCGATCAGAACGCTGGCGGTTGGAATGATATTTGTTTTTTTCATGGGCGGGGATCTCCTTGCAAATGGGACTTCGTAAATATGGGACTTTGGGGTTCTTCAAACTGGAATTGTTATTGCTGATGTAATCCTACTTTCACAAGATATTCTAAAATATCAGAAAAATCTGTGTCCTGTACGGTGTTGCTCTCATGTTCATAAAAAACGATTTTATCGCTACATTTGTTGTTATCCACTCGGAGTGCATAATAGTCCCCACACCCATTATCAGCTATAAAAAGCAAATTTTCTACTTTAACTGGATTGTGATTGAAAATAAAAAAATAGCTATCCTTGTCTATGGAATAGATGTTTGCATATCCAAAATAGCCACCTCCAAAATTCAAAAGAACCTGTATGTACTTCTCTGGTAAAAGAATTTTGTATTGCTTATGAAACGCAATTACATCTTTCATCGTTGGAATGTCATCATGTTCCAACTCGAAAAGTATAGGTTTTTCAGTTTTTTCTTTTTTGATGGCTTTCCTAAATGTTTCAAAATCCATAACCTCTCTCCCATCAATTCCGATTTAATGTTCGCTTCACTTGGATAAATTGTACCATAAAGACAGGAACAGTTCTACCTTCATTTGTAAATTTGGCATAGCCGGTATTTTCCATTTCCCTATGTAGTGGCGGTCAAAACATCGGGTACAGACCCGACATTCTGACCGCAAACCAGCCCGAAAAGCTCCCTCATTCTGTCCGGCTGTTGAAACCGTTCTGCTTTGCATATTCGCTGGCTTTTTTCTTTCGTTCCTCGCTGTATGGCGGCAGGAAGCGGATGGACAGCCGTGACTTATCCAGCACATAGGAAACTTCGCCCTGCTCATGGGACTGCTCCATCCGGCACAGGGCAGGGTACTTCTTACTGAACGCCGCCAGCCGCTTTCTCAGTCCGGCATTAAAAGTGTAGATACTTGCCGTATCTTCGCCCTCATTGAACAGGATAATGGTTTCCTTTTCATACTTTGTCCGCTTCGTCATAACCATCCTCCATGCTCCCTCTCTCAATACGGTCAAGGACTGCCCTGTGATGGAAGTAGGTGTCCATTTTCAACCGCAGGTGGCAGAAGAAACAGCGGTACCATTTGTCTGCATTTTTCTTGCAGAGTTTTACAGCCAGCGTGCGGAACAGCTTTTTGGTGGCAGGGTCAGGGGAGAGGGCGGCTGCCATGCGTAAGCGTTTGACCGTAGCTTCACGGTTGGGACATCCAAAGGCATAAAGGGCTTTCTTTTCGTTCATGTTCATAAAATTATCCTCCTTAAAATTGATAAAATAAAAACGGCAGACACTTCACATGGAAATACCTGCCGCTTTGTTTACAGTATGAAATTGTCTGGTCTGGACTGGGTAAATCAGCAGTAGATCAACTCCTGCTTAATGATTTCTTCTGCCCGGTTGCGGATGGAGTTCATGGACTGCACCCACAACATCTGATTGTCTGCTTTCAAGGCTTCATTCACGCCCTCAGCTTCCTTCATCTGTTCAATGATAAGACTGCACCTTGCGTCTGCCTGTTCATTCAGGTCAGCAAGATAGGTATGCAGTCCGCCGGACAGACAGAGGGCAGAGAACCTTGCGGAACAGCACTGTTCCAGATATGCCCGGTGCAGTCTGCCCCACCTGCCGATTGGGCGGTGTTCCTCCGGCAGTTTCAAGTCCGGCACATAGTAATCGCCTACAAGCACATAGTCCAGACCATTGCTTTCGTCATGGATTCGTGGTTTCAATTCATTCATGCGGAAATGACCTCCTTTTCCTCTTTCTTTTTGTGATATTCCTCCCTGCGTTTGGCAAGGTGGGCTTCATAACGCTGGACTGCTTCGGGGTTTCCGGCGTCTGCTTCGGCTTTCAGTTTCTGATAGCTCCTTACCGTTGCTTCGCTCTGGTATTTCCGTTTCTCAGCCAGCTTCCTTGCGGCTTCTTCATCTGTTTTGGCAAGTGCCACAAGGGCTTCATGCTCCAGCCTGCGTTTTTCCGTATGCCTGCGGTTGTATTCTTTTCTGCGTTCCTCCATCATGGCGGCATATTCGGGGTCAGATGACATTCTGGCTTCCTCACGCTCTTTTTTCCGCTGTCTGGCTTCGGCTTCCTTGGCTTTCATGGTTTCCCATTCCTTAGCGGCGGCTGGGTCGGTTTCTGCCTTTTCTTTTAATTCTGCCCTCGTCAGCTTTTTCTTCCTGCTGGCACGCTCCACACGCTTTCGTTCCGCTTCCAGCATTTTTTCCTGCTTCCGGCGTTCTTTTTCTTCCATCTGCCGGATATGCTCCGGGTCGGCTTCTCTGGCTTCCTTTAATTTCTGGCGGTATCGTCTGCCACGCTCTTTCTGCTTCTCCAGAAGCTCCGTATATCTGGCAATGGCTTCCTCGTCCCCGGCTTCGGCGGCGTTCCGCAGTTCCTCCAGCTTCTGCTTCCTGCGTTCCGCACTCCGCTTTTCTTTTTCCTTCTTCTTGCGGAGCTGTTCCGCTTCAATGGCGGCGGTGCGTTCTTCCTCGGATATGGTTTCCACAGGCGGGTAGTAGTTCCCGATGAAATTAAAGTGGATGTCTATGTTCTGCTGGCGGTAGATGGTGCGTCCGCCGGTGGCTTCGTGAACCTCAATCCGGTCAACAAAGGCATAGAGCATGGTGTCGGTCACTTCCCCGCAGTCCCGGTATTTCTTTACCAGTGCGATAAACCGTTCCGTTTCCACCTTTTTCACTTCTTCCTGCTTCATCTGCTCTTGCAGTTCCCCGATACGCCGTTCAAGGAGGATCTGCTCCTCGTCATACTGCTGGATCATACGCTGAACCTGACGCTCCGGCAGCAAGCCTTTCATGGAACTTTCATACAGGTTCTGTATCATGCTGTCCAGCTCCTGCACCCGCTTCCCGGCTTCCTCCAGTTCCTGCTGTCCTGTGCCGGTCTGCTTTGATTTCTGCTGGCTCCACAGGGCTTTCAGCTGGGAGATAAATTCTTCTTCGTTTTCAAGGACATATCTGCTAACTGTCTGGATGGACTGTAAAACTGCCGCTTCCAGAACCGATGTTTTGATGAAGTGGGAAACACATTCCCTGCCATAGTTTCGGTAGTTTCCGCATTGAAAGGCGGAATCGGAATCACACGGGTTGCCGCTGTGGCGGCTCTGCGGGCTGATATAGCCCATCCTTGCCCCGCAGTCAGCACAGTACACTAAACCGGAAAGGCGGTGGGAGTATGTGCCGTTGGCGGCTCTTGGCTTTTTCTTTGACCGCAGTTTCTGTGCAATGTCCCATGTGTCCTGTTCGATAATCGCTTCATGGGTATCCGGGAAGATCATCAGCTCGTCGGCTGTGGCGGCTCTGCGTTGCTTGGTCTTGAAGTTCTCACTGACTGATTTGCCCAGCACCGTATGTCCCAGATATTCCTGCCGGTCTAAGATATAGCCGATGGTGGTTGCGTTCCAGTGGTAAGGGTCTTTGTAATGCCTGTGCCTGCAATTCTCCGGGAAATACTTGGCGGCATATGCTGACGGTATGAGTATCCTGTCCTTTTGCAGGGTGGCGGCAATGTCATTGATCCCCACACCCTGACAGCACAGACGGTAAATTCTTTTGACAACCTCTGCCGCCGGTTCATCCACAATGAGCTGCTGTTTATCATCCTTGTCACGCTTGTAGCCATAGGGGATGGAACCACTGCACCGCAGACCGTTCTTCATTCTGGCTTTGAATACAGCTTTTATCTTGTTGCTCGTATCTTTCGCATACCACTCATTCATAATGTTTAGGAATGGGGTCAGGTCATTGTCGGTGGGGTTGGCACTGTCAACGCTGTTGTTGATAGCGATAAAACGGACGCCTTTTTTCGGAAGCAGAACCTCCGTATAATAGCCCACTTGGAGATAGTTCCGTCCAAAGCGGCTCAGGTCTTTTACCACAAGGGTCGCTACATTTCCTGCTTCGATTTCTTCTAAGAGGGCAGTAAAGCCGGGACGGTTGAAATTTGTACCACTATAACCGTCATCAGAGAAATGCCGGATATTCCGAAGCCCATGCTGTCGGGCATATTCCTCCAGATACATCTTCTGGTTCTGTATGCTGTTAGATTCGCCAGCCTGCTCGTCATCTCTGGAAAGTCTTTCATACAAGGCAGTAATCTTGATTGGTTCTTTTTTCGTCATGGTGTTCAACCTCCCTTCCATGGACAATCAATTACTTTTCGTTGTATGTAACGCTCCCTTTTTCTATCTTCTTATAGTGTAGCCATTCGGATCAGTGACAACATAAGACGAGTGCATCTGCATCAGATTTGGCTTCACAAAAAGCGAGTCTTGCCGGAACCGGAGCCACCAATAACAAGAATATTTTTATTTCTTACATACTTCGGCTCTTTCGGTCTGCCGGACATCATCAGCCGTTCTGTCTGTGTCAGAAGGACATTATTTTCAAACACAGAGTCCATATATGGCTCTATATCCTTGGCATTTCCCCATGAAGCGTTTTGTCAAGTGCTTTTTTGAGTTATTGACGCAAAATCTTGTGAAAGTGCGAAAGTGCAAAGTGCAAAGGGTCTGCGTTTTGCACTTTCAGCTTGCGGGTTCGGGCGGCTGCTTCTTCTTGATGAAGTTATACCATTGACCACCGACACGCCTTGCGCCCAAAATGCCGCCCATGTTGCGCTTGGCGTTCTGTACCGTCCTCTCGGATATTCCGGCTTCGGCTGCGGCCTTTACAATGTCCTCGCTGGCAAGCTCTTTCCCGTCTGCGAGTAAGTCAAGTATCAGCTTCTCGGCTTGCTCGGTCTTGGTGGCGGTGTTCCCGCCCGCGCCGGATAGCAGTTCGTCGGCGGTTATGTCGTATTCGCCTATCCATGAAAAGCCTGTTTCCGGGTCAAGGCAAAAGGCAACGGGCTTGCCCTCCGGCGCAAGGGAAGATTTGTCATGGACGATAACACGCACATTCGGCTCCCGCTTCACGCGCCCGATCAGCAGGACGCTCCTTGCTGCGGCGCGGAAGTCAATAGAACCTAAGCCCCGGTATGCGCTCTGCCCTCCGGCAGCTTTGTTCAAGTGTCCGATAAGGATAACGGCGCACCCGGTACGCTCGGCAACATCGGCAAGGCGGCGGAACATGGGGCGCACTTCGTTTGCCCTATTCATGTCGGTCTTTTCGCCCATGTACGCCTGTATGGGGTCAAGGATAATCAACCGCGCCCCGTTCTGCGTGATTGCCTTTTCTATGCGCTCGTCGGAGAGGGTAAGCTCCCGCTTGGCTTCATCAATCACAAGCACGCGGTCAAGGTCGGCTTCGGCTTCTATCAAGCGGGGCTTGACGGTATCGCCCAGCCCGTCCTCGGCGGTCTGGTAAATCACTTGGAATGGCGGCAAGGGCTTCATTCCCGGCAGCGTTCCCCCGGTGGTGCAGGCGGCGGCAAGGCGTAGGGCAAAGGTGGTCTTGCCCTCGCCGGGGTTGCCTTGCACAATGGTTACTTTCCCAAAGGGGATATACGGCTCCCATAACCATTCAACGGTCTGTGTGTCAACCTCGCTCATGCGGATAATCTCGACGGTTTCTTCCTGCGGCGGCTCTTTCAAGCCGTAAACCGCTTCCCGGATATACTTCCCGTCTGTGATTTCTGCCCGGTGCTGCAATACCTCGTTCCAGTCTTTAAACAGCGGCACAAGGCGGTGGACGGTATATCCCTCCGGCACAAGCTCCGCAAGGCGGCTGCAAGCGTCGCTTCCGGCTTGGTCGCTGTCAAGGCAGAGGTAAACGGTCTTGATGTTCGGACGGTCAGAGAGGAAACGCAACAGGGCTTTTTCTCCCACGCCGCCCAATGACAAATAGCTCTGTTTCTGCCATGCCTTTTTGAACAGGCAGAGGAAAGATAACAGGTCAACGGGGGCTTCAAAGACAAAAAGCCTGTCGCCCTCGCCCCGGTAGCAGAAATTAAAGGCTTTGTCGCTGCCTTTCACATCAAGCCGGAAGTTTCCCGCCGTTCCTTTGCTGTGGGCGTAGCGCGGTATTCCGTCCTCGTCCCGCCCAACAAATACGGCGTTGTGGTGGGCTGTGTCCTCGTAAATATCGCCGCGGGCAAAGAAAAAGCCCGTCACATCTTCATCAATGCGGCGGGCTGCTGTGAGGTAGTTCCTTGCTATTTTATTGTCGCTGTTTGGGGGCGGTAGCCGGAAGTCGGATAGGGACGCGGGGCAAGGTCTGTCCAGCGGCGGTGCAGCTCCTTTTTCTCCTGTGAGAAGTTCCACGGCTTCGGTGAAGCTCTTGCCGAAAAACTCCATGACAAAATCAACGGGGCCGCCGCCCTTGCTCTGGCTGTGCCTGTACCATTTGTTTCCCCGGACGGTCAAGCTGTCGTACCGTTTCCAGCGGTATTCATTCCCGGCGCGGGTAAGCTGCTCGCCCTGTGATTGCAGGAAAGAAACAAGGTCGGCTTGGTTCGCCCGGTCTATCTGTTCTTGGGTGTAATACAAAAAGCTCAACTCCTTTCATCGTTCTAAGTCGTGCCGCTTGGTGCGGGTCTGCTCCGGCTGGTCGGCTTTCAGCGCAATGTCAACGCACTTGCGGATATTGTGCAGCTCGGCAACCTCGGCGCGGGTTTCTTTCAGCTCGGCATATTCCGCTGTTCTCTGCCCGCTGAGAGTGGCGTACTCTTTTTCCCATTCAGAGATAGGCAAGGTCTTTGTCCCTTTCGGCAGATTTGCATGGAGATAGCGGCTCGCTGCGTTCCATAGCGTAAGCTCGGCGCGGTGGGCTTCCTCGTACTTGTCGCGCTTGCTCGTCCAGCCATTTTTCAGCTTTTTCAGCTCGTCGTGAATGGGCTTGTACTCGGTGTAATTCTTCCCGTATTCAATCAGTTTTTGCAATTCTTTCATGCGCTTCTCGGCGGTTTTCATGCCCTCCCGGATAGCGTCGGCTTTGTCGCTGACAGAGGAAAGGGCAGCGTCCAGCTCCGCAAGGGTGGAAATGCCATGCTCGGAAAGATAGCCTACCGCCTTTGCAACGGTTTTCAGTTCATCGGCGGCGTGCTGCCTTTGCCAACTCTGCGAATACTTCCGGCTCTTTTCTCTCTGAACGCTTAAATACTTCATCAGTAGATTTGCAAGGCCGGGGGATTGCGGGGGCTGCTCCGGGGCGGTTTCCCGCGCCTTGAACAGTTCGCCAATCCATTCTTTGAGCTTTCCAATCTGCGCCCGGATTTCCCGGATAAGGCGGTTTGCCTTTTGGATATTCCGGTTCAGCTCGCCTTTCTCGGTGGATATGCCTTTCTTCTCCATTTGACAAGCCGCTACGCCCATGTGGACGGTAGGCAGCTCGTCAATGCCGCGCTCGGCGTTGCTGCGGTGGTCGATACGCTCCGGGTGTCCGGCGCGTTCAAGGTAGGCGTTTGAAATATCCGCCCATGCCTTGCGCCACAAAAGCGCGTTGCCCTTGTCGTTCCAGCCTGTGAGGTCAACTTTGTGTGTCTTATATCTGCCGCTTGGCAAGCGTATGCGCTCGCCGTTTTCGTCAAGGTCATATTCCTTTTTGGACTTCGCCGCCCATGCGCCGCGCTCGTCAAGGGGGCGCATGGTAAGCATGATATGACAATGTGGGTTGCCGCTGTCGGTGTCGTGAATAGCAAAATCAACGCACATTCCTCTGGAAACAAATTGAGAGGAACAGTATTCCCGGACAAGCCGGATCTGTTCCTCTCTGGATAATTCTATGGGGAGTGCTGCGTCAATCTCTCTGGCAAGCTGGGCGTTCCCGGCTTTCTCGTAAAGCTCCACACTGTTCCATAGGGTAGCGCGGTCAGAGAAAGAGGGCGGGGCATGGGGCGGCAATAGGATTTCCGTATGGACAACGCCGCGCTTGCGGGTGTAGTCATGGGTCATTCCGTCCCACTCGTTTGTGATTTTCTCGCTGCTTCGGTAGGCGGCTGCGGCAACGGCTGACTTGCCTTTTCCTCGGCTCACAATGCCGATGTTACAATGGTAAATGGCTATGGGTATCACCTCCCGGATAGGATAATAAAACCCGCAAAAATAGTACAGATGCCGGGGCGGGTGTACTGTTTTTGTGGGTGTGCAGGGATAGCCGCGTAAGCGGCGCAAGGGGTGCAGCCCCTTGTTGCGGCAAAGCCGCCATATCGGAGCGCGGGGAAAGTTCCCTGTGCGGAGATAAAGCCCTCGGCAGAGCGCACACGCCCGCAAGGGTGTATAAGTGCGCCCTTTGTTCCAAAGGGATTACTCCGCGTTCCCGCCCTCGGCTCGTTTTTTCAAAAACTCCTGTGCTGGCTCGCTCGTCAAGGCAAGCCGTAAAAAGGCTTTCGCGTCCTCGTCCGGCATGGCAATCAGCTCTGGCACAAGGCTCTCCATGAAGCCGCCGCGCTTACAAAGCCTGTGGTTTCTCGCCTTGCGTTCCTCGACGGATAGCTTCTGCTTGATGATTTTCTCCCAGTTTTCAAACTGCCGGATTTTCTTCTTGCCTTCCTCAATCTCGGCGGTCAGTTCCTCGCGGGTTTTCTCTCTCGGTTTCGTCATAGCTGGTCGCTCCTTTCTGCTCGTAGGCATGGAAAAAGGGCAGTCGATTTTCTCGGCTGCCCTTGTGGGTATAAATGATTAACTCGTTGATGTTTTTCTCTATTATCCATTAAGGAATAATCGGTGTAGGGGGATTTGCTGGCTGATTTCCTCCCGCAGCAATCGTAATCCAAATGATAAAAACAAAATAGACTGCAAGGATTATCAGCAGAACAGTGAAGATTAGCTTGGTGTTTCTGGACAGTGACTTCCTTTTTGCAAACAATACAACAAGGATTATAACAAATGCAATACCTGCCACTGCCAATGTAATGTAATTCAGCAAAAAGTTTAACACGATTTCCATATCATCACTCCCTTTATGTTTTGTCTATTTAGCCGTTCAATACCAATTAAAGTATAGCAGAAACGCATGAACAAATCTACATCATTTCAGCCTGTTAGAAACATTATTTTCTCTGGCATATCGTTGCGCTGCTTCCCGGCGTTCCTCACTGTATGGGGCGGTCAGACGAAAAGAGAAGCGGCCTTTCTCAATATCAAACTCCATGCAGCCCGTTTCCGGGTCTGCGTCGGTCTGCTGGCAGATCGCCGGATAACGGCGGCTGTATGCAAGCAGACGCTTTTTCAAGGCGATGTTGTGGGTGCGGATATGGATAATGGGGTCTTTCTCGTCAAACCAAATATCGGTGGTCTTTTCCTGCTTGGTAAGCCCTGTTCTCATGCAAGCTCCTTTCTGCGCCCCTGTTACGCAATAGGGGCATTTTTCGGGTGTTTTCTCCGGCTCTTGACTTGGAGAAAACGGCGTTTTTGACGATAAAAACCGCCCGGACGTGGAATGTATCGTCGGGGCGGCTGTTATCGCAAGATTTCCGATTTTTCCGGCTCTTGACCGTCAGACGCAGATAAACACGAACTGTCGGCAAGTATCGTCTTGAGCAGCTTGTCGCGGAATGTTTCTGTGCTGCTGTGATTGAAAAATAACTCCGCAACAATAGTCTGCCCGTTTCTCTGCGTCGTGATAATACTGTCGGGGTTCCGGGGCGCGGTGGGCGTCCCGTTCTGTTCTGTCATAGGCGGCTCCTTTCTCCGGGCGCAAAAGAGGGACTTCCCGTAGCCGGAAAATCCCTCTTGGTTGTCGGTTATTCTGTTTTACTGTGCGGGCTGTGCGGCGGCGGTCTGCGCCTTTCTCCTTGCCCGGTATTCCCGCGCCTTGATACGGTCATACTCCCGCTGCTTTTCAAGGTTTCGCGCCCGGTACTCCCTTGAATACTGCCGGTGATAGGCGCGGCTCTTTTCCTTTTTGGCTTCTTCGATTTCCTCCCGCATTTGCCGGATTTCCTGCTCGGTCGGCTCTGCAAGCTGCGTTACTTCGTTCTCGAACCTGCCGATATAGTTGAAATATATGCTGATGTGCTGGATTGCGTATCTCGCCCTTTTCTGGTCGCGCTCATGCACTTCAATCCTGCTGATAAACTCGTTGAGAATGGCGGGGGTCAGGTCGGTAAAGGCGGCATGGCGTTCCGTCAGCTTCAAAAACTTCTGCGCCCGTCCTCCCGCGTTCTCATAAGCGGATAGCTGCTCTTGCAGCCCCGCAAGCTCCGTTTTCAGTGTGTAGTATTCTTCCTAATACTTCTGCGACATTTGCTCGTAGCGGTCTTGCGGGATAGTGCCGAGAGCGTTGTCCTCATAGAGCTTATTCAGCACCTTGTCAATCTGTTCAAGGCGTGTCGTGATTTGCGGGATACGTTTCTGCTGTTTCTTGGTCTGGTCGGTCTGCTGCATGGCAAGGTTCTTTTTCACTAAGGCTTCAAACTCTGCCCGGTTGCTGATAGAGTAGTCCTCGATTTTCTTCAGCACTTCCGCGACGGTCTGCATAAGCACGTCAGCGTCAATGATGTGTGGGGAATGGCACTTGGGATTTTTGGCTTTTCCCTTGTGATACTCGCTGCAATAGGCAACGTGCCGCTTGCCGCCGTTTCTGTAATCTATGCGGATGTGCATTTTTGCGCCGCAATCCTTACAGAAAAGCAAGCCCGACAAAGGGTGGATTTCCCCGTCCCCGTTGGGGCGTCTGACGGGCGCGTTTTCCAAAATCCGCTGTGCGGTTTCAAAGTCAGCGCGGTCAATAATCGGCTCATGCACATTTTCGGTTATCTGCCATTGGCTCCGGTCTACATAGTGGTTCCGCTTGTCCCGGAAATGCTTTGTAGTCTTGAAGTTGACTACATCGCCGCAATACTCCTGCCGCGTGAGGATATGGGTCAAGGTGGCTTTGTTCCACTTGTAGCGGTTATCCTCATTGAGCGCCTTGTTTTTACACGTTCCCCGCCCCCGGTCTTTCATGTAGAAAGTGGGGGTAGGGATTTGCTCGCTTTTCAGATATACGGCGATTTGGTTGCGGTTCTTCCCGCCGATAAACAGACGGAAAATAAGGCGCACAACCTCGGCGGCTTCCTCGTCGATTATCCAAAAATCCTTGTTGTCCGGGTCTTTCATGTAGCCGTAGGGGGCTTCGGTGGCAATCGGCTTTCCGCTCATGCCTTTGGTCTTAATGCCCGTTTTCACTTTCTTGCTGATGTCCTTTGCGTACCACTCCGACATGATGTTGATAAAGGGCGCAAACTCCAATGTGTCGGGCTTCTCGCTGTCAATGCCGTTGTTGACCGCAATAAAGCGCACGTTGTTCCGTCTGAATATCTCCATAGCGTTGCCGACTTGGAGATAGTCGCGCCCCCAGCGGGTCAGGTCTTTCATAATGCAAACGCCGACTTTGCCGTTTTCCACGTCCTCTATCATGCGGGAGTAGGCAGAACGGTCAAAAAATCTGCCGCTTTCATCATCGTCGATGTAGTGCCGGATATTCGTCAACCGCTGCCCTCTGGCGTAGTTCTCCAAAAAGATTTTCTGGTTCTGTATGCTGTTGCTCTCGCCGCCGTCCCTGTCCTCGTCCCCTACGGAAAGGCGGGAGTAAAGGGCTGTGATTTTGTTGTAATCAGTCATGTGCATAACCTCCTGTGCGTCCATGTAGGTGTCCTTTACACTTAAAATTATGCACTCCACCTTGCGGAGCCGTATTCTACACCCTGCCGGAACTTCTTGGCATTCTTGGCTTTGTAATACACCACAAGTCGGAGTGCTATGCCACCTGCCACACCAATCAGTAAATCTCTTGGGTGGAAGCTGGGCAAAGGGTTGGCAAACAGCTTATCAAAACGGTTCATGACTGCCATCATCTTATCAGAAGCATTTGTCCCCTCCGCTACTCTCCACAGCCATGCAACCTTATCACAGAAATATCCAACAAAGATATAGAGCAGATTCAAAAGCACCAGCTTCTTGGTATCCATACCGCCTGCTTTTGCTTTCTGATTTTTCGGGATAGCCTTCAGGTCTTTGGTTATGCCTTCAATGATGTTACTCAAAGGCTCTGCCCCCTGTCCTTATTCTTTTCCCGGCTCCGTTCTCTGTTCTTATTCTGTGATACTGCATCCCTAAAGCGTTTCAGTTTCTCCCTTACGGAAGTCCTGCCCTTTCGTTTCTCATTACCATAAACAAATTCCTTGAATGCCTGTGCTACTGCATCGGCATCCCTGCCCTTGAAAAATACCACATATTTCGGCGGGTCCGTTGTCTTGTCTTTCTTGACGGCGAAATCAACATTATATTTACGAGCTACCCGCTCAAAAGATTTGATATTGCCATCCGTCACTTCGATAGACGAAACCCCCACGCCTTCGCCAACCAGCTTTTTCACAGAAGTTTTACCATGCATTTTCTGTGCTTTCTGCCTGCGGTGGTTCAGATACATCCGCATTGCAGCCTTCAAGACGTTGGCATCCAGTTTAGCGGTCTTAATTACAAGAGCGATTGTTTTCTGCGTTACTTCCTCTTGCATAAGTACCTCCGATCTGCATTTCCATGTGCGTATGCTCCGCTAAGGTGGAACATACAGCCGATGTAATAAATACCTCATAACTCTCCTTTCCGCTTCTGGACATCGTGTCCAAAAGCAATAAAAAAAGGCAGCTACAAATCTCTCGACTTATAACTGCCCTGACGCTGTTTCTGTTTTATACCTTTTATTATATTACAGATATTTTTTATTCATCTATC
>ENA-UEPI01000722-UEPI01000722.1-human-gut-metagenome-genome-assembly--contig:-NODE-722-length-21255-cov-9.903201_pt1 | contig 21255 bp, 18 predicted proteins | sample MGYA00242899_ERZ507914 | MGnify/ENA primary metagenome ERZ507914 (study PRJEB26167, sample SAMN06115442) | human gut metagenome | host: Homo sapiens | place: China:Chongqing | collected 2015-07-28...
TTAGCTGTATTGTTATGTCTGTGGCGAAATTGACTACCTTCGTTTTTTTGATTAAGAATGATTTTATTATCGTAAGTAAAATTACATGAATATTTAAAAAGGAAAACGACATGAAACCGAAGCACAGAATCAACATTCTCCAATCATAAAATATTTCCGTGGAGCATTTTATTATTGAATATAGAGGTTTAACTCCGGTAAAAAACAAAGAAGCATTGAATGCAGGGAAAAATAATATGGCCATAAAAAACATCGAAAGAAACTCTTTTAATTTAACATGTAAACGCATGGTTAATCCTCATATCACGGGTGGAGTGTTAAGAACATACATAAATGGAGTCATGTTTTCCCTTTTCCATTTATCAAGTTCCTGTTGCCGTTTTAGTCCATCTCTAATTGCATATTTTAATTTTTCTGATAAATGGCATTGAGCATCGATTTCATTTAAAACAACTGTACACACTATCCCTGTCAGTAAAATTGCTCCTCCGACAAGAATTACTGGAAAGCCAAAGCTAACACAGGCAAAAGAAGCCAGGCTTCCAATAGCGGTTGCAACACCACCGGCTATAACTGCTTTGGCCACATCCATTGAAAAATCGCCAAGAAAATTAACCAGATCTCGCTCTGAACTCATAATAAATTCTATGGTTCTCCAGGCTACTGAAAACCAGATACAGAACTTAACTCCTTTTATTGATTCAGATAAAGCTCCTCGCCAGCCAATAGCGAGTTCCAGAACTTGAGGCGCTCGTGAAGAGAAAATATATTTACCGAGCTTTTCTAAAAGCCAGGGGCTGGATGTTGTGATTTTTATATATTTCTCTCCAAGTATTTCAAAGTAACTTGCTTTTGTATACTTTAAGGCATTAAGGTTAAATATAATTTTCCCATTGTCATCAAACTCAGTCATTAATTTACTCGCGTTAACTAACCAGGCGAGTGTATCTTTTATACCTGAAGGATGTGTAGTGATAAAATGAATGTAATCAAATGATGTTATTGGGCTGAGTATTTTTTTTGCAACATCAAGTGTCAAGAGAATAACATGATGAGTGTTCTGATGCCTTAACTCATCAATGAGTGGGACGTCGTTAAGATAAGGGTGCTGAGGTACTAGCTGGTTTATCGGCTGAGCCCCCCGAAGAATGTCACCCACATAATCAGCCCACTGTGCATTCTGTGTGTTGTTGTTATTCCTTAAACCAGCCATTTTATCTCTCCGCAATAGTAATTTATTATGTTATTACAGTAAGTTACTGTACACGATCCTGCCATTTACTCATTGCATTCGTACCGGCTAACGTATGCTCCCAGGAAATATCTTCATAAATAAAGGCAATTCTCTCCTGTGGTTCCAGTTCTTTTTCCAGGACAGCATGCGGTGTGACAAAATCAATACTTGATATTCGGGCTTTTGACAGATTTATTTTATAATAAGGCTGGTAAATACCCGCTTTACTGGTTCGGTAGAGTATAAATTCACATATTGCCATTTTTTCATTGTCACTAAGTGCTTTTGCCAGCAATGGTGAGGATTTATCAACCGGTTTGGTGATAATTAATTCATGATGATTGACATTTTGACTTCTTGAGATGGAATGCATTAACGCATAAACCATGATCTGATCTTTATGTTCTGGCTGCGCTTTGTTTCCGACAGAATCAAGCGTTGAGCAACCTGCTGAAATTAGCCCTTGTGTCTCTCCACTCAAAGATAAATAACTTATATTTGCCATGATAATCTCCTTTAATTAAATAATTATTTTTCGGCCGTGGTACCGGTTGCCGCCTCTGGCATGACGTTATTCTTCAGCAGCAGCCAGCGGCTTAACACGCCTTCGAGTCGCTCATTAATTTGTTTTTCCAGCGCATCTGTATTCTGCTTCTGCGCACGGGCATCATGGTACTGCGTCAACAGAGACTCAACGGGTGTTTCCTGCCCCAGTCCCCGCTCCGCCTGCCAGATGACATTTTTGATATAGGAAAGGGTTAGTCCCTCTTTCTCGCGCTGCATCACTAGATCTGCAAAAGCATGTAAGTCCTGGCGGGTCTGCAACCAGCCACGCAACTGCGGGCTACTCTGTGCGCGGGTTTTGAGTGCCTCATTCCATTGTGTCGAGGCCTGTTGCTGTTGCAGGCTTTCCGGCCAGCGACTGTCGGCAACACGCATCATCTGCATCCCGGTTTCCAGCGGCTGTACCGGGGAGGTATCAAGAAGTTGTTGCAGCCTGCGCTCATAGTTTTCGAGTTCAGGTGAGGCCATCCACACCGTTGCTGCGCCCTGAGCGGTGTCGTTAACCTGTAACAGTTGCTGCTGCACCGGATAGACCTGCCACCACCACAATGCTGAGGCGACAGCCACTGAACAGGCGATCCCTGCGATAAACCCTCTTACCGTACTGCCTTGCTTTATCACACTGGCCTGTGGGGGATTCTCTGTCAGACTGCGCACTTCCACTTTCATCTCAGGCAGGCCGGGCAGGGGAGGCACTACCGCTTCTGGTGTGGAAGATGCCTGTGTTTCCGGGGCATAAATCAGCGTTCTGACCGTGGTCTGTGCGGCGTTCTCAGTGTTACTCTTCAGCTGGGGTTCAAGCCGTTTACGCGTGTTCTGCATAAAATAGAGCAGATTCTCCACGCGCGGAACGCGCTTCAGTTCCACCTGCTGGAGCTTATCGCAGATAAGCTGCAATGCCCGCTCTGTGCGGTAGATCAGTGGTAGGTCGGATTCCGCAAAGGAGATTTGCTGACGCAGAATATTGCCGGTTCGGGAGTTAAACCAGTCCAGCATTTCAGTACGCGCCGGGCCGCCCTGCGGCCAGAACTTATCCCAGTCGTGGCTTACCATTGCCGCCAGCAGTTCCGCACCTTCGCAGAATCCCGCCAGTCCCTGTGTCCGTGTCCGGGCAAGCGTATAGTAGGTGGCGGTGTGTAAATCCACACCGTTGGCTTTAAAAATCGCCAGCGCCAGCGACTCCACCAGTTTCCAGTTCAGCTCAGGCTGTGACGGGTGGCTGGCTTTGTTTATTTCCTCGCGGATGGCGCTGAATTCCGGCAGCCCGCGCGGGTCACTGCCGGTAACGATAGTTTGTGTCAGTACGTTACTATTCATCCCTGCCTCCTCAGTACAGTGTGTCTGACAGACCAAACTGGCTGAACAACCCACCGCTGAACGGGTTATCTTCCGTGTCGGTATGCACACGGTAGGTCATCGCGCCACCGTCCACGCTAAAGCGCACGGTAAAGTTGCCATCCTGTACTCCGGTCAGTTGTCCGGCCCCGAACAGGCGGAACTGCGCCCACGGCCCGCTGAAGCTGATACTGCGCGGCGCGTTGCCGCTGGTGCCGATGAGCGTCAGCTTACTTTCGTTGCCTTCGCGCATGTTGTTAGGCCAGACCAGATGGGCGGTATAGTTACGGCCCTGGCTGTAATCGACTAACTGACCGTCAAGGTTCAGTACACTGCGGCGTTTATTGCCTGAAAGCGATACCGTTTCCACGGCAAAGGATGTTCCCAGACCGTTCTGTTTGCTGAAGAAGATGTCACGGATTTTCTGCGCAGTTTCCAGTTGCGCAATAATATCTTCGCGAATAATGACGTTGTTATCGCCATCCTCCAGACTCAGGTCATTATCGATAAACAGCTTCAGGTTCTGCTGGTAGAAGGTATCCAGTATGCCATCCGGTTTAAAGAAGCGTTCGAAGGCATCCAGTGAGGCATCCTGTGCAGAACGCGGATTAAACGGATAGTTATTTGCCAGTTGCTCGTTAAACGGTTTCACCACGCTGTCGCGCCAGTCCACTTCCATATAATGAACAGCCTCCACCATCACCACATGCCAGGCCTGGTCAGTCAGTCTGCCAACCCAGCGGTTGAGCGGAGCAGGCAGCGTTTTTGCCATCTGGCGGGTGGCGAATATCGGATCGCTGCTGTTCTGATCAAGCCGTAACTGCACGGCTTTCAGCGCCGATTTCCCTGGTACAGGCGCGTTCTGGATTGCCAGCAGGTAGCGGTGCAACTCGGTGAGTTGCTGATACACGGCCTGCATCGTGCTTTCTTTGTCTTTCTGTACTGCCAGGGTACTGTTTTCCGGGGCGAATTCATGCCCGAGGCGGGTGAGTAACTGGTAATCCGGCTCTGCCAGGGCTTCCTCCCGTTCTTTGGCAGAGAGTTTTTCAGAAAAGACGCCTGGCTGTGTGTTGTCACGCAGCACGGTCAGCGCCCGCTGCAAAGGCTGGTCGCCGCTGATAACCTGCTCCAGCGCCCCGGTCAGTTGTCCGATGGACTCAAAATTGCGGATATTCAGATTGTCCATCCCGGCCCGCCAGGTGGCGGTGTAGTCGCTGATATACTGCTCGGTCAACTGGCGCTGGATTTCCGCGCGGTCGGCGTCACTGTATTTCACGCTGCGGGTAAGGTTAAGTACCCAGGAATCCATCGCCGTCAGTTCAACCAGTTCATCGCGCTGTTTTACAAAATAGCTTTGCAGGCCGTAACGGGTAAGAAACTGTGGAACAACCAGTTTGTTGTCATCGGCAGATGTAAACACCTGGTCAAAGGTTGGCCCTACCTGGTCACGCAGATTGAGGTCGGCAGGAAGAACGCCCAGCGCCCGCGTTTTCAGGCTCTGGTAAACCCGCTGGTAGACAGGCAGTTTGCTCAGTTCTTTCTGTGCTGATACCACGGGCTTGTCATATGGCGTCCAGCGGCTGATGGCGTCACCGTCGCCCGCCTGACGCTCTGCGTGCCAGTCAGTATGAGCCAGCGCGTAGTCAAGATGGGACATCAGTTGTGCCTGGATATCGCGCTGACCGTGGAACTTTTCGCTCCAGCGTTTTGCCATATACTGCTTCACCACCTGATTGTTACGTCCGCTTTTGTCCTCCAGCATTCGCATCACGCGCAGCACCGCGAGTTTTTCTTCACTCTCCGGCGGCGCGGCGTTCATCGCTTTGACCAGCCCGTTAAACAGCGAGGGCAGGTAACGTTGCTCCAGCAGTTGCAGATAGGTCTGTTCCACATAAGGCCCGATACGTCGTCCCTGGTACAGTCCCATATCGGCCAGACGGCTGCGGTCGCCCCAGTCGCCATAGGCCAGTGTGGCATCGCGTACCGGGTTCAGGAGCGGCAGTTGCAGGTTGCCAAAGTCATCTTCCCCCTGCGGAGGCGGCACGTCCATAAAGGCTTTGGCCTGCTTAAGCACGGTGATGCCGGACTGATAGTTACCGTTGTAATAGTGATGCCAGCCGGTGATGAGCAGCAGTGCTGCCACGCCGCCTGTGGCAGAGAAAACCGTCAGGCGGCGACGGGAACGTATCAGCCAGGCGCGGCTCTCTGTTGCCAGATTAGGCTCTGCGAGTAATGCCTGTGGGAACAGGCTGCGGGTGAAATAAGGCGCGGTGTCCACCAGGGGCCAGGACGCCAGTGGGTTATTGCCCAGCCGGTACTGGCGGGCGGCAGACTGGGTGAATATATCATCCATCTGCCCACGCTGAAGCGAAGAGGTGAGATAGACACCACGCAGCATCACGTTCATATTTTCGCCATCAAGCAGACCCTCAAGCAGTGACACCAGCGGTTCACGGCTTCCCTGCATCTGGCGGGAAAAACTGAATAAAGACGCGCGGGTGTGAGTCTGAGCGACCATCAGATCCGGCAACGCCAGATTCATTCGATCCACCCATGTCTGCCAGAAAGCATTCAACTCTGTTCGCCAGTCATCATTTTCATGGGCACGGCGGGTGAACGTGACGCCCAGAATCGCATCGCGATCCTGTCTGTTCAGGGACTGAAACAGGGCGGCAAAACCCTGCAATAAATCAAGCCGGGTAAGTACCACGTAAACCGGTAACTGGCAGTGAAGATGCTGGCGTATATCCTGCAAGCGGCTGCGCAGCGTCTGTAACAGATGCTCGCGGCGGCGTTTGTCTGCGGTAAGCAGATCGGGTAAATCGAGTGTCAGAATAATCCCATTCAGCGGCTGGCGCGCGCTTTTCTTTCAGCCAGCCGAGGGCATGTTCCCACAGACGGCGATGCAGGATATCCGCATCAGCGGGAGCGCAGAGTGTGCCGTCGATATCAAAGATCACCGCCTGTTTACCGACATGGGGCGTGAGGTACAGGCGTTGTTCTGCGCCGCGTGCGCCCTCCGGGGCATAAATAATGTCGGACGGAAACCCCTCGCGCAGCAGTGTCGTTTTGCCACTGCCCGCCGGGCCGATGACCATATACCACGGCAACTGCCACAGGAAACGGCGGTTGTCGAGATGGCGTTGCAGGCGCAGCAGCCAGCGGTCAAGATAACGCTGCTGGGCGTTCAGTTCCACGCTGAGCGGATCAACGGCTTCCTCGCGCTGTTGCTTTTGCATTTTTTCAAGCTGTTGCAGGCGCTTCATCACCCGGACGGTAAGCCACATCAGGGCAATAATCCCCCACGCCGCCGTTGCCAGCCAGCGGTTCGCCAGTGGTTTGAGCCACTGTTCTTCATACAGCGTCCACGTCGGGCCTTTCCACCAGATCCACACCAGCAGAAAAATCCACGCCAGTATCAGCAGCCAGAAAGCAGAGACTTTAAACCGGGGCATCGCCGGTCGCAGGGCTGATTTGAGTCCGCTGAGTAGTCGGGGTGTTGGTAATCTGAACACAAAAACTCCTGTTCTCTTTTATTGTTCTGCCGTGAATTTTTGTTCTAGCTGCTCAAGCAGGGACGGCTCCCAGTCAGCCACCATCATCTGCAATCCCATCCTGAACAACATCCGGTACTGCTGCTGCGCAAGCTGTACCAGCCCCGCCTCCAGACCCTGCTCAGCAAAACAGGCTCTGGCTGCCTTCGATTCCTCACCGATTTGCGCAACCGGTGCAACTTTGGCGTCGGGCGAAGCTGCCAGCCATTGTTTCGTCTGCTCACTGATAAACGGTGTGTGGTCATTAAACAGCAGCCCGGTAAGCTGGGGCAGACGCTCAAGGAAGCGGATGACCTCATCGCGGATGGCGTCTGCCACCTGTTTGTAACCCAGACGCAGCGCCGTCTGTGCAGAAAGGCAGTGACCATCCAGCCAGTAAGGAGCCAGCAGTACGCTTTTCTCCACCTGCTGCCACAGCGCCATATCGGCACTACCGAGCTGAGCATGGTAATCTGCCACCATATCGGCGGAGACCGCAGCCAGTGGAGTACGGCCATCGCTTTCCGCCTGGGGCGTACTGGTGATGTTCTGCCAAAGCGCATGGCGGCGCAGACGGTAGCCCTGCGGTGAATCCGGCTGGCGTTCACATAAAATGGCCGCCACTTTTAACAGCGTGTCGCGCCAGGCTTTGTCGTCGTGACTGTCGATGACGATTTGGGGAGCCGGAGCACTGGGTTGCGTCACGCCGCTTTCAGACGTGGCGGTGGTCTGTGGTGAACTACCGGAGGCCGCCGGAGTGGGGACAGGAGCCGGTGCCGCACGATTAAACGCACGCTGGTACAGGGCAAAAAGATCATCAGTAGCCTGTGCCAGTTCCGGGGCGTTATGTGACTGCCAGCATTGCGCCAGTTTTGCCAGTTCCCCTGACAGCGCATCGCGCTGCTCTGTGGCGGCGTTCTGTGAAAAACCTTCAATACCTGTTTCAAAGCGTTTAATGACCTGGCTGGCAAAGCGTTTTTTATGCGCCATATTCTGCGGCGCAGCCACCGCCCAGTAATGCTCCACATACAGCGCCAGCAGGCGCAATGCGAGATGAGGATCACCGGCGTGTTGCAGGGTTCTCAGCAGATGCGCCAGCAGACGAAAATCCTTACTCTCCGAAGCCAGAATGACCAGCCCCCGGCGCTGGAGTTCCGGGATATCCAGTTGACTGTGGGCCAGCGATCCCAGCTTGACGATTTCGCCGTCGATATACTCCCAGTTCGGGTTGTCATCTTTCAGCGCCGATGCCAGTTTCTCTTCCGGCAGGTTTTCCAGCAGGTGCGATATCCAGACATTCGGATCGCGTAAGTCCATTGCCATATTTTTATTCTCCCGCCCAGTGGCAGGCATCGCGCAGGGGAGCAATCGCCCTTGCCAGCCCGTCAATGTTAAAGGTCAGCTTTCCGGCGGCATTGTCTGCGCCGGTATCCACCGTCAGCGTTTTTGCGCCGAACAGTTGCTTAATTTCATCAATCCCGGATAACCCCCGGCTGGACTCCAGCAGGGTGCCGTTCTCGCGCACAAACCAGTGGCTGCGCAATGCCCGGTTGTCGGCATTCAGAGTGACGGCGATATCATGGACATCCAGAGGGTGCATCAGCGCCACCTGCATCCGGGTGATATTGTCCACGCAACTGAACATCAGCACCGGGCGTGGCGGAACATGACCTATAGCCGGGGTGGTTATCACCACCGTCGGGCGCTCCCCCGGCACCTGCGTCACCAGCAGTTCTGTGGTGTTGCCCTCGCGGCGTTTTTCCTGCTCTGTGGCGCGGGTCCAGGCCTCGCCCACAAAACCGGCTTTGACCAGCGCCCCGTCAAACCCTGACGGGGACAGCGGTGCCAGCAGGCGGTCATAGCAGTCAAGCCGCTCCAGCGCCGCGGACTCCCGCCGACAGGACTGCATGGCCTGTAACGTGGCTGTCGCATCCGGCGGGGTCGTGGTGGCGACGGCGACCGCCACACCGGCCATTGACGATGCTTCTGCGGGCGCGGCAGTGGCGGGTAAGCCCGTCATCAGGCCCGCGATAAACCATCCTGTCTGCCGGAAAACGCGCAACCTGCTCATAAAACCGTTTCATCCTTTGTGACGGACTCGTCGTTCTGAGCATCTTCCACGTCTGCCGTAAATGCGCCGTCCACTGCCGACAACCGAATCCGGGCAATCGCCGTGTTAGCCGCCATTTTCTGCAACAGCAGCAGGGAGAGCGGCGGTAGCATGTCGCCATCGATGACCGATTCCAGCATCCTCGCGCCGTTTTCCGCGCGGGTGACGCGGCTCATGATTTCGTCCGTCACTTCCGGTTCAATGACCACTTCTGCACCAAAGCGACTGCGCAGCACGTTATCCAGACGGGCCAGTTTTCCGGCGATAATGGTGGCGAGCGTCTCTTTCGACAGCGGCAGATACGGCACCACTTCCATACGCGCCAGCAGGGCAGGTTTGAAGAAGTCGGCCAGCACCGGATACAGTACTTCCTGCATGGTTTCCGGGTCATCGGCATGCTCGACTATTACCTGGTAGCCGAGGTTGGACGTCAGGAAGAAGACGATATTTTTGCAGTCAATCAGGCGGCCTTCACCGTCTGCCATTTCGCCCTTATCGAACGCCTGGTAGAACAGGTTGAGCACATCCGGGTGCGCTTTTTCCACTTCATCGAGCAGTACTACCGAGTAGGGTTTCTGGCGAATCGCTTCGGTCAGTACGCCGCCTTCACCGTAGCCAACGTAGCCCGGAGGCGAACCAATCAGCCGCGAGACGGTGTGTTTCTCCTGGAATTCGGACATATTGATGGTGGTCAGGTACTGGCGACCGCCGTAGAGCAGCTCTGCCAGTTGCAGGACGGTTTCGGTTTTACCCACACCGCTGGGGCCAGCCAGCAGGAACGCACCGAGCGGGCGTCCCGGACGACGCAGGTCGGCGCGTGCGGTCAGTAGATGCTTATGCAGGCTGGCAATCGCCAGGTCCTGGCCTTTGATGGTGTCACCCAGCCATTTCGTCAGGTCGGTGATGACCGACATTTCATTCTGCGACAGGCGGTTGAGCGGCACGCCGGTCCATTCGGCAATCACCGCCGCAATCTGTTTTTTATCGACGTGCGGGGAGACCAGCAACCGGTCGTTATGCAGGGCGTCCAGTTCGGCAGTGAGCTGGGCCAGCCGCTGTACCGGGGAAACTGTTTCAGCGGTCTCTTCCGGTTGTTCTCTGTCGGCCTCATCAGCCGGTACGGCACCGGTATTATCCTGTTCTGACTCTGACTCTGGCTGCGTATCCTCCACGGTATCTGCGTCCGGCAACGGCGCCGCATCGTCCTCTGCCACGCCCAGTAACTGCTGGCGCAGCGCAATAATCTCCCGGACCAGCGTCTGCTGCTGGTGCCAGGCCGCTTCCAGTTCATCCAGCGCCGTCAGCGTTTCATCATACTGCACCAGCACCTCGGTCATCCGTGATGTGTCGGTACGCAGTCCGATGCGAAGCTCGCGCTCAAGCTGGCGAATTTCCGCCTCCTGCTGGTGGCTCAGAGTGGTCAGCGCCGAGATTTGCTTCGGCGGCGACGACAGGTTGATGGCCACACGGGCGCAGGCGGTATCCAGCACATCAATCGCTTTGTCCGGTAACTGACGCCCGGAGAGATAACGCTCGCTTAATGTCGCAGCGGCCTGCAAGGCGTCATCATCAATCAGCACGCCGTGAGACTGTTCATAGACCGCCGACAGACCGCGCAGAATAATGGTGGCTTCGGCAGCGTTGGGTTCGCTGACCTTCACCAACTGGAAGCGGCGCGACAGGGCGGCATCTTTTTCGAAGTATTTTTTGTACTCGCTCCAGGTGGTGGCGGCGATGGTTTTCAGCTCGCCGCGCGCCAGCGCCGGTTTGAGCAGGTTGGAGATATCCAGCCCGCCCTGCTGGTTGCCCGCGCCAATCAGGGTATGTGCTTCGTCGATAAACAGAATGACCGGCACCGGGGAGGAAATGACCTCCGCCATCAGCCCTTTGAAACGTTTTTCGAATTCACCCTTCACCGACGCCCCGGCCTGCAATGCGCCCAAGTCAAGGGTCATGATATCGGTGTTTTTCAGCTTGTCCGGCACCTGGCCTGCCACGATGCGCAGCGCCAGCCCTTCAATCAGTGCGCTTTTGCCCACGCCCGCTTCGCCCACCACCACCGGGTTGTTTTTACGGCGGCGGCAGAGAATGTCGATCATCAGGTCGATTTCGTGGTCGCGGCACAGTACCGGGTCAAGCCTGCCGTTACGGGCGTCTGCGGTCATGTTTTTGGCATAGCGGGCAAGCAGGGTGTCAGAGGCGTCCGTCATTGTGCCTGCGCCTTTACCGTCTGCATCCGGCACGACTGATTCCGCCGACTCCTGTGTCCACTGCACAAAGTCCTGTTGCAGACGGTCACGGTTAATGCCGGTCAACAGCCGGGCGGCAGCAGGCGGTATATAACGCAGCGGCGAATGCAGCAGGGCCAGCAGCAACACGCCGCCGCGCAGTTCGCTGTGCTGCATCTCAGCCGACGCCAGCAGCCAGCCCTCTTTAAGCCACTCAACCAGCATCGGGGAAAACGCCGGGTAGCTGTCCGCAGAACGGGCGGTTGTGTAGTTCTCTACCGTCAGCGCCTGGCGCAACTCTTCCATGCCAATATCGCCCTGGCGGGTAATAACCCGCAGGTCACTGCGTGGCATGGCGAGCATCTGAATGAGCACATGGCTGACGGTAATTTCCGCTGCCTGCTGACTCATACATTCAGAGGCGGCCATCTCCAGCGCCTGGCGGGAGAACAGGTTCAGCCGTTTTACCAGCGTGGGAAGATCAATCTGGATCATAAACGTCCTTATCGAAGTAATTTGTTTAGCTGGTGCAGGATGTCCTGCGTCTGGCTGTCCAGCCGCAACAGATAGAACAGGTAAAACAACGCCAGCACGACAACGCCACCACAAAAAATATGTTTAACAGTCAGGCGACTGATGAGCTGATAACGCCCGCCCTGGGTTTTTTTGTCCTGGTGTAACAGCGGGAAAGGGGCATCGCCGCGCAGTTTATGCAGAACGTGGTACAGACGGCGGTAGATCTGCTCAAATTCCCCCTGATCCTGTGCTGCCACTTTGTAGCGCCCGCGAAATCCCAGAGAAAAACAGATCCAGAGAAATTCCAGCAGATCCTGGTAACGTTTGGGTTCACGGATCAGGCGCTCCAGCAGGATGAAAACTTTCTCGCCACCCCAGGCTTCGTTGTGGAAATGGACCAGCAATGACTGCTTGATCCACTCGTTCTTGTTTGACCAGCCGTTACCGAGCGCCGCTTCATCAATAAACGTGCAGAGGATGTAGCGAAACGAGATAATCACGCCCGGTTCGTAGCCCTGCTCCTGAAGCAGTTGCTCCACGGCCTGAACATCTGTCACCACCTGAGCAAAAAGATGCTCCGGCATCGTCTGGCTGTTCATGGTTGAAAGGCGCATTACCATACCGAGTAGCGGCGTGGCCGCGTCGATCATCGGATTCAGGCTGTTGCCACGAAGCGCGAGATGGTAGTTGCGCTGGCTTTTTTCGTCGTGTCCGGTAAATGGTGGCAGAGACAGTGACCCCTCATCCATCGTCTTACCCTCTTATCGCCCACAGTTGCATGTTCAGATCCGGGAAACTGCCGGAAACATGCAGTGCAACGGCCCCGGCGGCAGCCATTTCTGTCCAGGCCTGGCCACTCTTGTCGAGTTCGAAATAGCTGAACCCGGAATGGTAAGGAAGCTGGCGGGGAGCCACCATAAGGGCACGCAATGGAATACCGGGGATCTGCACACTGACCATATTGCGGATTTTTTCCGGCGAGGAAATTTTCGACTGCTGGATAAACTGACGCTGGATCTGATCGACCGGCACGTTTGCCGCCACGGCCAGCACAAAGGTGGCAGATTGCAGCAGTTCTGTGTCATGGATATCGGCCTGCCAGATACCGTCACGCAGATGCAGCGGCAGATTGACCGCTCTTGGCGACAGTACGGTATGCAGCGCCCGTTTGACTTCCGGTAACAGTGTTTTAAATGTTTTGGTCAGATCATGATGATCATACACATCAAGCGGGCAGGGCAGGCGCGACGGCTCGGTAAAGGTCATCAGTTCACCCAGCAACCCAGCAAGATCAAGGTAGAAATCTTCCGGGTGGAGCTGGGATCGGCGGGCGCGATGGGTAAACCGGGTCTGGTTACGGTTAAGTAACTGCAACATCATAAATTCCGCCACATCCGCGATGCCGCTCTGCGCCGGAGAGCCAATACGGTTTGCCAGATCGCTTGCCCGTCCGCCAATGGCCCCCTGTACCTCTTTGAGATAAACACGCAGTTTCTTACTGACCTGAATATTCTGGCAGGAGGGGATAAAATCGTCATCCAACGTCAGGGAGCCATCGGCATGGCGATTGCTGATACGGCAAAGCGGGAGCGTAATATAGGCGCTCATATCTTCTGCACCGCTCATAATGCGCGGCGTCAGTTGACCCAGCGTCAATGTTCGCGCGTCACCTTCTTCTGAATGCAAATCCCGGACATCGGCATAATTCAGCCGGTAACGCCCGATTCGCCGTCCGTCGCTGATTTCATTTCTCACATCACTGGCGACCGGCAGAGCGAGGTAGATATTGCGGCTTCTTTCGTCCGGAAAATTTTGCGGGTGCAGCGGATCGGGCAGTGCGTCCTGGTCGGGGATAGAAAAGACGGTGCCGTCGGGCAGTGTGCCTGACGCGCTGTCAATCATGATCTTACCCTGCGCCAGCAGTTCATTGTTGAGAGTGAGTTCGGTAAATCCCCAGGATAAATCATTCATGGCCCGGAAACGCTGGTTATCCAGGTAGTCGTTGTAACGCTGCTGTTGCTGGAAATGGTGTGGGCGCATCAGCATCCCTTCCTGCCACATCACCTTGTTGCGGGTGGTTGCCATAATTATTCATCCTCTTTTTTCATTTCGATGCTGCTTTGACGTACATGCACCAGCAGGCGGTAATGGTGGCCGGTTCCTTCCACCGTCTCGATTTGTTTCCATTCAGTGGCCTGGTCATCGGAGAAATAGGCCACGACACCAATAAACTGCGTTTTCTCATCCAGCTTTACCGGCGGCAGGGTTTTGATGGTGTCCGGCAACAGGTTGAAATCCTGGTGGTCGATATAGTTTTTACCCAGCACATCCGGTAGCGGCGTACTGGCTATCTGGTCATAGTCGGCTGCCAGCAATTTTGAGTCGTCAGTCAGGTACACCAGTTGCACATCCACGGCGGCTGATTCACCCTCCGCATTGGTATTGGTGTCCGGTTCAGTCAGCAGGGTGACGGTTATTTCCGAAGGTTGCTCCTTCAGGCTCCCGACCTGGATATCCGGGTTTTTGATCACCTCACTGATTTTTTTCGCCGTTTCGCAGCCGGTTAATATGACGCACATCAGCACGCAGGCCAGAAACGCCTTCCTGTTCATGCTTCCGGCTCCCGCTGTTTTTCACGAAGCACCCGGTCATAGACCTGGGCGTAGACCTCGTTAAACAGCATCTCAAACCCCTGCTGGCGATCGGAGGCCAGTTCTTCGTAATAATGGCTGTACATTTGCCATGCTCCGGCATCATCCAGCGGCTGGCGCAGTTCATGGCTGCGGCGGTACTGCACAAAGCGGCGCAGCAGATTTTGTGGTGAGAAAGCATCCAGCAGGACACGAAGCGACTCCACAATCGCTGCCCGGTTAGCTTCTTCGTGGTGGCGGACATTGCGCAGGCTTTCACTGACGGCGGCGGGAGCCGCCAGATGTACCGGGCTTTTACCTTCGGCAAACATTACGTCGAGCGCGGTGGCGTAATCCATGTTCAGGCGCAGCGGGTTATCTTCCAGCGGGCGCAAATGTTTGTCTGAGAGGCTGTTACGCTGCTGCTGCAAATCGAGCAGACCTTTTATTGCGGCCTGTAACGTTCGTCCGGCCTCCTCCAGAAAATCATCCGCATCGTCGGAATTGCTCATGGTAAGCGAGCCGCCAAGACCGCGCAGTAAGGGGGTGACCGCAAGGTGGCGTTGCGCCATTTCTGCCGCAGAGACGTCGTCATTACGATCGCCGGGGCTGGCATAAATGGGCGGCAGATCCATAAACGGAGTATTGATCCCCCCATTACTTGCCGGATCGGACAGCGGTGCCGATGGCCGGACAGCCGCAATGCCTGAAAGCGGATCGCCCGTGGTAATCAGGCTTTCGGACTGAAGTGCCTGGAGTGGATCGGCAGAAAAACCGTTTACCACGGTGTCTGCAAGCTGGTGCCGGTGAGTCATTCCCGGATAGTGTGGCGCACCCTCCGTTGATAGCAGGGTATCCGTGAGCATATCGCGATTGGTAACGATGGTTTCGGGAGTGGCCATTTCCTCATCGTAATGGGGAATATCTCCCCGGTTCAGATGAACCCTCACCATCAGCCGTCCGATCTGGATCTCATCGCCCTGGCGCAACTGTATTAGGTCTGATGTTGCTGTGACTTTTGCCTGATTCAGCCACAGTTGTGCCGTCTGCGGGCGCAGACAAAATGTGCCATCGTGCAGGATAACGGTAAAAGCCTGGGCCGGAATGCTCTGCTGACGATCCTGTACCGACCAGTGGCATTCGGGGCCATGGCCGACATTTCCCTGCTGTGTGAACAGACAGCGCGCCGCCCGTCCGCTTTCCAGCTCACTGCCGTTAATGACCTGCAATGAAAGCGTCTGTAGTTTCTCTTCCGGCATATTCTGCTCCGTGATTATCATAATTTACGACCGTACCCTGATGGTGACTGAGGGTCGTTCTTCCGGTGTGCCGAGGAAGCTGGTCCAGCCCAGCAGCGCACTTTTGTTATCACCCAGGCGCATTGCGCCCACCTGCTCCGGCGCCAGCCCCAGATGTAAGTCCCAGGCAAGCTGATCGCGCAGGATGAAGGACACGAACATCGTCAGTGGCAGGAAGTTTTCGCCGGACGGCAGAAAAGAGAGGAACTGTTTTCGGGTCAGGCTGGTAATACTGAGCTGGAATTTTCCGCTGAGATCGGGCACTCGTGTACCCAGAACAAAGTTGCCCAGTACCGATCTTCCCGCCAGTTTTTCGCCATTTTTAAGAGAATAGCTCCCCAGACTATTTTGCTGATCCGGTTCAATATCCACCTTGCGACGTTGCCAGTTTTGCAGCGTCACTTCTGACAAATCAAAGCAGTGGGACACCAGGCCACAGATTATTTCCGGGGATCGTCCCGGATTTGCCAGGATCCCGGAATACGCCAGCATTTTGCTGTGATTAATCGCCAGCTTATCGCGAAGCTGGCGGTGGCCCAGCCCGACAAGGGAGTACATGCGCTGCGAGAACGCATCCACACCGCCGTTACGAAAACTGATGTGATAGCGGTACTTACGCCAGATATGCCAGACAAACTGGGTCAGGCGGTGGCTGAACATATCCAGAAAATCACCTACCGGACTTTGTTCATGTACCGCTTTCCAGGCCAGGTGATCGAGGTAATAACCGGGGAGAGGCGACTGGCTCCCCTGTAACCCCATAAAGGTGGTGGTCATCCTGAATGCCCCTGACGTATCCCGTTTCAGCGCACTGATATCACTGCACGGGAAGGCAAGGCTGGCATCGGCGCTGAAACGCAGGGTTTCCTGTGCCGGATCGTCGCGCAGGGATAATTCTGGCGTCCCCTTTTCACCCTTTGCCAGGCGGTGCAACAGCTCCGCCATCGCAAAAAAATTGTAAGAGCAGGCATTATGGAAAACCTGTGCCAGCGGATCATTCTGCTCTTTATCTGCCGGGGGATTTCCCGGACTCAGATAAGAGGATGCTGCCCGATTCTTTCCGTCCATTTCCATGTCTCCTGGCTTTCTGTGTTCACAACGGTCAGCATGTGGAATGAGTTAACGCTGGCGTACAGCGACAGAAAATGCGAAAGCACCGTACCGAGCAGATACATTTCCCCTTCACAGACAAACGGCTCCGGGTGCAGATACAGCGTGGAGGCCAGCCCCCGGACGGGAATACCCGTAAACAGGCGATCAACGGGGCGGGTCTCCAGACGCTCAATGGCATCCAGCTTTTGTTGTGACAGCCGTGCCGTCTGCGGATGATGGATTGCGTGGCGATCAAAGTTGGCGATGACCTGCTTCAGCGCGTCCGTATCCAGTAATGACAGATAATTCAGGTTCATGGCGGAGAGCAGGGACCAGTGCAGGCTGCCATCAATGACCGGCCAGAGTGGTTGCGTCGGGCGGGTAATGTTGCGAAAGGAAGCAACAGCCGCATTTTTACCGGTTGTGCCGGTGATATCGCCGGAACGAATTTGTGACGGAAGCTCACGGTTGGTACAGGTCAGCGATACCGAAACCACTTCATTACTGAGCAGAGATTCGTCTGACGGATAACTGCCATCAGCATGTATAAAGGCAAGGGTATGATCAAAGCCGCGATGGAACAGGGATGTTTTGGTCCGGTGATGCCAGTACACCACTTCCCGCTTCCGGCTGTATTCCATCTGATGGCTGAAACTTTCAAAGGCTGGCCACTGGCGCGCGGCCTGCGTCGAAACAGGACGCCCCAGATCTTTTTTCCTGAACATATCCTGGACCTGGCTCACCACACTGTTAACGGAAAATACATCGTAATGTTGTGGGTAATGGCGGCTGGGAACCAGCGGATAGTCTGCCCGCCGGTTGTCCAGCGTGATGGCTTCTGCATGGTGGATAAATAAATTAATGGCAGGTGCGCAATACAGGCGCAGGGAATCGCGGCGCAGCCGGATGTCCACGGGCAAAGGGCGCGAAAAACGCAGTTGCAGGGTAAAGAATTCCGCCTGCAATCCGTCAGGCAAAGCCGGACAACCACAAAGATCAAAAAAGAGAAACGCATCGGGGTAACAGAAATACTCCTGAAGGATCCGGTAGCCGCTGTGGACGTTTTTCGGCCAGGGCAGCATGGCATCCTGCGGCTCAAAACCGACAGCTTTTAGCATAAACTCAGGCAGGCGAATATGCTGTTCACCCATAGTCAGGTCGGCACCCTGCAAGTATTCGCAGAACCATAAATAAAGCTGGTCACGGGTATAGTTGTCGTCATTGCCGAGCCAGAAGCGAAGTTTGTTCAGATCCAGCGTGCGGAAGTCCGTTCCCGGTGCGACCGAAAAGGTGATGTTGATAACACCATTACGGGTCGTACTGCGGTTTTCAATCTGCTCCAGGCGAACGGGCAGCAGCCAGATATCCCGGCAGAGGGTGAAGGTACAGGGAGGCGGCTCCTCCTTTTTAGCATCAGAGGGCAGCACTTCATCAACTCTGATTTCCCCGGCGTTGGTTGTAAACTGCTCATTACGGGGGATTAACACCGGTACAGAAGACTTATCCATATCCGGCGTATATTCAATAAGGGTCATTGCCGGAACCGGACGCAGGTAATTAGGCCATAGCATCTTAATAAGCCCGTGCGTCAGTTCTGGGAATTCATCCTCAATTTTCTGGCGGAGATTGCCGGTAAGAAAAGCCACCCCTTCCAGCAGGCGTTCAATATCCGGATCCGCATCTTTTTCGGCCAGGAAGCGGGCCAGATGGGGTTTTTCCGTTGCCAGCAGCTTGCTAAGCTGGCGCAGGTAATCGAGTTCTTCCCGAAAATAGCGTTCTTCAAATTCCATTTGTCAGTCCACCCGGTAATGCTGGCTGCCATTCGGTGCCATATCAAATTCAAGCACCTCATGCGTTTCGTTAAATGTCACCCAGGCTGTAATATGAAACGTCATATCCAGCGGGCTGGAGGCGGATGAAACCACTGCCTGCACTTCAGCGTGTGAGATCCGGGGTTCATAGCGTTCTATACATTGCTCGATGGCCCGACTCATGGATTCGCGGAAGTTTTCAGCCCCTTCCGGTTCATCAATGCCCAGCTCAGGCGCACCCCGGCAACTACCGGACCGGGTATTAAGAATGTTTCGTAGGTTCTGGCGAATGGATTGCCTGAGCGAATGAATACTGCCTCCCTGCCGGTTTCTGGCCGAAGAGGCTTCCATACGCTCAAAAAGAGAACCTGTGGTTCTTTCCCGATCCGGTATCATGGTGTGTTACTCCCTGTCTAACCGGCCAACCAGGGAAAGCTCAAAATTTGCCCCCATAAATTTAAAATGAGGTCTCACGCTTAGCGCAACCTGGTACCAGCCGGGTTCGCCTTCTACATCCATAACCTCAACTTTGGCAGCGCGCAGAGGTTTGCGGCTGCGCACGTCTGCAGGCGGGTTTTCCTGGTCGGCAACATACTGACGGATCCAGGTATTAAGCTCTCTTTCTAAGTCGCTCCTTTCTTTCCATGACCCCAGTTGTTCACGCTGCAACACCTTGATGTAGTGCGCTAACCGATTGATGATGAAGAGATAAGGAAGCTGCGTACCCAGCTTATAGTTGGTTTCTGCATCTTTTCCCGGAAAGTGCTTCGGTTTTTGTACCGAGTTTGCAGAGAAAAAGGCTGCATTATCAGAGTCTTTACGCATGGTAAGGGTGATAAAACCCTCTTCAGCCAGTTCAAATTCGCGGCGATCGGTGACCAGCACCTCGGTTGGGATTTTGGCCTGAATCTGCCCCATCGTTTCGAACAGATGCACCGGCAGATCTTTCACTGCGCCGCCGCTTTGCGGACCGATAATGTTTGGACACCAGCGGTATTTGGCAAAACTGTCTGCGATATTGCATGCCAGCATCCAGGCCGTATTACCCCACAGATAATCTTCGTGGTTCTGGCTGACATCTTCGTAATAGTTAAAGTTCTTAACAGGGTTATCTGTTGGTGAATAGGGCTGGCGAAGCAGGAAGCGGGGTGCCGTAAGCCCTAAATAGCGCGAATCTTCCGAGTCACGCAGGGCGCGCCATTTGGTGTAGGCCGGACCTTCAAAGATGGCATAAAGATCTTTGATATTAGGCAGTTCGGTCCACGAGTTCAGCCCCATAAACTCCGGGGAAACGGAGGACAGGAACGGTGCGTGCGCCATTGCGCCCACTGCACTGACGTATTGCAGCAGTTTCATGTCAGGCGCGGTATTTTTGAACTCATAAGCGCCCAGCACGGCAGCGATGGGTTCACCGCCAAACTGTCCGAAACCGGACGAATAAACGTGCTTATAAAATCCGGACTGAATAATTTCTGGCGCAAACTCAAAGTCTTCCAGAAGTTCCTGCTTGGTGACATGAAGCACGTTGACCTTGATGTTTTCACGGAAATCAACGCGATCCACCATGGTTTTCAGTGAGCGCCAGAACGACTCGACCTGCTGAAAGGCAGGCGCATGGATGATGACATCCATCTGGCGGCTGATGCGTTCATCAATATCTGCAATCATGCTGTCCACGGCCAGTTTATTGACCGGTTCGGCAGATGCAGTGGATTGCAGGATGCTGGCAATAAAGGCTGTCACACCCTGGCGGGCAACGTCATAACCTTCCGAACCGGGCTGAATACGGGTCTGTGCCATGATTTGATCAAGCAGCGACGATGCCTGCTCAGGCTGCCCGGCATGACTGGAAACGAGTTCCTCTTCCTGTAAAGACATACTGAAAATCCTTCTGTTTTAGCTGTGTTTCTGAAACCGGCTTTTCGCCATCAGTGAAGTACGCGCTGCCAGTGCGACGCGCTCTGCTGAAACTCACAAAAATGGATAATCTCATCCAATAGATCACTGATACGGCGATCCAGTGTTGTAATCAGCGCAGCCACACCATCCTGGTTGATTTCAACGGACGGGCTGAAACATACCTGGTAAACCACCTGCAGAATGTCTGCAACAGAGAGGTGGTATGTCCCGGAGATATTTTTGTGTGCCGTCATGCCTGGATAACCCTGTTTAATGAAATAGTGGTGGTTATTTATTGCTCACCTGGCCGATTTCTTTGAGCAACTGCTCGCGGGACTCTTCATTTTCCAGCAATGCCTGGAGCTGGGTACGGAATGCCGGAAGGTTACCCATCGGCCCCTTCAGTGCAGTCAGTGCTTCACGCAGTTCCAGCAATTTATTCACTTCCGGAACCTGCCGGGCCACGCTATCTGGTGAAAAATCATCCAGTGATTTGATATTCAGCGCCACATTCAGTTCATCGTCTGTTGTGCTTCCCTTCAGCGTGGCGGGGACAGTAAAATTGAGGCCAATGGCTGCTTCAGCCATCACTGCACCGAAATTGTGCTTGTTAACGGAAACTGCCTGACGTTCATCCAGTGAGGATGTTTCCTGCGTATTTCCGGTATCGCCGACAACGAGCATGTTAAGCGGAAGTTCCACTTCAGCCGTCTGGCCATCTGTTTTTGGGACATACGATATATTAATACGTTCGCGAGGCGCGACGCTGCCTTCAAATTTTTTGCTCATAAAAGTGATCCGTCATGTTATCTCGTACAGGCCATGAACACGGCATATTCGTACCGCAAAAAATATCGGAAATGCCGCCTTGATGGCGGTGAAAATAAAATCACCACTCCTTCATCACCCCGCATTTTACGCTTCAAAATAAATAAGAAAAGGACTTTTTATCGATCGTAAAGAGGGGTATTCTGCAAGCGTTAAATAGATTGTATGAACCTGTGC
>ENA-UEPI01000723-UEPI01000723.1-human-gut-metagenome-genome-assembly--contig:-NODE-723-length-21226-cov-5.078349_pt1 | contig 21226 bp, 20 predicted proteins | sample MGYA00242899_ERZ507914 | MGnify/ENA primary metagenome ERZ507914 (study PRJEB26167, sample SAMN06115442) | human gut metagenome | host: Homo sapiens | place: China:Chongqing | collected 2015-07-28...
TCCGAACTTTCTTGCCATTTTGTAACCTGAAATGTGGTCTGTGCAACTGCAAAAATGGGCTTTTGGGGGTCAGAAGGCCCTTTCCACGCCTTCAGCTGGGCCAAATCGCTGAAAACGAATACCTCTCCCCGGGTATGTCCGACGATGCCCTGCACCTCCGGATGGGACACGTCACCGGCCACCACGAGTGTCGCACCGGCGGCTTCGGCCTCGGAAGCGACTTTCTGTATCTTCTTCACGAAGGGGCAGGTGGCGTCGTGATAGGTACAGCCCCGGGCGTCCAGCTCATCGTAAATGCTGCGTGGGACGCCGTGGCTGCGGATGACCACCTCGTAGCCCGCAGGGACATCAGCGGGGGTGTCTGCCACCAGTGCGCCCCGGCGCTCGAGGTCTTCCACGGTCTGGGGGTTGTGGATGAGGGGGCCGAGGGTGGCCACCTTGCGGCCCTCATCCAGCAGACCGTAGGTCAACTTGACCGCGCGGTCCACGCCGAAGCAGAAACCCGCAGTCTTTGCAAGTCTGATTTCCATTGTACTCTCCTAAATTCAACCTCTCCGTCATCGCTGCGCGATGACGGAGAGGGCAAGCCGCCTTACAATCCACTCCACGCATCCAGAACGGCCTGCTTATTCTCCCGCAGCTTCTTTATGTCGCGGCGGCCTTCCATTGCAAACTGTGCAGCGGGTATGGGCTCGCCGAAGATGACACGCACCTTGCAGAACAGCTTCATCTTACCATCGGGGGTGTCGTAGTAGATGCGGCAAGGCACGACGTCCACATTTGCTGCCGCCGCGATGACGAAGAGTCCGCTCTTGAGGGGAAGGAACTTGCCCTCCTTCTCCCGCGTCCCCTCCGGGAAGAGCAGCAGCGTACCGCCCTCCTGACACTTTTTCACGGTGTCGTCGATGACACTGACCTCTTCTTTCGTGCCGCGGACACAGACTGCACCGGCGCACCGGAAGAACCACGACAGGAATGCGTTTATCTCGAACAGCTCTTTCTTGGCAAACACTGTCATCCGCCGGCCCCAGAACCGGGTGATGACGACGAACACCGGGTCGATGGCGGAGATGTGGTTGGGGGCAATGATGCAGCCTTTCGTGCCGATTTTTTTCAGGTTCTCTCGGCCCTCACACCGGACGCGGAAGCCGATGTGGAACACCAGCCATGCCAGCGGGACCAGAATATAATATAGTATCATCCGACCTTCTCCGTGATAACTTTCTTCATGGCCTCAAAGCTCTGCTCAAAATTCAGCTCCGAAGTGTCCAGCAGCACGGCATCGTCTGCCTGCTTGAGGGGGGCTGCGGCGCGGTGGGTGTCCTGATAGTCGCGCTGCTTGACGTCGGCCAGCACATCTTCGTAGGGGGTATCGATGCCCTTCTGCTGGTACTCCTTCCAGCGGCGGGTGGCGCGGGCCTCCGGGCTGGCGGTGAGGAAGATCTTCACAGTCGCATTGGGCAGCACCACGGTGCCGATGTCGCGGCCATCCATCAGGATGTTCTGCGTCCTGGCCATGTCCCGCTGCATCTCCAGCAGGAAGGCGCGCACCGCCGGATTTGCACCCACGGCAGAAGCCGCCATCCCCACCTCTTCGGTGCGGATGGCCGTGCTGACGTCCTCGCCGTTCAGATAGATATGCTGTTCGCCCTCGATAAAAGCAAACTCGAGGGTGATATTGGGCAGCAGGGCATTGACCGCCTCGTTGTCCTTCGGGTCCTTGCCCGCGCGGAGGGCGTAAAGGCCGATGGCGCGGAACATCGCACCGGTGTCCACATAAATGTAGCCGAAGTCCGCAGCCAGACGCCGCGCCAGCGTAGATTTGCCTGCGCCCGCAGGCCCGTCGATCGCAACAGAAATCATTTTTATATCTCCTTTTATATGAATCTGAAATTTCCAGCCGCTTAAACCTCTCCGTCACGGCTGACGCCGTTCCACCGCTGGCGGCAGTCGTTGTTGCCCTAACGAGGGGGCCGTCTGCCAAGCAGACTGAGAGGTCATTCCAGATGATTCGCAAAACTCTGTGCCGTGCAGAATGCGATTTGCAGATTGTAGCCGCCGGTATAGGCGTCCACATCCAGCACCTCGCCTGCAAAGTAGAGGCCGAGGGCCTTTTTGCTCTGCATGGTCTTGGGGTCCACCTCCCGCACCGACACACCGCCCGACGTGATGACTGCGTGGGCCAAATCGCCCCGGGCGTCGATGGACACCCGCCAGTGCTTCATCAGCTGTACCAGTTCCCGCTTCTGCTCCCGGGTGATCTGGTTTGCCCTGGTGGCCGGGTCGATGCCCCAGCGGGCCACCATGACCGGCTGCATACTGGACGGCAGCAGCTTCACCAGTGCGCCCTGCGCCGCGTGGTTTGCCAGAAGGGCAAAGTCCCGGGTGATGCGGTCATAAAGCTGTTCCTCGCTGAGGGCAGGCTTCAAATCAATAAAAGCTTCGTACCTGTGCTTTTTCATGTCGCCCAGATGGCTCGACGCGCTGAGGGTCAGCGGCCCGCTGATGCCGAAGTGGGTGAACAGCATCTCGCCCTGCTCCTCGAAGATGGCTTTGCCGTCCTCGTGGAGGGTGAGGGTCACGTTCTTGAGGGCGAGGCCCATTATCTTCTTGCAGTCGGCGTCGTGGCTCACGAGGCTGACGAGGCTGGGGACAGGCTCCACGAGGGTGTGGCCCGCCTGCCGGGCCAGCTTGTAGCCGTCGCCGGTGGAGCCGGTGGTGGGGTAGCTCAGGCCGCCCGTTGCCACCAGCACGGCGTCCGCCTTGTACTCCCGGCCCGAAGTTCCCCGCACTCCCACGCAGCGATAGGCCGGGCCGGGCTTTTTCTTTTTCGGGCGGCGCGGATCTTCCGGCGCGGCAGGCGCTTCTTCCGGCTGGGCCAGCGGCTCCAGCAGCAGCTTTTTTGCCCCGTCGTGAACGATGTCCGCTCCGTCTGCGTACCGCAGAAGAGCCTGCCGAATCTCTTCGGCCTTATCTGACACCGGGAACACCCGGCGTCCGCGCTCCACTTTCAGCTCCACACCGAGAGACTCAAACAGTTCCATCGTCTTGGCCGGCGGGAAAGCCCCCAGCGACGAGAACAGAAAGCGGGGGTTCGTCCGCACATGGTGCAGAAATTCCTCTGCGGTGCAGTCGTTGGTCACATTGCAGCGGCCCTTGCCGGTAACGAGAATTTTCTGAGCCGGCTTTTCCATATGTTCCAGCACCGTCACCTCATGCCCCTGCCGCAGGGCCGCGCCCGCCGCCATCAGGCCGGCAGCGCCGCCGCCTACCACTAAGACCTTCATGTTTCGTTTCCTCCGCTTTTTCTTCTGTCTTCACACTTATTCTAGTTTATCATACCAGAATCGACCGCCAAAAGCAATGTGAAAAAAGCAGGTACAGCGTTCTGCTGCACCTGCCCGGAAAATTTTGCTTATTTCATGGCCTTGATGGGGTCGAGATACTTTTCGCCCTCCATGACCTCCAAGTGGATGTGGCTCTCCTCGGCACACTCGCAGCTCACGCTGCCCACCTTGCCGATGGCCTGCCCGGCCGAGACGGTGTCGCCCTTTTTCACCTTGGCGTCCGTCGTGCCGCAGACCCGCCAGACCCTGCCGGAGGCGTCTTCGATGGCGACCACAGGCCCCCACTTGTCGTCCGTGCCGATCTCCACCACCTTGCCTGCCGCCGGGGCGGTCACTTCCGCGCCTCTGTCGGCGGCGTAGTCCACGCCGTTGTGGGTGCGCCAGTCGCCCAGCGTCTTGCTGTAGACCAGCTCATCGCCGCTGTAGCTGTTTAAGATGCGCCCCGAGACAGGCTGCGTGGAGGCAGGCGCAGCCGAACTGCTGGCAGGCAAGGACTCGGTTTGCAGCGCGGAGGGTTCGCGCACCGAACCAGAGCCAGACTGCGCACCAGAAGAGGACGCAGCCCCACCGGACGAGCTGTCGGCTTTTGGCACATTGGCCACACTGTTTGCTGCGGGTGCGTTCTGCTGCTGCCATTCGGCTTCCTCCTCTCCGGCGACGCCGGGCGATGTGTTGATGCCCTCGTCGATGCCGGGGGCGGTGCTGGACGGGCTTCGCACCGCGTCCAGATTCTGTTTGAGCTCATTGCGCACCGTGCGCACAGCCCACACCCCGGCCGCTGCCGCCGCCAGCAGGCAGGCGGTGAGCACCAGTGCAAAGGCTTTGTCCCGCAAAAACTTTCTGAATTGCTCCATCGTTCGTTACTCCAATCCATTTTGTGTACGGAATCGTTTCTTTGGTGGTAGTTTGGAGCGGCAGAGCGGGGTTTATTCATCCTTTATTCGAAAGGACACAAAAAGGCCCCGGATGACCGGGGCCTAACGGGTTCATGGTTCAGTGTGCGGGTATTGCTGAGGCTGAGACTCAACCCTTATTATACTCCGGATTCGCTACAGCAGTGGTCTTGAAGAGCGCGATCATGTACTTCTTACCGCCAACCTCGCCGGTCGCAACGGCAACATAAGATTTGTCACCCGCAATCCAATTAGGCTTCTTCTGATCCCACTTCGTGTCAGGAGCATTGATGGGATTTTCGGAAGTCATCAGCTGACCTGCATAGTAAATGTTCTTATTGCTACTTGCAGACAGCGCTACGCTAATATCGGCAAAGCCACACTCATACAGCGGCGAACCATCACCAACATTTGCTTGAGTAAACTTCGCTGCCCAAGCCCCCAGCTTCAGCCTTGCAGCTTTATCTTTCATAATGGCATTGTACACATCATCGAAGTCCTTGGCATCTCCAAAATCGATGCCCTTGCCGACCTCATCCACGGTCTTCACCAGTGCGTTTACCTGTTCCTGCAATTCTTTATTGCCCTTTTCGAAGGTAGTATCCACACCATAGACCTTCGCCCAGTCATTCAGTGCATCGACCATCGTCACGGTAGCCGCACTATTGCTGTTGTTGCAGCCCGTCAGGACGGACAGTGCCAGCACGCCCGCGAGGGCTGCGGCGAGAACCTTTTTGAACAGTTTCATTCGAAACCCCTCCTCAATAAAAATAAGCTCTGTGTGCTGCTGCCGCAAACATCGTCTGCCGCATCACCACACAAATTTTACCCCCCCCCCCCCCCATTCTGTCAACCTTTTCCTCGATTTTTGGCAAATCGCACAGTTATCATGATTCAAAGCAGGCATTCTGACAAAAAAGAGCCGCTGTGCAAACACTCTGCACGGCGGCTCCGAAAAATTTGATTTAATTGTTGCGGCTGCGGCTGTTCATGCCCAGCAGGCGGACGACATACAGGAAGATGTTGATGAAATCCAGATACAGGGTCAGTGCGCCGTAGATGGAAGCCTTCTCGGCCAGCTCAGCGTCGCCTGCATAGTAGGCGTAGATCTGGCGGAGCTTCTGGGTATCATAGGCGGTGAGCAGCATGAACACCACCAGGCCGATGCCGCAGTAGAGCACCGAGGTGCCGAAGCCAAAGCCGAAGAGCGCACCCACGAGGCTGGTGACGATCATGGCCACCAGAGCCATCATGAGGCGGGGGCCCCAGCCGGTGAGGTCCTTATGGGTGGTGGTGCCGTACACGGCCATGAGGCCGAAGTAGACCGCCGTGGCGAGGAAGGCCATGACCAGCGTGCCTACCGAGAACATCAGGAAGTAGTAGCTCAGGACCATGCCGTTCAGGATGGCGTATCCGAAGAACGCGGCTCTTGCACCGTCGATGGACATCTTCTGCACCCGGGCGCTGAGCATGAACACCAGCGCCAGCTCACCGATGGTAAGCAGGAAGTAAAGCGAATTGACCAGATAGATAAGGGACGTGGTCGCCGTGATATAGGCCATTGCGAAGGTGACGAGCAGGCCGCCGGCCATCCAGCGGTAGGTGCGGGTCATATAGTCCGATGCGCTCATCGAAGGCTCCGCATAGCCGCGGTCATAGTTGTTGTAATCCATAAGGAATCCTCCATTCAAAATCAGGGCATCGGCCTCGGCCTTGCCCCGGTCTACGAAATATAGTATACTGCATAGAAATGAACGATTCATGAAAAAGGCTGTGATATTTGATGTCCCTTGGACTTTATCTGCATATTCCTTACTGTTTTTCCAAATGCCGGTACTGTGATTTCTACTCAGCCCCCGGCCAGCGCGGCGTCCCCCGGGCCTATGTGGACGCCCTCTTGCGGGAACTCTCCCGGTTTGCGCCGGACGCGCCCCTGCGGCCGGACACCCTTTATTTCGGCGGCGGAACGCCCAGCCTGCTGGACCCGGCAGACGCCGCCCGGCTCATCGCCGCCGCACAGCCCCTGCCCGGGGCCGAGGTCACGCTGGAAGCCAACCCTGAGACCGTGACCGAAGACTCTCTCCGGGCATTCCGGGAGGCGGGCGTCAACCGCATCTCCTTCGGCGTCCAGTCGGCCCGGGACAGCCAGCTCAAGACTCTGGGCCGCCCCCACACGGCAAAGCAGGCGCGGGCCGCTTTCGCCGCCGCACGCCGGGCCGGGTTCGAGAACCTCAGCGGCGACATCATGCTGGCCCTGCCCCATTATACGCAGGCAGAGTTCGACGAGACGCTGGAGCTGATCGAGGATGGCGGCGCGGCCCACATTTCCGCCTACCTCTTGAAGATCGAGCCCGACTCCGCCTTTGGCCGGACGCCCCCCGAGGGTCTGCCCACCTCCGACGAGGCGGCAGACTTCTACCTCTACGCCGTCGAGCAGCTGGAACATCATGGCTACCGGCAATATGAGATCTCCAACTTCGCCCGCCCGGGCTATGAGGGAAAGCACAACCTCATCTACTGGGACTGCGGCGACTATCTGGGCATCGGCCCTGCGGCCCACTCCTGCATGGGCGGCAAGCGGTTCTACTACCCCGCCGACACCGAAGCCTTTCTGCGGGACGAGGCCGCGCCCGTCATGGACGGCGGCTGCGGTGCGGAGGATTATCTCATCCTGCAGCTGCGTCTGCGCAAAGGTCTGAGCCTCGACGAATACAAAAAACGCTATGGCAGGGAGTTCTCCACCGCACAGCTGGCCTTTGTGAAAAACTGCGTGAAGAGCGGCTACGCCAACTTTGACGGCCACACCCTCGCCCTCATGCCCGCCGGGCTCATCGTACAGAACAGCATCCTTGCCGAGCTGCTGTGAGCCTCAGTGAACAGCAAAGCTCATCGCCGCCAGCACAAAAACACCGATGATGCCGGTAATGCGGCTTACCCTCTGCATCGCGTAATACCATTCGGTGGGCTCACCGCCGTACACCTCCAGCCCGTGGCGGAGGTTCCAGAACAGCAGCGGGAACCGGACATCCAGCACAAGGAGCACCACCAGCGCCCCGATCGGCAGCAGGAACGCCACGCTGCCCCGGGTCTCCCGCCGCCCGCCGACGGCCACATGATAGAGCCAGCTACAGCCGGGCCAGAGGTCGGATCTCTGGTATTCGCCGTTGACGATGACGTTCACCTCGTCGGCAAGGCCCCCATCGTCTTCCCGCCACAGGATGGCGTCGCCGGGGCTGCCCAGCGCGGTCCCGGTAAAAATGACCACTCCGTCCTGCTCAATTTTTACGCCCGGGTCGCTCATGCCCTCGGCTTTCGATTCGAGCCGATAGTGCCGCGTCTCTCCGTCCAACGTGAACTCCACTTCCGCACCGTTTCCTGTCTGGGCGATCTTCATGGTGTAGGCGGCATACGCGTCCTTGCCTGAAAAGCTGCCGTCGGCCTGACGATACAAAAAGGCATCCCGCAGCCAGACGCCCGGGCGGAGGGCGGCCCAGAGATAGAGCACAGTGAGAAGCAGCGCGGTAAGAACGCAGAGCAGGCAGCTCGTCTTTTTCTCCATGGTCAGGCTCCTTTCGTTTCAGCCCAGTTCGATCACGTTCCACCCCAGCTCCCGGATGGCTTCTTGATCATGGGTCGCCAGCAGGGTGGGCTTTGCGCCGCAGCGTGCCTTGAGCATGGCTGCGGCTTTTTTCATGGCGGCGGGGTCCATGCCGGTGAAGGGCTCATCTAACAGAAGGGTGTCGCTCTCGGCCCAGAGAGCGCGCAGCAAGGCGGTGCGGCGCTTCTGTCCGCCGGAGAGCTTCCGGGCAGGCAGGGCAAGGGCCTCGTCATCCAGTCCTAATTGTATAAGGTCATCTCGTATCTGCTCTTTGTATTGTGTTTTGACCTTGTACTGTTCTGCGGTCAGCACCAGCGCCACATTCTCTTCGGCAGTCAGCTGGGGGCAGAGCCTGTCTTCCTGAAAGACCGCGCCCACACGCCCCACGCCCTCCACGCTGCCGGAGGTGGGCGCTTCCAGCCCCATCAGGATGCGGAGCAGGGTCGTCTTGCCCCAGCCGCTTGGCGCCCAGAGCACCGCCGGGCCGTCCACAGTAAGCGAGAGGTTTTCGAAGAGGATCTTCTCTCCGAATCGTTTAGACAGATTCTTTATTTCCAGTTTGTTGTTGGTTTCACTCATTTTTCAGCCCCCTCTTCGCCCAGAACTGCCGCTACCGCTTTATCCAGCAGCGCGAGGAACAGCTTTTCGAATACGGCGCTCAGCAGGATGATGACGAAGGTCCAGGCAAACAGCTCCCCGGTGGAAAGGGTAATTTTTGCCCGGTAAAGCGCATCGCCGATGCTGCCGTCCGGCAGACCGATGACCTCTGCTGCTACGCCGCTCTTCCAGCAGATGCCCAGCGCCACGCTGCACCCCTGCCGGAACGCGGGCAGCACCGCCGGGAGCCAGACCGCCCGCAGACGCCGCCCCAGAGGCAGACGGAACACCTGCGCCATTTCGAGAAGCTGGCGGTCCGCGCTCCCGATGCCGGTGCGCACTGCGCTGTAGAGGACGGGCAGCACCATCAGAAAGCTGATCAGGACGGACAGCGACGAGCCGCTGACCCACACCAGCGCCAGAATGATGAAGCTCGCCACCGGAGTAGCCTTGACCAGCTGCATCACGGGGGCGAGAAGGGCGTCCACCCACTCCCACTTTTCGGCGGTTACCGCCAGCACCGCGCTGGACAGAACGCCCAGCCCGAAGCCCAGCAGGATGCGCCCGGCGCTGAAACCGATGCGCTGCCAGAACTCGGCCTGCGGCAGCAGCTCCACCAGCGTACCGATGGCCTGCACCGGCGAGACAAGAAAGACTTCCTGCCCGATGGCCGCAGCTGCCGCCTGCCAGACGCCCAGCCAGAACACCGACGCCGCCAAAATTTGAATGCGGCGTTTTTTTGTTTTGTCCATGTATTTCTTTGCTCCTGTTCGTTTTCTCGCTTTCAGAATATCACATCATGTATGAGAATACAATCCTTCATCTTTTCTTCTCTTGACATGAGGGTCATAAAACACTACACTGGAATAAAGCAATCCTGATTCTACGTGCCTCCGCGCACAGCTGGGAGAGATGACCATGCACGATTCCGCTCAGGCCCTCCGGGGCAAAAAGCTCCTTCTGGTGGGGTTCACCCTGTTCTCGATGTTCTTCGGAGCAGGCAACCTCATCTTCCCGCCCTTCCTCGGCGCACAGGCCGGGACGGCGCTCTGGCCCGCTTTTGTGGGCTTTGCCGTCAGCGCCATCGGTCTGCCCATCGCGGGCGTGGCAGCGGTGGCCCGGGCGGGCGGCCTGCCTGCGCTGGCCGGGCGGGTCCATCCCCGCTTCGCACAGGTGTTCGCTGTGCTGGTCTATCTGTCCATCGGTCCCTGTCTCGCTATCCCCCGCACGGCCAGCACCTCGTTTGAGATGCTGACGCCGCTGGTGGGGCGGAGCACACCGGGACAGTTCATCTACTCCCTCGTGTTCTTTGCTGCGGCGTACTTCGTGGCCCTCAAGCCCGAAAAGCTGACCCAGCGGCTGGGCCGCATCCTCTGCCCTGCCCTGCTGGTGCTCATCGTGGTGCTGTTCGCGGGCTGCATCCTCCGCCCGGCCGCGCCCGGCTACGGCACGCCTGCCGAGGCTTACGCCGCCCTCCCCGCCGCACAGGGCGTGCTGGACGGCTATCAGACCATGGACGCGCTGGCAGCGCTCAACTTCGGCGCGGTCATCGCGCTGAACCTTCAGGCGGTGGGCATCACGGAGGAGTCCGCCGTCCGGCGCGGCACCATCCGGGCCGGGCTCATCGCGGGCGGGATGCTGCTGGTGGTCTACGCCATGCTGACCCACATCGGCGGCATCTCAGGGGCGACCTTCCCCGGCAGCGGCACCGGTGCCGCCGTCCTGACTGCACTGGCCGACGGCCTGTTTGGCCGGGTGGGACAGGTGCTTCTGGCCGCCATCTTCGTCATCGCCTGCTTCAACACCTGCGTCGGCCTCATCGCCAGCGTAGGCGAATACTTCCACGAGCTTCTGCCCCGGCTGCCCTACCCCGCCATTGCGGCCTTCTTCGCGCTGATGAGCATGCTGCTGGCGAACATCGGCCTTGCGGGCATCCTGAGCCTTTCCGTCCCGGTGCTGAACGCCATCTACCCCATCGCCATCATCCTCATCGTGGTGGAGTTCCTGCCCGGACGGTTCCAGCGGACATCGGTCTGGCGGCTGGGCATCCTCTTCACGGCCATCCAGAGCATCCCTGCCGCCCTGCCCTTCGGCCCCCTCTCCACCTTGATGAACGCTCTGCCCCTGAGCAGCCTCGGCTTTGGCTGGCTGCTGCCGGCCCTCATCGGCATCGGCGCGGGCCTTCTGATGTAAGAAAAACTGCCGCACGGCTGTGCGGCAGTTTTTCTTGTTTCAAAGCTTACTTTGCGGAGTTGCGGATCGCCGCCATGACCTTGCGCAGGACGGACGGCTCGGTGTAGTAGAAGTTATCGTCCGGCAGCTTGCCGCCCACGGCGGCGGGAGAGGCATCGTAGAGCACCTGCAGGTAGGCAGAGATGTCTTTCTTCATCTCCTGACCGTTGCGGTAAACGATGTTGCACTTGGGCAGGGCCTTCTTGGCGATAGCAGCCTTGGCCACCACGCCGACTTCCTCGCAGAGGGCGGCGGTGCCGTCGATGTCCTCGTTGGCAGCCTTGACGCTCTTCTGGTAGTCGGTCAGGAAAGCTGCGATGACATCGGGGTTCTGCTTTGCGTACTCGGTGCGCACCACGGTGACGCCGGTGATGAGCTGGGTGTCACAGACCCTGTTCCATTCCCTGGTCAGGTCGAGGACGACGCGGAGGCCGCTGTCCTTCATCTGGGCAGCGGTGACGTAGGGCTGAGGCAGGACGGCGATGGCATCCTTCCTGGCAGCGGCCATCTGGGCCGTGACCTCGGAAGCCTCGCTGTAGTATTCGATCTTCACGTCCTTGTCGGGGTCGAGGCCGTTCTTCCTGAGCAGATAGCGCAGGACGTACTCGGGCGTCGTGCCTTTGCCGGTGGAGAGGATGGTGCGGCCCTTGAGGTCGGCAAAGCTGTGGACGGTATTGCCCTTCTCCACGACGTAGAGGACGCCCAGCGTGTTGACGGCCATGACCTGGATGCCGCCGTTCGTCTTCTGGTAGAGGGTTGCGGCAAGGTTGGCCGGGATAGCGGCCATGTCGAGTTCGCCCTTGATGAGCTTCGGCACGATCTCATCGGCAGCGCCGTAGAGCTGCAGGTCATAGTCGAGGGCGGCAGTGCCGTCCTTCTCCATGCTCAGCAGGTTGACGAGGCCCATGGTGGTGGGGCCTTTCAGGCCGGCGATGCGCACTTTTTTGCTCGTCTTGGCCGATGCGCCGCAGGCCAGCACGCTGACCATCAGCACCAGCGACAGCAGCAGAGATGTCAGTTTTTTCATAGGATTTCGTTCCTCACTTTCATTGGGAGAAATTTTCCCGCAAAAAATTTGCAAAACCATTTGCTTTACGCCCTCAAGTTTACTATAATAAGAGAAAAAATACCGTTGCACACGCAACGGAATCGCAGAAGGGCGGTGAGGGCCCGGGGAAAACCTCACGGAATGGGTATGGAAAATTATCTTCCGCTGTTACAATCCACCTCTCTGTTCGCCGGGCTGGAAGCCGAAGCGCTCCGGGTCCTGCTGGGCGAAGTGGGGGCCGTATTGCGCACCTACAGCCGGGGCGAGACCCTCGTGCTGGCCGGACAGCCGAACCGCCGGGTGGGCGTGGTGCTCTCCGGTGCCATCGAGGCCTATCATTCCGCCGCCAGCGGGGCGCGTCTGCCCATCAGCCAGATGGGGCCGGGCGGTGTGTTTGGTGACGTGCTGGGCGGCTCGAGCCTTTCCAGCCCGGTGACGGTGGTGGCCTCGGCCCCCTGCGAGGTGCTGCTGGTGCCTTACGAGAAGCTTCTGCTGCCCGGGGCCGACCCGGCCCGCCAGCGGGTGCTGCAGAACCTTGTGCGCACCATCAGCGACAAATACCTCCTGCTCTCCCGCCGGGTAGACCTGCTGCTGCTCAAGAGCCTGCGGGCCAAGGTGTGCGCCTACCTGCTCAGCGAGGCCGAGGTTCACCACAGCCTCACCTTCACCATTCCCTACTCCCGCATCCAGCTGGCCGACTACCTCAACTGCGACCGCAGCGCCCTCTCCCGGGAGCTGAGCCTGATGCAGCGGGACGGCCTGCTCGAGACCTATAAGAGCAGCTTCAAGCTGCTGGAACCGGACGCGCTGCGGCGCATGGTGCTGTAACAGCCTCTCCCGGAGGGAGAGCCTTATATAGAAGGAGAACTTCATCATGTCCAAACCGATTTTATGGATCGTCATTCCCTGCTACAACGAAGAACAGGTGCTGCCCATCACGGCCCCCATGTTCCTGAAAAAGATAAACGACCTCGCCGCAGCGGGCCTTGTCAGCGAGAAGAGCCGGGTGCTCTTCGTCAACGACGGCTCCCGCGACGCCACCTGGTCCCTCATCCAGAGGTTCGCCTCTGAGGATGAGCACTTCATCGGCATCTCCCAGAGCCGGAACCGCGGCCACCAGAACGCCGTGCTGGCCGGGCTGATGGAGGCGCTCCACAGCGGCAGCTGCGACATCACCATCTCCATCGACTGCGACGGTCAGGACGACATCAACGCCATGGACGAGATGGTCAAAAAGTATCTGGACGGTGCCGAGGTAGTCTACGGCGTGCGCAGCCGCCGGGACACCGACACCTTCTTCAAGCGGTTCACCGCCGAGGGCTTCTACCATGTGATGAACGCGCTGGGCGCGGACATCGTCTTCAACCATGCCGACTACCGGCTCATCAGCACCCGGGTGCTGGAGAGCTTCGCCGACTACCGCGAGGTGAACATCTTCCTGCGGGGCATGGTGCCGCTGGTGGGCTACCCCAGCGACACCGTCTACTACGAGCGCCACGAGCGTCTGGCCGGCGAGAGCCACTATCCCCTCAGCAAGATGCTGGCCCTCGCCTTCGACGGCATCACCAGCCTGTCGAACAAGCCCATCCGCCTCATCACCGGCGCAGGCATCGTGGTCAGCCTCATCAGCTTCATCGGCGTCATCTGGGCCATCGTGCAGGCCGTGCTGGGCAGCGCCGTGGCGGGCTGGGCCTCCACCATCTGCATCGTCTGCTTCATGGGCGGCGTCCAGCTGGTGTGTCTGGGCGTCATCGGCGAATACGTCGGCAAGATCTATATGGAGACCAAGGCCCGCCCCCGCTACATCATCAGCGAGCGCACATGGGCTCCCTACGAAAGGAAGTATCACGGATGAGCAAACAGAGCTGGAAAGGCAGCACCCTCCTGAACCCGGAGCCGCCGGTGCTGGTCTCCTGCGGCGGGCTGGATAAGCCCAACCTCATCACCATCGGCTGGACCGGCACCATCTGCACCCAGCCCAGCATGGTATCCATCAGCGTCCGCCCCGAGCGGTACAGCCATCACCTCATCAAAGAGAGCGGCCAGTTTGCCATCAACCTGCCCACCGAGGCACTGGTGAAGTCGGTGGACTGGTGCGGCGTCAGGAGCGGCCGGGACTTCGATAAATTCGCGGCCTGCAAACTCCATTCTGCCCCCGGCTCGGTGCTGACGGACTGCCCCATCCTCGAAGAAAGCCCCGTCAACCTCGAGTGCAGGGTCACGCAGGTCATCCCGCTGGGCAGCCATGACCTCTTCCTCGCCGAAGTAGTGGCCTGCGACGTGGACGAGAGCCTGCTGGACGAGAACGGTAAGCTCTGCCTCGACAAGGCCAAACTCATCGTCTACAGCCACGGCGAATATCTGGCTCTGGGCAAAAAGCTGGGGACCTTCGGCTACAGCGTGCGGAAGAAAAAGCCGACGCGGAAGCCCCGCAGATAATACTATGAAAAATGGGAAGCACAAAAGTGCTTCCCATTTTTTTATTTCTCGTCAAGCAGATCACTCAGACATCTGACCGTCCGGCCGTGATAGCCCGTGACCGTCTCGGCATGGAGCAGACTGCTCAGCACACTTTCCTCCACGCACTCGGCCACCGCCCGGAACAGCGGATTGATGGCGTCGTCGTGGAGCATGCCCATCGGCAGAATGGCCTTTTCGGAGTAGTGCGGCACCCGGTTGGCGGTGGTGAAGGCAATGACGATCTCTCCGGAGCCGTTTCCGCAGAAAGAGCCGGTGCGGGACAGGCCCACCAGCGCCCGGTGGCAGAGCCGCCGCAGCTGGCGCTCACTCAAGGGGATGTCCGTCGCCAGCACCGTGATGATGGAGCCCTTGTCCTCGTGGGGCGGGATGTGGGCGTCCAGCAGGCTCTGGATGGGGGTGCCTGCCACTACGAGGTCATCGAAGACGGCGTGGTTGGAGAGCACCATCGCACCAATGGTGTACTGTTTCCCGTCCAGCTCCACCACACGGGAGGCCGAGCCGATGCCGCCCTTCAGGCCGTGGCAGCGCATTCCCCGGCCCGCGCCCACAGCGCCCTCGGCGAAATCGGCGCGGCAGTCGGCCAGCGCGGCCCTCACGTTTTCTTCTGTGACGTGGAGGCCCCGGATGTCGTTGAGGCCGCTGTCGTTGCACTCGCAGACCACCGGGTTTACGCTGCCGGTGGTCTCGCAGATGTCGGGGTTCTTATCCAGCATATACTTCACCAGCGCTGTCTCCACAGTACCTACGCTGAGGGTATTGGTGAAGAGGATGGGCGTTTCCAGCGTCCCCAGCTCGTCGATCTGGACAAGGCCGGTGGTCTTGCCGAAGCCGTTGATGACATGGCTGGCCGCCATCACTTTATCGTGGAAAATATCGCCCTGATGGGGCAGCAGCGCGGTCACGCCGGTCTGGACCTCGCCCTCCGCCAGTGTGCAGTGGCCCACCGTCACGCCCGGCACATCGCTTATCTTGTCCAGCTGCCCGCAGGGCAGTTTGCCCACCCGGATGCCCCGGCTCTTCCATTTTGCTTCGATTCCCATAAGTATTCTCCTTGCAAAAATGCCCCCTCCTCACCAGACGGAGAGGGCTGATTTTATTCTTCCTCGTGCTCCACCTTGCTGATAGCGCCCAGGTCGTAGGGCGTATTCTGGTAGACGTAGTAGTTCAGCCAGTTCTCATACAGCAGGTGTGCGTGAGCACGCCAGCGGAAGAGAGGCGGCTGCTCGGGGTCGTCGTTGGGGTAATAGTTCTTTGGCACCGCGATGGGCAGGCCCTTGCCGACATCCCGCTTGTACTCGGCGTCCAGTGTGTACTTGTCGTACTCCGGGTGGCCGGTGACGAAGATCTGCCGTCCATTCTCGGTACTCATCAGGAAGGGGCCGGCCTCGTCGCTCTCGGCGAGGATGCGCAGGGCCTTGCAGTTCAGCACGTCCTCCCGGCTGATGCCGGTGTGGCGGCTGTGAGGGGCGTAGAACACCTCATCGAAGCCGCGCACCAGCGGGTTCGAGGGACGGGTGACTTTATGCTCGAAGACGCCGAACATCTTCTGGTCGAGAAGCTGCTTGCGGATGCCATAGTGGTAATAAAGTCCCGCCTGTGCGCCCCAGCAGACATGAAGGGTGGAGTAGACGTTCGTCTCACTGAAGTCCATGATCTCGCACAGCTCCTGCCAGTAGTCCACCTGTTCGAAGTCGATCTTCTCCACAGGCGCACCGGTGATAATCATGCCGTCGTAGCGGTTGTTCTTCACCTCCTCGAAGGTTTTATAAAACGCCTCGAGGTGGGCCGCAGAGACGTGGGTCGCCGCATGGCTGGCCGTCTGCAGCAGGGTCATGTGGACCTGAATGGGTGTATTGGCCAGTAGGCGGGCGATCTGGGTCTCAGTGGCGATCTTGGTCGGCATGAGGTTCAGGATGAGGATTTCCAGTGGGCGGATATGCTGGGAGAGCGCCCGTTCCCGGTGCATGACGAAGACGTTTTCCTCGTAGAGGGCATCGTAGGCAGGAAGAGTCTTGGGGATGATCAGCGGCATAGCATCGTTGCTCCTTTTGACGGTTTTAGCGGGAAGTTTTTATCTGCATCCGGAGACGCTTTTTTCACGGGAAGGGGCCGAAACCGGCAGATGGCGCTGACCGTGTTTCTTAGATCTTATCCAGCGCCTGTGCAATATCGGCGATGAGGTCTTCGCTGCTCTCGAGGCCGCAGCTCATCCGCACCAGCTCAGCAGGCACACCGGCAGCGGCCAGCTGCTCGTCGTTCATCTGGCGATGGGTGCTGGAAGCCGGGTTCAGGCAGCAGGTGCGGGCATCGGCAACGTGGGTCTCAATGGCGGCAAGCTTCAGCTCCTTCATAAAGGTGCTGGCGGCTTCGCGGCCGCCGGCCAGGCCGAAGGAAACGACGCCGCAGCTGCCGTTCGGCAGATACTTCTCAGCCAGTGCATGGTAAGGGCTGGACTCGAGGCCGCAGTAGTTGACGTAAGCCACCTTGGGGTGAGCCTCAAGGAACTTTGCGACGGCCATGCCGTTGGCGCAGTGGCGCTGCATCCGGACGTGGAGGCTCTCAAGGCCGAGGTTCAGCATATAGGCGTTCATGGGGGACTGCATCGAGCCGAAGTCGCGCATAAGCTGTGCGGTGGCCTTGGTGATGAAAGCGCCCTCTTTGCCGAAGCGCTCCGCGTAGGTGATGCCATGATAGCTCTCATCAGGGGTACACAGGCCGGGGAACTTCTCGGCGTGGGCCATCCAGTCGAACTTGCCGCCGTCCACGATGGCACCGCCCAGCACAGCGCCATGGCCGTCCATGTACTTGGTGGTGGAGTGGGTCACGATGTCGGCGCCCCACTCGAAGGGGCGGCAGTTGACCGGCGTGGGGAAAGTGTTGTCCACGATGAGCGGTACGCCGTGGGCGTGTGCGGCCTTGGCGAACTTTTCGATGTCCAGCACGGTGAGGGCAGGGTTGGCGATGGTCTCGCCAAACACGACCTTGGTGTTGGGCTGGAACGCGGCATCCAGCTCTTCCTCGCTGCACAGCGGGTCCACGAAGGTGGCGGTAATCCCCATCTTCTTCATGGTGACGGAGATGAGGTTGAAGGTGCCGCCGTAGATGGTGCTGGATGCCACGATGTGGTCGCCTGCCTCACAGATATTGAACAGCGCAAAGAAGTTGGCGGCCTGACCGCTGGACGTCAGCATGGCTGCGGTACCGCCTTCCAGCTCACAGATCTTTTTCGCCACCATGTCGCAGGTGGGGTTCTGCAGGCGGGAGTAGAAGTAGCCGTCGGCCTCGAGGTCGAACAGCCTGCCCATGTCCTCGCTGGTAGCGTACTTGAACGTAGTGGACTGGATGATGGGGATCTGGCGGGGTTCGCCGTTGCCGGGGGTGTAGCCGCCCTGCACGCAGATGGTATCACGGTTCATTGCAACATACTCCTTTACTGGGTTTGTCTGTATAGCACAATTCCCCGCAGGAGCATGAGCCTCCTGCGGGGAATCGATTCGTTAAATTTTATTCCCTGCAGGAAGCAGAAACTTACTTCCTCAGCCGCTTATCGCTCCTGGTCGCCCAGAAGGTACCGACGGTCTGGAACACCTGCACCATGAGCACCAGCAGCACGACGCAGACGATCATGATGTTGGTCTGGTAGCGGTAGTAGCCGTAGGACAGAGCGATCTTGCCCAGACCGCCGCCGCCAATGACGCCGGACATGGCCGAGTAGCCGAGGATGGTCGTCAGGGCAGTAGTCATGCTGGAAATGAGGCCGGGCAGACACTCGGGGATCATGACCTTGGTGATGATCTGGAAGGGAGTCGCGCCCATGCTCTGGGCAGCTTCCACGACGCCCTCGTCCAGCTCACGCAGACTGGTCTCCACCAGACGGGCCACGAAGGGGAAGGCCGCGACCACCAGCGGAACGATGGTGGCCTTGGTGCCGACGGTGGTACCCACAATGGCACGGGTCAGCGGGAAGACGCAGATCATCAAAATCAGGAACGGCACGCTGCGCAGGATGTTGATGATGATGTTCAGGATATGCATCAGCCAGCCCGGCAGGGGCAGGACGCCGTCCTTATCGCCAGCCACCAGCAGAACGCCCAGCGGCAGACCCAGAACCAGAGAAAATGCCGTGGAGAGGACGGTCACATAGAACGTCTCCCAAATGGCGAAGCCATAATCTGCAAAGCTCATTCTCCGGTCACCTCCTCAACGGTCACACCATTCTGGCTGCGCATATAGGCCGCAGCCTGCTTTGCCTGTTCGGTATCGCGGGGAAGTTTGAGCAGCATGGAGCCGTAGCACTGGCCGCTCAGGTCGCGGGTGTCGGCGCTGAGCACAGACACGAGGATGCCCTTCTCCGCGGCAAGGCTCGCCACCAGCGGCTTTGCGGCGGACGAACCATTGAACGTAACACGGACCACGTGATCGTCGGGCGCAAAGCTCGAGAGGTCGCGGGCTGCGCTGCCGCCGTTGGGGGCGACAAGGCGCCTGGCCGCAGCCGTCTTGGGATTTGCAAAGATCTCGCGCACCTCACCCTGCTCCACGACCACGCCGCCGTCCAGAATGGCGACGGAGTCGCAGATCTCTTCCACAACGCTCATCTGGTGGGTGATGACCACCACGGTGATGCCCAGCTTCTTGTTGATGTCCTTGATGAGGGTCAGGATGGCGTGGGTCGTGTTGGGGTCCAGCGCACTGGTGGCCTCATCGCAGAGCAGGACTTTGGGGTTGGTGGCCAGCGCGCGGGCAATGGCGATGCGCTGCTTCTGGCCGCCGGAGAGCTGGGCCGGGTAGGCGTTGGCCTTATCGGGCAGGCCCACCATTTCCAGCAGCTCCCTGGCGCGCTTTTCGGCATCGGCCTTCTTCACGCCCGCAAGCTCCATCGGGAAGCAGATGTTCTTCAGGCAGCTGCGCTGCATCAGCAGATTGAACTGCTGGAAGATCATGGTGATGTCGCGGCGGCGCTCACGCAGGGCTGCGGGAGACAGGGTCTCCATCGCGGTGCCGTCGATGACGACACTGCCCTCGGTGGGGCGCTCCAACAGATTGATGCAGCGCACCAGCGTGGATTTGCCCGCGCCCGACATGCCGATGATGCCGTAGATGGAGCCATCGGGGATGGTCAGGTCGATGTCCTTCAGCGCATTCACCGCGCCGTCCTTCATCTGGAAGGTCTTGGAAAGGTGTTTGATCTCGATCACGATTTACTCCTTCGTTGGTAAAGCTCAGCCCACGATGGGTGCCAGGCTGTCCTGCTTGCCGCCGTAGATGCCCATGGGCTCGACGTGGATGCCGGCGACGGTCACCAGATGGGTGCCCTTCTCCTTATTGAAGTTGTCCAGATACGGCTGATGCTGGAAGTAGTTGGTGTCGCACTGGCCGTCCTCGACGATGGTGTTGGGGATCACATAGTCGTCGTACTCCTGGATGTCCAGAGTGATGCCCTTAGCGGCCAGAATGTCCTTGCAGACCTCCAGGACCTCGCAGTGGGGAGCGGGCGTAGCAGCGCAGCTGACGGTCTCGCCGTTCAGTGCATCGTAGTCGATGGAAGGGTCATAGCCATCGGTCGGGTTCTCGACGACGGAGACGACAGCGCCCTTGTAGTTCTCATCCATGAAGTCCTTGACCTGCTGGCTCTGCAGAGCGGCGACGAGGGCCTTGATCTTGGGCTCGTTCTCGTTGCCCTCCTTGCAGACCAGAACATTGACGTAAGCAGAAGAGCCGTCCTCCATTGCCAGAGCGTCGGTCATGGGGTCCAGACCAGCGGAGATGGCGTAGTTGGAGTTGATGACAGCGTAGTCCTCGTCCTGCAGGACGTTGGGGACCTGAGCGGCCTCGACCTCATCGACGGTGACGTTCAGGGGGTTCTCCTCGATGTCGTTCTTGGTGGCGGTCAGGCCGGCGTCAGCCTTCAGCTTGAAGAAGCCGTTCTTCTCCAGCAGGGTCAGAGCGCGGGCCTCGTTGGTGGTGTCGTTGGGGACAGCGACCTTCACCTTGTCCAGCTTTGCCACAGCGGAAGCAGCCTCAGAAGAAGCGGCAGTGCCGGAAGCAGCAGAGCTTGCGGTGGAAGAAGAGCCGCCGCAGGCGGTCAGGGCAGCAGCAGCGGCTGCGACACCGGTAACTTTCAGAAAATCACGACGAGTAATCATAGTTTTTCCCTCTCTATTATTGGATAAATATAATGTACAGCGGCGGCGCGGCACAGTCCGCGCCCGCCTTGAACAGAAGCATCAAAAAAGCCTCCGTCCCTGCCAGCCATGCGCTGCACAAGGACGGAGGCCTGAAACTTCCGTGGTACCACCTTGGTTCACAGCATCCTCGCGGACACTGCCTCAAAACTGCGGCAGAATTTTTTCTGCTTACAGCCGGACGCTTTAACGGGCGCACCCGTCGCGGACTAGTGCTCTTGCTCTTCATCCGCGCAGCTCCGAGACCATTTTCAGCTCCCTGTTTCCTGCCCTTTTCCACCTGCCGGGCTCTCTGGTAAGGCTCATGCGAAAGCTTACTCTTCTCTTCACAGCCATTTTAGTGATATTGCGTTTATTGTACTCGCCTCGACGGGATTTGTCAACCCCCTAAAACAAACTTTTTCAGTAGGGAATTGACGATCCTTCGCCCATGAGACAAAATATGCCCCCGCGCTGTGCGCGCGGGGGCATATTCAGAAGCTTATCTATCAGCCCTGCTCCTGCTGTGCCTTCTTGGCTTCGAGAGCCAGAATGGCGTCGCGGCGGCTCAGGTTGATGCGGCCCTGCTGGTCGATGTCCGTCACCTTGACGACGATGGCATCCCCCACAGCGACAACATCCTCCACCCGCTCGACACGCTTGGTGTCCAGCTTGGAGATGTGGACGAGGCCCTCCTTGCCCGGAGCGATCTCGACGAAGGCACCAAAGTTCATCAGACGGGTGACCTTGCCCTTGTAGATGGCACCGATCTCAGGGTCTTCCACGATGGTCCTGATGGTGAAGATGGCGCGCTTTGCGTCCTCCTGATCCACAGCGGAGACGAAGACGTGGCCGTCCTCCTGCACGTC